>Ga0316195_10001101_pt1 | contig 11814 bp, 12 predicted proteins | sample Phised1_MG_FD_204937 | JGI IMG/M metagenome (GOLD analysis project Ga0316195, IMG submission 204937) | Coastal sediment microbial communities from Maine, United States - Phippsburg sediment 1 | ecosystem: Environmental > Aquatic > Marine > Coastal > Sediment | place: USA: Maine | collected... | reverse complement strand
CCGATACCCTCGGTAGTGAATCGAAAGGCAAGAAAACCGCAGATGGCTGGCGCACCGAACATGATGGCACGCACATAGGCAATCGTAAGGTCACGAAAGCCGGGGTCGATCTCGAGGAATCTCAGCACCGGACTGACCAGAATTTGCGCGAGCACAAAAATCGTCAGGCCAAGCGCGACGGCAAGCCACAAACCCTGCCTTGTGTAGCGCCCGATCATTTCCGGCTCACCGGCGCCGTAATGCCGGGCCGCGATTGGCGAGATTGCCATCATGAGTCCCAGGCAGATGGTAAACCCGAGGAACCAGACGCTACCGCCTACGGCCACCGCTGCGAGGGCCTCGGCGCCCAGTCTTCCGGCCATAACCGCATCCGCAAACTGCATGCCAGCAATCGAGAGATTGTTGACAATGAGCGGCCCTGCCAGGCGCATGAGAGCGCGAGCCTCGCTTAGGCGATTTTCTGACGATGTAAACACGATTGACGGTCTTTCCGGATTTTATCGGGCAGGCTACCACGAAGCGCTTAACCAACCGCCGAACATTGTGTAGAGTTGCCGCAGGCTGTGCGGAGACAATTATGTTGCACGACGGCAAATCAAGACGGGTGGCTATTATCGGCGGCGTGAGAATCCCTTTCTGCCGCGCTCACTCGGTGTACAAAGACGTATCCAATCTGGACATGATGACCGCAACGCTGGCGGGCCTTGTTCGAAAATTCGACCTCAAAGGTCAGACACTGGGTGACGTCGCGCTGGGTGCCGTCATCAAACACTCCAAGGACTGGAACCTCGCCAGGGAATCGGTCATCGGTTCCGGACTTTCGCTCAAGACGCCTGGCGTGGACATGCAGCGTGCATGCGGCACCAGCATCGAGGCCTGTATCCATATCGCCAATAAAATAGCGCTTGGCCAGATCGACGCCGGCATTGCCGGAGGTACCGATTCCATCAGTGACGCACCCATCGTTTTCGACGACCGTTTGCGCGCAATTCTGCTGGCGAGTAACCGCGGCCGCTCGATCCTGCAGAAGCTTTCGCCCTGGTTCCGCCTGCGCCCTTCCTTTCTTGCCCCACAGCTGCCGTCGGTGGTCGAGCCACGCACCAATTTGTCCATGGGACAAAGCATGGAAAAAACGGCAAAGGAATTCGAGGTTTCGCGAGAACATCAGGACCAGCTGGCACTGTCCAGTCATATCAAGGCGGCCGCGGCTTACGACGCCGGCTTTTTTGACGACCTCGTCATCCCCTACAAGGACGCCGAGGAGGACAACAATATTCGCCGCGATACGACTTTTGAGAAGCTGCAGGCATTGCAGCCGGTTTTCGACAGAAAAACAGGTGCAGGATCGCTGACCGCCGGTAACAGCACTCCGCTGACGGATGGCGCGGCGGCGGTTCTTTTGGCCGCGGAGGACTGGGCTGCATTAAAAAACCTGCCGGTGATCGCCTATCTCACGTATTGCAAAGTCGCGGCCGTCAACTTCATTGGCGACGATGGACTCCTGATGGCACCCGTCTATGCCGTCTCTGACATGCTGAAGGATGCAAACCTGCATCTGCAGGATTTCGACTTTTACGAAATTCACGAAGCATTTGCCGCACAAACCATCGCAACGCTCAAGGCGTGGCAATCAGAGCAATTTTGTCGCGAGCGACTCGGCCGGCCTTCACCGATGGGGCCGATCGACCTGTCAAAACTGAACGTCAAGGGTGGCAGCATCGCCATTGGCCATCCATTTGCTGCAACGGGCGCGAGGGTGATTGCGACCATGGCCAAACTGCTCCACGACAATGGCGGCGGTCGCGGACTCGTTTCCGTTTGTACGGCCGGGGGCATGGGCGTAACGGCGATCCTCGAGACACCAAAATAGCGACAGCGGCGCCGAACCCGGAGGGCGGCTCATTTGCATGACAGCTATCCAGCCGACATGATGGGCCTCGTATCTGATGCGGGAATGTCGCGAACCTGGGGGACAACATGGGCGAATTGAGCGCAACGCTCGCCACCATCAACGCTGTCTTGTGGAACGAGACCTGGATACTGATCATCGCAGGTACCGGCGTTCTTTTTACGGTCTGGAGCCGCTTCGTCCAGTACAGGGCTTTGACACACGGCTCGCAGGTCGTCCGTGGCGTTTATGACGATCCCAACGATCCCGGGGTAATCAATCATTTCCAGGCGCTGTCAGCCGCGCTCTCCGGTACGGTGGGTCTCGGCAACATTGGCGGTGTTGCGCTGGCAATCGCACTGGGCGGCCCCGGCGCCATATTCTGGATGTGGATCGTGGGCCTGCTTGGCATGTCCATCAAGTTTGTCGAAGTAACCCTGTCGATGCTTTATCGGAACACCGATGACCCCGACAATCCGCACGGTGGACCGATGTGGGTTGCCGGCAGCGCTCTTAAACGGATGAAGCCCGAACTCAGTTGGCTCGGCACGGCACTCGCGTTTCTGTTCTCGTTCACGGTGATGGTGTCGTCCGGAACCGGCGGCAATATGTTCCAGGCATGGAATGTCGCCGACGTTACCAGCGAATACTTCGGCGTCGCCGGCTGGATGACAGGCGCCATACTCACGATTATCGTCGGTTCGGTTCTCCTGGGCGGAATCAAGCGAATCGGCAAGGTCGCCGGTATGCTCGTTCCGGCAATGGTTCTCATCTACGTGATCGCCGGACTGTACGTGCTGATCTCTAACCTGGGTGCTATTCCCGAGATGCTTGGCCTGATCATCACCTCGGCATTTACGCCGACGGAAGCGACTGGCGCCTTCGTCGGCGGTACTGTCGGCTCTGCTTTTCTCTTTGGCATGAAACGCGCGATCTTCTCGAACGAGGCGGGCCAGGGCTCGTCAGCCATCGCACACGCGGCAGCGAAAACAGATGAACCCGTCCGCGAAGGCCTCGTCGGCGGCATGGAGCCGTTCATCGACACCATTGTTGTCTGCACATTTACAGCCCTTATCATCCTCTCAACGGGAGTCTGGAATCGCGGGCCCGACATTGCCTTCGAAACGGTTCCGGACGCTGTACGAACGGGGACAGGATGGACTTTTCCCGACACGCCGCTCGCGCCGGGAGACTGGCAGGAACAACAGGCCCTGCTGGTCGTTGTCAGCGCTGGCGAGAACACTGCGACCGGACAAAATTTTCACAGAGTCAATGGCACGGTCCGGCAAACGGAGTCGGGATTTGTCGGCAGCTGGCAAGAACTCGAAGGTGCAACGAAGCCCGTGGTCATTGGTGGCGGTTTCTACCTCGATTATGTCGGTGCCACGCTGACCGCCAAGGCATTCGATTCCGTTGCGCCCGGTCTTGGCAAGTGGCTCATTACGATTGCGTCCTGGTTGTTTGCGATATCAACCATCATTGCGTGGGGCTATTACGGCGAGCAAGGCGCTGTTTACATGTGGGGAAACAAGGCAGCAATGCCATACCGGCTCGCCTACTGTTCGCTGACCTTCGTCGCGACGCTCGGTCACATAAAGACCAGTGCCGATCTCGACAACATGACGGGCATCGGGCTCGGCATCATTATTTACGCCAACCTTCCCATCTGCTGGATTTTTGGCTACCAGGCGATGCGTGCCTACAAAGACTATGTGCAAAGACTGAAAGATGGCCGAATGGGCCCGGATCATCCGCCACCAAGCATTGATGACCTGATCAGCGGACGGGACGTTCAGAAATAGCAGGGTTCATCCGGACGCTCCGCTTCACTCGCGCGGCTCGTCGTCACCGGATCTTCGCTTGCGGCGCCGATTAACTGCCGCCAGCAATTGGTCGAGCTGATCCTTTGCCTGCTTGGTAACACCACCCTTGCGGTATTCGTCGACGACGAACGATTCGACCCGGGTCACCAGGGCGTCAATGTCATCTTCCGGAAAACGAACGCGGTCTTCCGCCAGGTCCGGCGCGTGCTCAACGGCGCCGAAAAGGTTGATCCAGTGCTCGCTTTTCTTGCCCACTCTCAGCAATTCGTAAAACTCGTTGTCGTATCCGGGTCCCGATTTGAAAAGACTGATTGCTCCGGCAATCAGCGAGGCCGGAATCAGAACGAAATCCCGCAGGCCATCGACGATCAATTTAAACTGCAGTACAGCGATATCACGAATGAGCGTCCAACGATCGTACACTTTGCCATCTGCTGTCATCTGGGGCTTGTCTTGCATCTCGGGCTCCGTATTGATTTCGGAATAATACTTCATTACTGGCGCCGGTCCGGTCGATTTAGTACTGTGCACCAAGCACTTACGCTGGTTGCGTGCGCCCAATCCTATGCCACAATTCGACTCGTTGCCTGCCTACGAACACGGCACCCCGGAATCTCTCGGGGTCCTGCTTGTTAACCTTGGTACTCCGGACAACCCAACGCCCGGGGCGGTGCGCCGGTACCTGGCAGAATTTCTTTGGGATCCCCGGGTTGTCGAGGTTCCGCGACCGATCTGGTGGCTGATACTGCACGGCTACATCCTCAGGACCCGACCGGCACGTTCGGCCGAGGCCTACGAGAAAATCTGGACCGACCAGGGCTCACCGTTGCTGCTGCATTCGCGAGATATTGCAGAGGGCGTCCAGCGAAACCTGTCTGCTCGCCTGTCCGGCGCGGTCAATGTCGAAATCGGCATGTCTTACGGACAGCCATCCATTGAGTCTGCCCTGAATAAACTGCATGCCGCCTGCGTACGGCGAATCGTGGTACTGCCTCTTTATCCGCAGTATTCGAATACGACCACGGGCACGGTTTTCGCCGCAGTCACGAGACAGCTGGCGATGCGACGCTGGGTCCCGGAGCTTCGATTCGTTAATCACTATCATGATTCCGCCGGCTATATTGCCGCGCTCGCCGCCAGTATTCGCGACTTCTGGGACGTAAACGGTCGTGGCGAGCGTTTGTTGATGTCGTTCCACGGCGTCCCTAAAAGGACGTTGTTGAGCGGCGATCCGTATCATTGCCAATGCCAGAAAACGGCACGATTGCTTGCCGAGATGCTGGAGCTCGGCGACGATGAATGGCAGGTGAGCTTCCAGTCCCGGGTCGGGCGTGAGGAGTGGTTGCGCCCCTATACCGACGAAACCCTCGAGAAATGGGGTCAGGAGCGAGCGGGCCTGATTGACGTCGTCTGCCCGGGCTTCTCGGCGGACTGTCTCGAGACGCTTGAGGAAATCGCCTTGCAGAATGCGAAGCTTTTTCGCGCCTCGGGAGGCGGGGATCTGCGCTACATTTCTGCGCTGAATGCGCGTGACGATCACATTACATTTCTCAGCCGCACCATCGAAAAAAACGTCGCCGGCTGGCCCGAAGCGGACCCGGACTGGAGCATGTCGGAGGCCTCGCTGCAACTTGAAAAAAGCCTGCAACGCGCTCGCGATATGGGTTCCGAATGCTAGGTCAGTTCCTGGAGTTCGCTGTTCGTGCGCCTGACATCATCGAATCCCTGGCATTCTACAAACTGCTCGGATTCCACGATCTTGAAGTCGGGGAAATGTGGAACCACAAATATGCGGTCGTCAGCGACGGTGAATTGTGCATCGGTCTGCATGACCGCGAAATGCAGGGACCGACGCTCACTTTTGTTCATCAGGAAGTTGCGAAGCATGCCCGCTCGATGGCAGACCGTGGCTTCGAATTCGCACGCCTGCAGCTCGATGAAGACGCGTTTAACGAACTCGCTTTTTCCAGTCCGGATCAGCATCTCATCGCGATGATCGAGGCGCGGACATTTTCGCCGCCGCACGACGACATGCGCAATTCCTTGTGCGGTCACTGGTTCGAACTGACACTGCCTGTTCGCGACGCTATTAGCAGCGGTCGATTCTGGGCGCCGCTCGCACCGGAATTGTTGCGCGTGCGGGAGGAGCCAACCATGCATATGCGTTTTAATGCGGCCGGCATGCCGCTCGGGCTGAGTGAAAGTATTGCGCTGTCCGGTCCCTCCCTGTGTTTTAAGTGTGATGACAGGGAGGCGGTCTGGATTGCGCTTGCCAAGCACGGCTTTGTACACAAGGAGCACCCGGGTTTCGAAGGAGCCTTTATGTCGATAAAGGCTCCGGAAGGTACGGAATTGTTTCTCTTTGACGAAGACTTCCTCGGCGAGCTTTACGAAGTCGAGGAAACTGACGAACCGCCAGCGGGCTAGTTACAAAGATCTCTCAGCAAGTTCTGCGCCCGGCGCAGATAGGATCCTCCGAACAGGTTCAGATGGTTCAGCACATGGTAGAGCTGATACAGGCGAATCCGTTTTTCGCTGCCGGCAGCCAGCGGCCAGGCCGCTTCGTAGGCCGCATAGAACCCATGACCGAATCCGCCAAACAACCTGGTCATTGCAATGTCCGTCTCGCGATCGCCGTAGTAGACGGCGGGGTCAAAAATGACCGGCTGACCCTCTGCGGCGGCCCAGTTGCCGCCCCACAGGTCACCGTGCAATAGCGACGCCATCGGCCGGTAGCCGCTGAAGAAGTCGCCGAGATTATCGATGAGTTGGCGGCCCTCGGAACGCAGCTCGCGACGGAAGCCTTTTCGCTCGGCCAGCTCCAGTTGAAAACCCAGGCGGTGCTCCGCAAAGAAGCTGATCCAGTCGGCGCTCCATGCATTTTTTTGTGGCGTCGATCCGATGGTGTTGTCGCGATGCCAGCCGAATCGTTCTTTACATACCCGGTGCTGTTTTGCCAGTAGCGTACCAAGCGCCTGTTCCGTCGATGAATCAGGTATACCAAAATCTATCCATTCGAGTGCGAGGAGACTTTCATTCCCGGCGCGAACACAGTGCAGCACCTTGGGCACACGCACAGCGTCGGCCTGCGCCAGTTCCCGCAGTCCGTCCGCTTCAGCGCGAAACATCGAGTATGCGTAAGCCGGGCCGGTTTTCAGAAACAGCATCCCGTCGGCTGTTCGCAGTTGCCAGGCGGCACTGATGTTGCCGCCGCCAACAGGGCGCGGCAGATTCGCGGGCGACAGCTCTGATTGATGGTCGCCAAGGGCTGAGAACAGTGTTTGCCAGTCGGGCATGAGCCGTGCTTACGGGAAATTTATCGGCAGGAATTCTGCGCCGTCAGGATATGAGATCGGAAACGCGCTCGGCCTGGCGTCGCAAGGCCATACCGAGCCCCGCTTCGTCGTATAGGGCGTTGATAGCACCAAGATCTGGCGCTGTCGGCCGAAGGCCCGACTCGCGGCGCTCCAGCGGAGCGTCACAGGCAATACCGGTCAGCTTCCTGGCCAGTATTGCGTCTTCTTTGTGCGTTTTAAGTTTGGCACCGAGGGTTTTTGCACCACGCACGTTTACTTCGTGAACCGTTTCCAGATTCGCGTAAATGTCATCCAGCGAGCCGAAGTGCTGCAGCAAGCCAATCGCCGTTTTCCTGCCAATTCCCGGTACACCTTTAATATTGTCGACACTGTCACCTGCCAGGGCGAGAAAATCGGCAATCTGCTCTGGCCATACGCCGAAATGGCCCGGAATCTGGTCGTAGGAAAGCTTTCCCTTGCCGGCGAAATCCCAGAATACATCCTGCCTGCCAACTAACTGTGCAAGGTCTTTATCGCGCGTAACAATAGTCGACGGAATTCCATCGGCCCGTCCCTCGGTTACGAGGGTGCCGATCAGGTCGTCAGCTTCGTAACGCGGATGGGCGCAGCTGAGCAGGCCGAACGAACGGATGAAGCGACGGCATTGCTGAAACTGTCGCTTTAGCTCGGGTGGCGCAGGATCGCGATTGGCCTTATACAACGGGTAAATTTCGGTGCGAAAAGACGTTGAGAGGCTTTCATCAAACAGGACCGCCACTCGCTCCGGTCTTACCTGTTCCATGAAGTCGCCGATGAAACGACAAAACCCGTACAGCGCATTCACAGGGTTTCCTTCGCTATCAACCATATCGTCGGGCATGGAATAGTAAGCCCGAAAAATGTAAACACTCGCGTCGATCAGGTATTGCATGGGCGCTCTGCAGTTTTCGGCACTTTACGGATCGACCTTGTCCATGAGGTGTCCGGTCAACCTGGCATGCAGCGGACTGGAGCGCGGAATGTGTGCAAGCAGATACTGCATCTGGTCGGTGAGTACCCGACGTCCCTTAAGGTAAATATATTCTGCGTAGGTTGGCGTAAATGGTACTGCGACGAGTTGCATCGCTGCCTGCTCCGGCGTGCGGCCACCCTTATGGTTATTGCAACGCCGGCAAGCCGTCGCCACATTGTTCCAGACGTCCAGACCGCCCTGGGATAATGGCGTGATGTGATCGCGTGTGAGATCGCGGGAGGGAAAGCGCATCGCACAGTAAAGACAAAGGCTTGCGTCACGCCTGAACAACGTCCGGTTGTTGAGCGGCGGCACGTATTTGTCCCGAATGTGGGCGAGGCCGCGGCTGGTGCCTTCGGTAGCTATGATCGAGCTGACGTCAATTCGACTCCGCCGACCGTCGATCGAACTGAACCCGCCGAAAATTGAGTACAGCCGGGTTCCGCAGGAATAGGCAACCTGCTGGTTGTGATATAGCCGGACCGCCTCGCGATAGTCGATCCACTCAAGCGGCATACCGGCGACGTCCGTTCTCAGGACTTGTTGAGAGATGTCTGACGCGGTTCCGAACAGCATTCAATACCCCTGATGCTTCAAGAGCTATATTGCCGGACCCGTGCGTGAAATCAAAGATGCTTCTTTACGTTGCCAGCGATTCGACCCCGTCAGTCGGGCCACAGGTCGAGCGAGCGCGGAACGGAAAAGGCCCCGTACGGGGCCTCTTGTCAGTTGGGACGATCCGCGGGTCTGGGCCGTACCTGCCGCTGCCGCAGTCGGTCACGCAATTTCTGTCGCTGATCGGGCGTCATGTCCCGGAACCGGTCCCGTAGCTGCTGACGCCGATCCGGCGGCAAGTCGCGAAACCGCCTGAAGTTGTCCCGGATGCGCGCTTTCTCCTGCGCCGGCAGGTTTTGAAACTCCTGGTAGCGACGGCGAATTGCCTCGCGCTCAGCATCACTCAGGTTTCGCCAGTTTTGAAACCGGTCGCGGGCCGCCGCCCGCTGATTCGCATCCATGGCGACGAAACGACGCGCCCCCTCTGCAAGGCGCTCGCGACGTTCCCCGTCGAGCGTCGACCAGTTTTCCGCGTACGGAGCCAACAACTCACGTTGCTGCTCGCTGAGGCTGCTCCAGCTGGTGTCGTTGTCTTGCGCCAACGCAAGGTTAGCGCCGCCAAGCGCGACCAGCGCCAGGATCAGAAATTGGTATCTAGTTTTCATTGTCAGTCTCCGCCAGTTTCTCCCCGTCCGGCGCGGGCTCACTCTTCTCGTCCTTTTGCTCGGGCCCTTTCGCGTCAAAAGTTTCCGCCGCGAGAAGCACCCAGTCCTCATCCGACTCTTCCCAACTGCCAAGGTATTCAAGAAATTCGATGTCGGGCGCCGGCTCGTCGGCGGCGACTGCAATGGCACCACCGCCGAGCAATCCACAGGCCATCGCCATCTTGCAAAAATTCTCTGCATAACGATTCTCACCCGACATGATTGTCAGGCCCCTGCGCCTCGTCTGATTCGTTACTCAAATCGATCCAGCTATAAAATTCCAGGTCCTCCAGCATTTCCAGGCTGTCTTCCGTGAGCAGGATCTCCATGTCGCTGGCGATTGCGGGACTGGCCAGGTCATTGCCGACCGGATTCCCCGTCCACAAAATTACGGCCAGCAACGCCGCCGCTGCAAGGCCTCCCACCGGCGCCCACTGCATCCAGGCGGAGCGCCCTTTATCAAGTTCCGCCAGCGCTGCATGGCGGCCCCGGTTCAAACGCGAACGGGTTTCGCCATCAAGGCTGCTGACGCTCTCGTCGAAGCGCGCTTTCGCCCTGCCGACAAAGTCGGCTTCAGCACTTGTGTTGTTTGGCTCGTTCATTGCCAATGTTCTCCCAACGTTTCGCGCAGACTGTGAATTGCGCGGGAATAATGCGTTTTGACGCTGCCCTCACTGCAGCCCATCGCCGTGGCAGTGCCGGCAACATCCAGCCCCTCGAAGGTGCGCAGCATGAAGGCTTCACGTTGCCTTGCCGGTAGCAGGCCAATCGCACCCTCGAGGCTCTGCATCGCTTCGTGTGACTGCAATTCTTCATCCGGTGTCCTGCCGGCAAGATCCGGCGCGGCAGCGACCGGATCGTAATCGTTGTCGTCATGCCCCTTGCCAAACCACACCATGACGCGGTTACGTACAGACTGTCTTCGCTGCCAGTCACGTATCCGATTCTGCAGGATGCGGTAGAACAGCGGCGTCCATTCCTCGTCCGGACGATTCGCATAATTTCGGGCGAGCCTGATCATTGCATCCTGGACCAGGTCGAGCGCTTCGTCGCGATCCCTGATATTGATTTCCGTGATCCGGAGCGCCCGCTTTTCGACATCCGCGAAAAAACGATTAAGCTTGGCCTCGCTTTGCAGCGTACTGACTCCCGTCCGATCTTGTCCGTCGCAAGATACCGTAAAACTGGCTAAGCAGGCGTTCATTTGGTCTCCGCGGGCTGGGTCTTTATCATGAGTTCCATCTCATTCCGCTGGTGTGTCTTGACTCCCTCCGGGGAATCATGAGTATCTAACGCTCGGCAGCGGTTGGCGTTGACAGCGCCGCGATCAATTTTCCTCGCGGCGGATCGTGGCGCGCCGGCCTATTCTTATGCGCAATTATAAGTGATTGTTTTTATTATTATTTATCAAATGTTAGCCAGACAGGCGATGAATCGGTGAAGGATCAGCCGGTTTTGCGCGTGGCGGTCAATGCGCCACTTTCCCGACTTTTCGATTACCTGCCGATACCCGGCCAGGAAGCGCTGCCGGGATGCCGTGTACGGGTTCCGTTCGGCAGGCGTTCGCACACCGGGCTCGTTATGGAATCAGCACCGCGAAGCGACGTGCCGGCCGCCAAGTTGCGGCAAGTCAGCGCCGTCCTGGATACCGAACCGCTGCTGGGTGAGCACGAACTATGGCTGATCCGGTTTACGAGCGACTATTACCATCACCCGATTGGTGAAGTTGCGGCGGCAGCCATGCCAGCGCTTTTACGACAGGGCAAACCGGTTGCGTCTGCCATTCACTTCCTGTCATTGACGGCTGCCGGTGCCGAGGTGGACATAGACGCCATCGCGAAACGCGCGCCCCGACAGGCCGAGTTACTCAGTATTGTCAGGGATGCAGACACAATCAGCTTTGCGGAGCTTGATCTGTCGATGCCGAACTGGCGACGAGCGAGAAAATCGCTGCTGGACAGGTCGCTGGTCGCAGAATCCAGCGCAACCGATGAAGGGACGAATCGAGAAAGACTCGCCAACGTCGAACAGGAACCCGGACCCGTTTTGAATCCCGATCAGCGAGCAGCGATTGCGGCGATACGCGACCGCGACGGCTTCAGCGTCAATCTCGTCGACGGCGTCACCGGTAGCGGCAAAACGGAAGTGTACCTGCACCTTATCGACGCGGAACTTTCTGCCGGCCACCAGGTGCTGGTCCTGGTGCCCGAGATCGGACTAACGCCGCAACTGGTGGGTCGATTTCGGCGACGACTTGGTCTGGAGCCGGTGCTGCTGCACTCCGGACTCACCGACACCGCGCGCCTCGAGGCCTGGCGGTCTGCCAGGAACGGCAGTGCCCGCCTGGTAGTCGGTACCCGTTCCGCCATTTTCGTCCCGTTGAAGGACGCTGGTCTCATCATCGTCGACGAAGAACATGACAGCTCTCTGAAGCAACAGGAGGGGCTACGGTATTCGGCGCGCGACCTGGCGGTCGCGCGCGGCAAAAAATTGAATATTCCGGTTGTGCTGGGCTCGGCAACGCCGTCTCTCGATA
>Ga0316195_10001098_pt1 | contig 11817 bp, 9 predicted proteins | sample Phised1_MG_FD_204937 | JGI IMG/M metagenome (GOLD analysis project Ga0316195, IMG submission 204937) | Coastal sediment microbial communities from Maine, United States - Phippsburg sediment 1 | ecosystem: Environmental > Aquatic > Marine > Coastal > Sediment | place: USA: Maine | collected... | reverse complement strand
CATGAAGAACGACTTTGATGTGAACGAGTGGGCGGCCCCGGAGTTCCTCGAGCAGGCTGCGATGGAAGTGCTCAAGGAGGAGTGGGAGAAAAAGAGCTGGAGCAAGCTTCCCAAGGGCGGCGGGCTCGAGGTCGAAGGTACACGCCTCGGGTAGCTCGAGAAAATGCGATCACCTCTCTTGGCCCCCCCCGGGCGGGGGGGCCGGAAAGCTGACAGCAGCGATGAATGGAGCAACGCCGTCATGAAAAAGGACACGAGTGACAATGGGAAACCGACATGCTTTGGCCCCGGTGATCTCTCAGCGTGCAAGCTTGAGACTGTCGAAGAGCAGAAAGAGGCCGATTCAATGGCAAAACCGCCGAAGAAGAAGACTGTGACCTCTGAAACGAAGAAGGGCGAGAATGCGTAGCCAAGGCATGGCCAGGGACGGGCGTTGGGCCAGCGAGTTCAAGTTCGCCGCGCTGGAGAACCTCCAGCAGGCGAGAAGAGAGCTCATCGAGGACAAGTGGAACCGGCTCAGCCCTCTACAAAAACCGTTCGTGAGCAGAATCACGGGCCGTCGCAAACGGGAGGGAGGGGATAAACCCCTCCCCTACAAAGAAATCCGTAGGGGCGGGGTTTATCCCCGCCCGTTCGATCGCGAATATTCGCATGAGGCTGGGCTCGGAGCGAATGTGCCGGCCGCGTCAGAAGGAGTAAAAACATGAAAGTCATCATCGTTGGCGGAGTGGCCGGTGGGGCGTCGTGCGCAGCGCGGCTGCGGCGGTTGGACGAAAAAGCAGAAATCCTCATGGTGGAGCGCGGGCCGTACCTCAGTTACGCGAACTGCGGTCTTCCGTATCACGTCTCGGGCGTGATCCCCCAGGAGTCGAGCCTCCTCGTGGCCAACGAGCAGTACTTCAAGGCGAACCTGGCGATCGAGGCGCGGACGAACTGCGAGGCCATCGCCATCGACCGCAAGAAGAAAACCGTCGACTTGAAGAACGTCACGACCGGCGAGGTGACGACCGAGCATTACGACAAGCTCGTCCTCTCGCCGGGTGCGCCGTCGGTCCGGCCGCCGCTGCCGGGGATCGACCTGCCCGGGATCTTCCAGGTGCGGACCGTCCCCGACGCGCGGTCGATCCGCGAGTGGATCGAGAAGGGCACCGAGTTTCTGACGGGGATGTTCAAGTACTCCGGGATCCAGTTCGTCAAGCCGCCGCGGCGCGCGGTGGTGATCGGCGGCGGCTTTATCGGCCTCGAGACGGCGGAGAACCTGATCCACGCGGGGTTCGAGGTGACGCTCGTCGAGATGCTCGACCAGATCCTCGCCCCGCTCGACCGCGAGTTTGCCCGCCTCGTCGAGGAGTACGTCAAGCGGCACGGTATGACGCTCGCCCTGGGCGACGGGGTGGCCGGTTTCAAGCAACTCGAGGGTGGCGCCATAGAGGTCGCGACAAAGTCCGGGAAGGCCTACCCGGCCGACGTCGTGATCCTCGCTCTCGGCGTACGGCCCGACACGACGCTCGCGAAGAGCGTGGGGCTCGAGGTCGGCGAGCGCGGCGGGATCCGCGTCGACGACCAGATGCACACCTCCGACCCGGACATCTTCGCGGTCGGCGACGCGATCGAGGTCAAGGACTGGGTGACGGGCCAGTGGAGCCTCATCGCGCTCGCCGGGCCGGCCAACCGGCAGGGGAGGATCGCCGCGGACGTGATCGCCGGGCGCGACTCGCACTACCGCGGCACCCAGGGAACCTCGATCATCGGTCTTTTCGGGGGCGCGGCCGGCTGGACTGGAGTCAGTGAGAAGACCTTGAAGCGGCTCGGCGATGACGACTACGAGAAGATCTACATCTTCCCGAACTCGCACGCCGGCTACTACCCGGGCGCCAAGATGATCGGGATGAAGGTGATCTTCCGCAAGTCCGACGGTCGTTTCCTCGGCGCGCAGGCGCTCGGCGAAGACGCACCGGCAGTGGACAAGAGGATCAGCGCGCTGGCCGTGGCCCTGCAAATGAAGGCGACGATCTACGACCTCGAGGAAGCTGAGCTCTGCTACGCCCCGCAGTTCGGCAGCGCCAAGGACGCCGTCAACTTCGCGGGGATGGTCGCCGCCGATGTCCTCTGCGGCGACATGCCGCTCGCCCACTGGGACGGGATCGACGGCGCGTTCCTCCTCGATGTGCGCCACCCGGTCGAGCTCGTCGTCGAAAAGGTGCCGGGCGCGGTCAACATCCCGCTCCACGAGCTCCGCGCACGGCTCGGCGAGCTGCCAAAGGACCGCGAGATCCTGGTCATCTGCCGCTCCGCGCAGCGCGCCTACTACGCGACCCGCGTCCTCCTGCAGAACGGGTTCGACGCCAAGAACCTCTCCGGCGGCACGCTCGCGCGGGCGATGGTCTCGGCGGGGTGAGTAGTCGAGCATGGGCCAGGCCCGGCGACGCACCAACGACAGAGAAAGCCGTAGGGGCGGGGTTTATCCCCGCCCGCCCGATTGCGGGTCCTGTGAAGGTTCCCGACTGAAAACTGGATTCACCACAGACGCTCGAAGGAATGAAAGGAGCCAGAACCATGGCTGAAGCAAAGAAGAAGACCGCGAAACAAGCGAAGAAGAGCCCCGCCGTGAAGGCAAAGAAGAGCCCCGCCGTGAAGGCAAAGAAGAGCCCCGCAGCGAAAGCGAAGAAGAACTCAACAGCTCGGGTCAAGGCCGATACCGCGCGGATCGATCGCCTGAAAAAAAGGCAGAGAAGTACGCCTCAGGAGCTCGATTTCGAGCGAATCAGGATCATGAAAGAGGTGTATGAAGAGACGGTTGGTGACGTACAGATTCTCCGGCGGGCCAAGTTCCTGGCGGCTCTGCTGGATCGCAAGAAGCTGTTCATCGATGACAACCTCTTCGTGGGTGCCATGGCAAGCAGCTACATGGCGATCTATCCCAATCCTGAGTGGAACGTCCTGTGGATGAAGGAAGAGAAAACCGTTGAGAATTCGAAAACCAAGGAAGATCGGGAAGCTAATGCATGGGCGCTCGATTACTGGGACAAGCGTGGGCTGAAGAACCGGACGGAAGCGATATTCCAACAGCGTTATGGTTTTGATCCAACCCCGTCCTACCAATCAGGCCTCGTTGTCCCGTTCCATGACTGGCCGGGCGGTGGCGGAAATCTCAACTACCCGATGGTTTACCAGCAGGGCCTCGCCAGTGTGATCAAGGACGTCGAAGAGCGGATGATGTCCCTGGAAATGCGTTTGGAGAACACAGACAAACTCTACTTTTACCAGGCCAGTCTCATTGTGATGAAAGCGGTTATTCGCTGGGCGAACCGTTACGCCGCGCTGGCTCGTGAAATGGCTGAAAAAGAGAAAGACAAAACCCGCAAGGCGGAACTGATTGCTATTGCCGAGACCTGCGAATGGGTTCCCGAGCATCCTGCACGCAACTTGCGGGAAGCCATCCAGAGCCATTACTTTTGTCATCTGGTGGCCGAACTTGAACAGGTCGGCTGCGGATACTCACAGGCCTACCTGGGTCAGAACCTGGATCCCTACTTGCAGGCCGACAAGGCCGCCGGGCTGATTGACTATGACGACGCCGTGTTTATGTTCCAGAACCTGATCATCAGGCTGAATGAGATCAATTATTACTACGGGGAGAAGGTTGCCATACAGAACTCGGCCGACCTGGGACAGAGCATTACCCTTGCGGGCTATACCGAGGAGGGCGATGATGCCACTGCGGAGATGGACTACGTGGTCCTCGATGCATGTATATACCTGTCGTACCCCCAGCCGCCCTTGTCTTGTGCGCTCACCCCCAAAACACCAGGCAAGTTCATCGAGAAAGTGCTCGATTGTATTAACACCGGTGTCGGTATGCCACAGTTTCTCAATGCCGATGTGATGATGAAACGGGCCCTTCACCTGTGGGGCCACAGTGACAGGGTGGGTGCTCTGCCGCTGGGGAAAGCCAGACGCACCTGTGTCGGCGCGTGTGTGGGAAGCTACATCCCCTACGAGACCGGTCACCCGGTGGAAGGACAACCCAACCTCGGAAAGGTGCTCGAGCTGACCCTGAACAACGGCTTTGATCCGCGCACCAAGATGCAGGTAGGGCCTAAGTCGGGAGATCCCGAAAAATTCAAAAACTTCGAAGAACTCTACACAGCTTTCGAACAGCAGCTTCAGTTTTGTGAAGACACACTCCGCCGGGGCGCCTGGATTGCGAGCATGCTGAATGCAGATTTTCTGCCGTGTACCTGGCGATCCATTCTGACCAAGGGGTGCATTGAAACAGGCACCGAAACCTGGAAAGGCGGCGCTAACTACTACACGGTCGCCCAGATCTCGGTAGGTAGTGTGGATGCCGGCAACGGACTGATGGCCGTGAAGCATCTCGTATTCGACAAGAAGAAGCTGACCATGGCGGAACTCAAGAAAGCCCTGGCGGCCAATTTCGAGGGGGAATACGAGAAGGTCCACAAGATGTGCTTCGAGGAGGCGCCCAAATACGGCAATGACATTGATGAAGTGGACTTTATGGTTCGCAGGGTCAACGACAGTGTTGTCGAAGCTTTCAACAACGTGGATGGCGGCGGTTGCTACATTACCAAGGACATGAAGGTATCGCTGGACCAGTACACCAAGAGCGTGCACAACCTGATGGGCCTGGTGACCGGCGCATTGCCAACCGGCAAGAAGGCCGGAGTGGCGCTTACCGATGGCAGCTTGTCCGCCACGCGGGGAACCGATGTCAAGGGAGCGACCGCGCTGATCAATTCAGCAGCCAAAGGTAACGATGCTGTCAAGTGGTGCGCCACGCACATGAATATGAAGCTCCCGCCGGATCAACTGAAAACGCGCAAGGGCCGGGACAGCATGATGAATCTGGTCAGGACCTTGTTCGCAAACGGTGGTTATCACATTCAGTTCAATGTGCTGGATACGGAGATGTTGAGAGACGCGCAGAAGCATCCGGAAAACTACCGCGACCTCGTGGTTCGTGTGGCCGGGTTCAGCGCGTTCTTCACCCAGCTGCATGTGGGCGTGCAGAACGAGGTCATCGAACGGACCTTGCAGCGTTGCGAGTAGCCTTGAACGGAACCGGTGCGGCGTGGCCTTGCGTCACGCTGTACCGGTTCTTCTCTTTTTCGAAAGATGCCGCGACCTGGATCGAGCGAAGACCGTGAGTGCGGACACAGGAAGCGCAAGTAGAGGAAGGTCACTATGACTCAAGAAATTGGACACGGCAGTTTTCTCAGGCGCATCGCCATCATGGTGGGCGCCGGCCACGTTCCGGGGATCAACGCCGTCATCATGGGCGCAGCCAAAGCGGCGAACAACCTGGGATGGGAGATGGTCGGCATCCGGGACGGTTTCGACGGCCTGCTGTACCCGGAGCGCTACCCCGACGGCGGGCTGCTGACGCTCGATACGAAGCTGATCGAGAGCCTGGATCCGAACGCTGCGGGTCTGCTTGGGCAGGCGCCGCGGATCGACCCGTTTAACGTGCGCACCGTCAATGAAGACGACATGGTCGAAGAAGTCGACATGTCCGATGAACTCATCAAGAAGTTGCACGCTGAAAATATCGACGCACTGATTGCCGTCGTCGGCGGCCGTGGGCTGACCATCATGTACAAGCTCCACCGCAAGGGGTTGCCCGTGGTATGCGTGCCGCGTTCGATTGAGAATGAAATCGCCGGCACCATGGTGTCATTCGGTTTCAATACCGCGCTGAGCACCACGATCGAGATGCTTGACCGGGTTCGTCAGGCGGCCCAGGCTGCACGCAAGATCGGCGTAGTTGAGGTTTTAGGAGAACAGGCCGGGTGGATCGCCCTGCAGGCCGGCATCGCCGTTGGCGCCGATGCGGTGCTGATCCCGGAGATTCCCTGCAACCTCCAGGCGGTTGCGTTGAGGTTGCAGGATAAGGTGACAGCCAGGAGGCCTTATGGCCTGGTGGTGGTGGCCGAAGGTGTGAAACTGATTGACGATGACAATCCCCAGGACAAGCCTTCTTCGCTGAAGGCGTCACTTGCGCCACTGGCGACAGGTGATGCAAGCGAGCACGTCATCCGGCGATCGGGAAAAGCAGCCGAGGCCGTGGCCGAAGGGTTGCAGCTCCAACTTGCCCAGGAGACCTTCCCAATGGTCATGGGCCCCTGGGTCCGGGGCGGCACGCCGACCGCCGTCGACCGCCAGTTGGCTCTGGCCTACGGCGTGGGGGCTCTGCAGGGCATCAAGGACGGCAACTATGGTTCGATGGTGGCTTTTAACCCACCAAAGGTGGATTTTGTGCCGCTGGCCGAAGCGATCAACAAGCTCAGAACCGTGCCTCTCGACGGTGGTTTCGTGAAGATTGCCTGCTCTCTCGGCATCTTCCTGGGGAGGGAGCTATGAGCAAAAAGAACGTCAAACCATCCGCTCCCACTGGCATCGTCCTCAACATCCAACGCTACTGCACCCACGACGGCCCGGGCACCCGGACGAACGTCTTCCTCAAGGGCTGCTCGCTGCGCTGCAAGTGGTGCGGCAACCCCGAGAGCATCGCCTTCAAACCCGAGCTCTCCTACGACCCGAGAAAATGCACCGGCAAGGAGGCGTGTGGCCTCTGTCTGAAGGCACCCTTCCCCGAAGGCGCCTTCTATGTGGTCGAGGGTTCCGACGACACCATCCACGTCAACTGGGACCTGGCCGGAGACTGCGACGAGTCATTGGCTTGCCTGTGTCCTGAGGGCGCGCTCGAGATGTTCGGCAAAGAAATGACCGTCGACGAGGTGCTCGAAGAGGTGGAGAAGGACGAGTCGTTCTACCGATCCACCGGTGGCGGCCTCACGCTGAGTGGCGGCGAGTGCCTCCTGGCGCCGGACTTCAGCGCGGCCCTGCTGGAGGGCGCCCACGAGCGCGGCATCAACACCGCCATCGAAACCGCGGGCAACGTGCCGTGGGCCTTCATGGAGAAGGTCCTCGCCCACGTCGATACCTGCCTGCACGACCACAAGCTGACGGACTCGGAAAGGCACAAGAAGTGGACCGGCGTGCACAACAAGCGCATTCTGGAGAACTTCAAGAAAGCCTACGAGACGTTCCCGGACATCGATTTCATCGCCCGCACGCCGCTGATCCCCGGCATCAACGCCGACGAGGAGCACATCCGGGCGGTCCTCGAGTTCATCCGGCCGCACAAGAACGTGATCGATTACGAGCTGCTGCCCTATCACCGATTCGGCCTCGGCAAATACCTGAGCCTGGGTGTGAAGTATGAGCTGGAAGACTACAAGACGCCTTCCGACGACGTGGTCCAGCGACTCCAGGCGATCATCGACGAGGCCTTTGGGCGAAGTGGTGAAGAGCCGGGAGGTTTGAAATGACCGCAGAGTCTATCGATGTCTACGAACGGCTGGCGGATGCCCTCGACGCACTGCCGAACGGCTTCGCCCGCACCGAGTCCGGGGTGGAGCTGAAACTGATCGAGATGGCGTTCACCGAAGAGGAGGTGTCCCTCGCCGGGCACCTGACCCGCTTCCCCGAGACCGCAGCCGAGATCGCCGCGCGGGTCGGCCGCGACGAGGCCGAGGTCACCGCGCTGCTCGAGAGCCTCGTCCCGAGGGGTCTGGTGTCGCTGAACTCGGCCGCGGGCACGGCAGGAGGCGGCGTGCTCGATCAAAAGGTGGAGGGCGAGAAGAAATACCGATTGCGCCCGTTCCTGGTGGGCTGGTACGAGGCCAGCATGCGCCGCCTCGACAAGGAGTTCGCCGAGCTCTTCGAGCAGTTCGTGATCGAGGGCGGCGGTGAACGCATCTTTGCACCGCGCCCCGGCGTGCTCGGCGTGGTGCCGGTTCGAGGCTCGCTTTCGCCCGAGCAGATGGCGGAGGCGGAGCCCCACCTCGACATCGACGCCCACTTCGAGCGGCATGACCGTTTTCTCGTCATCGACTGCGTCTGCAAACGGGAGGCCGAGGTCCTGAAAGGGCACAGCTGTAAGAAGCCGATGAAGAGATGCGGTTTCGTCGGCCTGCCGCCGCAGACCCCGCTCGGGGAGACCGTCGTCGGTCGGGAGGAGGCATCAAAGCTCCTCACGAAGCTCGGCAGGCTGGGTCACGTCAACCTCGCCTTCTACGGCTTCACCATGTTCGCCGACGCGCCGCAGTTCGTCGGCACCTGCAACTGCTGCAGCTGCTGCTGCGGCCTCTTCCACGGCCCGAAGCTCGCCGGAATCGAGGACGGCCCCCAGAAGTCGAACTACCGCGCCGTCATCGATCCCGATCCGTGCACGGCCTGCGGCGCCTGCATCAAGCGGTGTCCGACGGACGCGATCTCCGAAGGGCCGGGGCGCATGCCCACAGGGCCTGCCTGTGTGGCCGTGGCGTTGGATCCCGGCAAGTCGGAAGTGGAGCGTGACAAGTGCATCGGCTGCGGTGTGTGCGTGATCGGCTGCCCCACCGATGCCATCGTCATGGAACCGGTCTCCGAGGAGGAGTGGTTCCACGTTCCCTCGAGCATGGCGGAATGGGAAGAGATGCGTCTGGCCAACATGGCGGCGGAGAAGTAACGCGTGGCCCGGCAGCCGGAGCTGCAGTTCTCTTTCGGGTTCATCACCCAGTTCGTGAAGACGTAGGGATCGAGCGCACGTGGGAGGCAGCAGGTCATGAACACCGTTATGCAGTTTCTTCAGACCACATTCTCGCCATTGGTACTGATCTTCACGGTGTCGAACCTGGCGGCCATGGGCCTCCAGGTCAGAATGCCTGAAGTTGCCGTGGCGTTGCGGAACAAGAAGTCCATCGCGCTGATCTTCGTGTGGGGTTGGGTGCTGGGGCCGGCCTTCGGCTATCTGATCACCCGGGTCCTTCCGCTGGCGGAGCCCTACGTCGTCGTGGTGCTCCTCTGCAGCCTGGCGCCCTGCGCGCCGTTCCTCCAGCAGATGGTGGGAAAAGCCCGCGGCGACATGGGCTTCGCGGGAGCCTTCGTGCCGCTGGTGATGGTCGGCACGGTGGTGTTGATGCCGTTGATGGCCCCCGTGTTGATCAAGGGGGTGACGATCAGCACCTGGTCCCTCGCGAAGCCGCTCCTCCTGACCATCCTCCTGCCGCTGATCATTGGAGCGGTGATCCGGCATGTTGCCGACCAGGTGGCGACCAAGATCTTCCCGGCGGTCAAGGGTCTGGCCCTGCTCTCGACGCTGCTGACCATCGTGTGGTGCATGGTGATCTACGGTCGGGGGATGCTCAACACGGCGGGCAGCTTTGCCCTCCTCTCGATGACCCTGTTCATGGTAGGGATGGGCATCATCACGTATTTCATCGGCTTCGGCATGAAGCAGAATCAGCGAAGCGTCATGGCGCTGGGGATGGGCACGCGGAACATCGCCGCGGTGTTGGCGGCGGCGCTCGCAATTCCGAACGCCGACCCGCTCATCGTGACGATGACCGTCATGTGGACCTTGTGGTCGGTCGTCCTCGCCGCGATTGGTGCCAAGATCTTCGCCAAACAGGCCGGCGAGACCGTTGAGGCTGGTGCGGCATGACCAATCCTGGCCCCGCCAGTGTGGATGGAGAGGTGACCTCATGAGTGAAAAAGAGCCCGGTGTGTTCGCCAGGATCAGCTGGCCCCGGCCTTTCGTGGGACTCAGAGGCATCAAGCTGGCCGATGTCCCCCGCGAGGTCTCGGCGGGTTTCACCCTGGCCGCCCTGATGATCCCCCTCAACATCGGGTATGCCCAGGTGGCCGGCCTACCACCCGTGGCCGGCCTCTATGCGGCCATCATTCCGCTGGCGGTCTTCGCCCTGTTCACGAGCTCGAAATACCTGGTAACGAGCCCCGACGCCTCGATCGCAGGGTTGGTCGGCGCGGCCCTCGTCGCCTTTGCCGCACCCGGGGACCCGCTGCGTCTGCAGTACGCCCTGGCCATGGCCGTGATCTGCGGACTGTTATTCCTCGTCTTCTGGATCTTCCGGCTCGCATTTCTCGCCAATTTCCTGTCACGTGCCGTGATGGTGGGATTCATCACAGGCCTCGGGATCGAGGTCTTGACCAACCAGGTGCGCAAGATCCTGGCGGCGCCGCATGTGGCCGATGCAGGTTCGGGCGTGTTGGCGGCAGCGGAACAGCTCCACGGGGCCATGGCGAGCTCGGTGAACACCGAGGGCTACTTCCTCGAGCTCGTGGCTCTGTTCGACTCCATTCCCCGCGCCAACCTGTGGTCGGTGGCGATCGGTGTCTCCGCCTTTCTGATCGTCCGGCTGATGAAACGGTATGCGCCCAAAATCCCGGGGGCGTTGGTAGCCCTGGTGCTGCTGACAGTCATCGTTGCCTACTTTGATCTCGCCGCCAAGGGAGTCGGCGTGCTCGGTGCGATGCCTTCCGGCCCTCCGGCCTTGACCCTGCCAGCCATCCCTCTGGCTGATTACCTGAGATTGCTGCCAGGCGCCCTGGCGGTGGTGGCGATCCTGTTGTGCGAGGGTCTCCTCCTGGTGCGAAGCTACAGCGCCAAGCACGGCGATAAGGCGGACGGTAACCAGATGCTCTTCACCTACGGCGTTGCCAACCTGGCCGCCGGTTTTACGGGCTCGCTGGTCACCGGCAACAGCCCGTCACGCTCCGCGGCGATGGAGGCCTCGGGCGCGAAGAGCCAGCTGCCCAGCCTGGTGGCCGCCGGGACGATCGCGATTGTGATGCTCTTCTTCACCGACACCCTGGCGTACTTGCCCAATGCGGCGCTGGCCGGGATCGTTGCCAATGCGGTGTTGTCGCTGATCGAGGTCCACGAGCTCCGCGAGCTGTGGCGAATGCGGCGTTCGGATTTCTGGATCGCCGCTGTCTGTCTCCTCGGCGTGCTCGTCGTGGGCCCGCTGCGCGCCGTCGCGATCGCCTTCCTCCTCTCGACCATCGACGTTATCCGGCGGGCGTCCCGTCCGGAGACCTCGGCGCTCGCGGAAGCGCCTGACGGCAGCCATTTCGTTCCCGCGGGAGTCGGCGACACCCCCAGCTCATCGGGCCTGGTCATCTATCGATTCGGGGCGCCGCTCTACTTCGCCAACGCGACGCTTTTCCTTGACCAGATCGAACAGCTGGTAACCGGGTCGTCCACACCCGTCCGCTGGTTCGTGCTGGACGCGGAGGCGATGACCGACATCGACACCACCGGCGCGCAGACCCTGCGGCAGGCGATCACGCTGCTGGCCGGCCGCGGCGTCACCTTCGCGGTCAGCCGCGCCGACCGGGCCTTCCGCTCCTGGCTGGAGAAGTACGACCTGATGGAGCTGATCGACGAGAACCGTTTCTACCCGACCAACCGCCACGCCGCGGCGGCGTTTCGCGAGGGTCCGGAGTGAGTGATTGCCCAATCTGACGCAGTCGTCAAATGGCATAGGAAACTGAAGGCCTTCCTGCGGTGATATATGAGATATTCGACGCAGAAAATGCAGCGAATACTTGCCGATGCGGTGATTAGAAAGTATAATCACCGCAGGAAATGCACCAAATATGACCTACATTCACCAACTGCCCGGATGGCCCGAGTTCACATGGGACTCTGAAGCACTGTTGGGGGCGCTGGTGGCGGTGCGCCACAAGCAGGGCAGGCACCTCGGCAAGATGGAGGCGCTCGGGTTCGACTTCCGGACCGAAGCGAGTCTCACCTCGCTCACTGACGAAGTGGTGAATACCTCCGCCATCGAGGGGCAGAACCTCAACCCTGACGAGGTTCGCTCATCAATCGCTCGTAAGCTCGGGCTCGATATTGCGGGCCTTCCCAAGCCGGGCCGGGAAGTCGACGGGATCGTCGAGATGATGCTCGATGCGACGAGGGACTACGACGCGCCACTCACGGCG
>Ga0316195_10001097_pt1 | contig 11818 bp, 11 predicted proteins | sample Phised1_MG_FD_204937 | JGI IMG/M metagenome (GOLD analysis project Ga0316195, IMG submission 204937) | Coastal sediment microbial communities from Maine, United States - Phippsburg sediment 1 | ecosystem: Environmental > Aquatic > Marine > Coastal > Sediment | place: USA: Maine | collected... | reverse complement strand
ACGGTTTCGATGCAGGTTCCCTTGGGGGCTGCTTCTAGATCGTTCGGATTCGTCGTGTTCTGTGCTTCCGAAAAATTATCCTCTTCTTTAGGCAACGCATCTTCAACAATGGCTTCACGTGAGAATGTAATAATAATTCCCTGTTGATTCTGATCGACGCTGTATGCGGCATCTTTCGTAAGAGATACCACAATTTTGGCCGTATGGCCGTCCGCCAACACTTCAGCGGTTTTTATTGTGTTCACCGGATCCATCGTGACATCGTACTGCTCTTCAATCCCTGATAGTTGTGTAGAAGGAAAGTAAAAGGTAACTTCAGGAGGCGATGCCTTCCGGATATCTGAAAACAGAAGCCCCTGGCTGCCTTCCACTAATAGATATACACCATTCTCATCTTCGGAGACAGCGAGTTTAGAGATCTGTTTCAGATCGCTGGTGGTTATTCCGGTATTATCAACCGGGTTGACCGCCGGGTTTCCGGCACAACCGGAAATTACCAAGGACAGCAGGATTAGGCTGCTGATAACGGCGGCTTTACGATATTTAACAGGGGATAGACCTATAAAGCGCATTCTTATTAGTCTCCAGGCGGTTTCTGAAGTTTTAGTTCTCGTTTTTTGCTCGATATTTTTCCGAAATTATCTTCTCCCTGATGCTCGATAACGATGCGATCTTGATCGATCTCCACCACCGCGCCTCGCTCCAGGCCAATTTTGGTACCCATCATTACAACGTAGCCCTTACCCGAAGCCTCTTCAACCAAAGCTCGTTTGAATCCTTGGGTGGTAACAATCGCCGTTAGCTTAAGTTGACCAAGGTCAAGTTTCTCCAGTGGTGTTCGCGGCCGCTCAGGTCCCTTGGGTTGAACCACGACGTCTACCGCCTTTTTCTCTGTCTCTTCTTTATAAAGAGGCGCAAAGGGATCGACTTTGCCTACCGGGTTATAGGGTAACCTCGCCACGACTGCCACCGGAGCGGGATCTGCCGTGAGATTCTCTGTCGTGGCCGGTGCGGTTTCCCCCTGTGGAATTATTTTTTCCTGTGGAGATACTTTCTTCGGGCTTGCCGCTATCTGCTTTGTTACAACGGGATCTTTTGCAGAGCCTTTACCCTTCTTGCTCTCACATCCCGAAAGACCGAGAGAAAGGCAGATCAAAAGAACCATCGCTATCCTGTGTGCGGCTATCAATTTGCTCATCTTTGATCGCTTTGTAGTCTTTTTTAGCACAATTATTGCCATGAAATTATTATTTTTTTAGCTTTTTATCTTCCGGTTTGGCTTTATCGGGTGTTGGCTCTATGAATTTGTAGGTCACCGCCTCACAAGATGTCGTAAGCGCTCCGTCCTTATCACGCGACATTTGTATATTACGTATGTTTACTATCCGTGACAAGTTGGCAACTTTATCAAAAAACTGTGCAACATTATGATACCCGCCTCTGACGCGTATCGATACCGGAATTTCAGCATAAAAATTCCTATTGACATCTCCTTGAGGCTGGAAAAGAAGGAATTCAAGTCCCGCTTGCTGCCCCGACTGTGACACTCCCGTTAGCAAAGAAGAAATCTCTTCTTTTTCCGGCAAGGATTTCATAACCATATTGAAATCACGTTGTTTTGATTCGAATTCTTTTCTCAATGTTTCGAGTTGTTGCGCATTCTTCTTGGAGCGTGTCAGATCCGCTGTAAGTCTTTTATGCTCAGCGTCTAGTTTTCCGATGCTTTGCCATCTTGGCCAATAGGACAGAAACCAAAAAAGCATAAAAATGATGATGAAGACGCCAATACATATCATGATTCGCTGAATCTTCGAAAGCTCGCTAACACGATCAAAGACGGCATCCAGTTGTTTCGATGTAATACCTAGTTTCTCCATTGTGGCTACTCGTCAGCTACTTTCGTTTGGATTTTTTGTCATCCGGTTCTTCAGGGAGTTTCACCAATTTCAGCGCCGATAGTTCAAATTTCTTCATGTTGAGATTGCGAATTTCTTCCTGCTGCAGCTTGTTGAGGCGAACCTTTTCATACATAAGCGCCTTTTTGTCGTTCAACTTAGAAAGGCTTTCAAGATTATCAATAAAATCTGCTACCGTTTTATTATCTAACGCGATTCCATCGACATCCATTTGGTTGGCTTGAATATTCAGCCTTGTCAGCCACATTCGTTCCGGCACGATTTTATCGGTCAATTCATCCATGATATGGACCGGCTCAAATCTTTGTTTCTCAAGGTCCTGAATCACATTTTGGCGCATCTCTAAGTCTTGCAGCTTTTTTCGGATTTCACCAATCTCAGCATTTTTTTTCTGGTAGAGCGCCAACTCTTTTTTGGTATCGGACACATTCGTGGTGAGGCGTTTCTGTTTGCTGCCTAGATAGAAATGCACCCAAACAAGAATAACCATGACAAGCAAAAGACAGAGAAAGAAAACCGATACCTGTCGGCGGATATTTTCCTTCTTGCGGGCAGCTCTAAACGGTAGTAAATTTATACGTATCATTTATCGTCAACTCTTCTGATTGCCAGCCCCATGCAAATCGCAGCCTGTGGAGCAATCTGCTGAATGTAGGCCGAATCAAATGCATCGTCGTTTATTTGCAGGTTCTGAAAGGGGTTAATCATTTCGACATGGGCCGACGTTTCTGCGCCGAGCAACTGTCGAAACTCTGCGATATTGGCCCCTCCGCCACTTAAAACAATACGTGTTATTTGATCTTCTGGATACGTTGAATAGAAAAAGTCCAAGGCACGACGAATTTCAGTACACCAATCCGCAACGACCGTGGATATGATATTTTTTAGATCCTCGCTGGAAATCTTATCTTGTTGGTCGCCTTGTTTCAGTTGCTCAGCTTCTTCCACTGAACAACCAATCAGCGATACAATCTTCTGGTTAATTTGACCGCAACCCAATGCCACATCCCGCATAAAAACAGACGCCATCCCTTTAAGAATGTTGAGCGATGTTTTGCCGGCTCCGATATCGATCAATGCGATATTTTCTTCCTGTGCGTCATAATTCAACTCAAAAATATTCTGGAGCGCAAACGCTTCAACATCGATAATACATGGGTTCAGGCCAGCCATGTTCACCAGATTGATATAATCATTAACCATTTCCTTCTTTGCAGCAACCAAAAATACATTCATCTGATTTGGATTATGTTCACTTTCCCCTAAAATTTGGAAATCCAGATTAACGTCGGCTATATCAAACGGTATATACTGCTCCGCCTCAAACTGGATGGTTTCCTGCAGCTGTTCTTCCGGCATTGTCTGGACATTGATCTTTTTTACAATAACCGAATATCCGCCGATTGACACAGCAACACTGTTCTCCCTAATATTATATGTCTTGAACAATTGTTGGATAGCTTCAGAAACCGCTTCGGGGTCATTAATGGCTCCGTCTTCGATAGCACCTGCGGGAATATCAATCATCCCGAATTTCTTGAGCACTAGGCCCTTTTTGCCATCAACGACCTCTCCCGCCTTAATGGATCGGGATCCAATGTCAAGACCAACCAGATGATTCTTTTTGCCAAACAGCATGGAGTTCTCTTATTCTTTAAAAATTTTTTCTTTTTCGGATAGATTCAGGCCCAATGCCAATAGAATCTTCCGCTTTGTCTCCATCCGACAAGGTAATCCTTGTTCAATTCGCGAAATCGTAATTGGTGAAACGTTTGCATCCCTGGCTAATTCCGCTTTGCTCATCAGAAGGGACTCACGTACTTTTTTTAAGGAATTTTTGTCGCCCATAAATTTTCTGCACAGTTTGGTGTAATAAATTAATGCTTCTTTTTTCACCCCGTTATTTTCATTTACACCCTGTCCCTTTGAAGTCAAGCAAATTATGCAAAATTTATATATAATTATATGTAGTTACCCCATATTGTGCAATGTTGTCTATAAATTCACCATATATAGTGTCAATGGTGGTAAAACCCTACACTCATGCAAGTTTTTTCACCCCGACCGCTCTCTTTTTTCCCCATCGGCCATTTTTGCCGAATAGTTTATTGTATTTTTATGCTTGCTCAAGCTGTCGGTTTTGCCAACACCTTTAAACTGAGAGTGGACAAGCCATTTTTTTCAGGATAAACAGTAACGGGAATCCGGCATTTCTTCAAAAAAACTGCACAGGGTTATTGATTTCTTGCTGAATCGATCCGGTTTATATGGCCATCACCTGTATATCGTTTTGCTGCTAAACAGCCAAGAATATGCGAACACGAACCTTCGATCTTTCAGAAATTTAGATCTGAAAACGCGTCAATCGCCGATCAATGATCTTATTGTTGCAGCGCCTTTTCCCCGGCAATCACTCGACGGGCACTTTGCGATACCAATTTTTTCGGGTCTATGGTCCAAAAAGGGCAAATCCATGTCGCGCTTTGCTAATGCACCGATTTTTTAGCCATTCCCATGGATCCTTATCCCTGTGCAAACCGGTGTAAATATGGCATAAACTCTACTAAGATCTTTTATTGTTTATCGGCTCGGTTTTTTTAATCACAGCAAGCAAAATATCATTTCATAATGCAACGCCATCAAATAGATAAACAGGAACCCAGCAAACCTTTCAGACTGGTGAAATATTTCACTATGACCAGTCTCATTGTAATTTTCGCTGGCGCAATCATCCTTTCTGCTCTCAATATACACTGGGCCCGGCAAATGCAGATTGAAAAAAGCGAAGATTACGCTCTCTTGCTTATAGAAAACCTGAACCATCAAATTTTTCTGCAATTTATTATTCCAACCATTTTGAAGCACGGCAAAATACAATTACGCGAAAGCGATCAATTTGAATTGATGGACAAGGTCGTGCGAAGCACGCTGCATAGCTTCAATATCGACAGGGTTAACATTTATGATCTGAAAAATACGATTTCATACAGCCTTGATCGAGAGGTTATTGGAAAAAGAAACGCCGGAGGAACTTATTACCATGACGCACTGGAGGGCCAGCGCCGAACACGCTTAGACCAAAATGGAAACTTTATTCAGCTTTTATTTGGCGTTCCTGATGAAAGCAGAATTGTCACTTATGCTCCGCTTAGGGCCGAAAAACCGCTGTCTCTCATTCCCGGTCCGGTGTTGGGAGTTGTTGAACTGGTGCAGGACATCTCGTCGGAATATAAGGCCATTTACCGCGTGCAAACCCGCGTCATACTGACCTCTACCGCGGTAATGCTCATACTTTTTCTGATCCTTCTGCTGGTGGTTCGAAGGGGAGAAGAGATTATTGAAAAAAGGGCTCTGGAACGGCTGAAACTCGAAGAGCAACTTGCGCGCGCCAAACACTTATCGAATCTCGGTGAAATGACAGCCAGTATTTCACACGAAATTCGTAATCCGTTAGGAATTATTAAAAGTTCTGCTGAATTACTGAGAAAAAAAATCAATCAGATCGATCCATCCAACCCCATGCCGGGAATTATTGTTCAAGAGGCTTCGCGGCTGAATGGAATTCTTACGGATTTTCTGAACTTTGCGCGACCGCCCCACCCCGATTTGCGCCCCGGACACGTTGAGCCCGTTATTGATAAAACACTGCAACATCTTGCCCCAAAGTTAGAGGAACGGCGCATTACTATCAGAAAACAGTTTAGTAAAATACTATGCGAAATTCTGATCGATAGCGATATGCTCTATCAAGCCCTGCTCAATTTACTGATAAATGCCATGCAGGCCATAAAGACCGATGGCCATATTGACATTGCTTTAACGGAACAGGATTCTCAAGTTGAACTCCTCCTGCACGACTCGGGGCCCGGCATTGACACCCTCATTCTTGATAAAATCTGGGATCCTTTCTTTACCAACAAAGAAAAAGGCACCGGCTTAGGGCTTGGCATTGTAAAAAAGATTATCGAAGCCCATGACGGGCAGATTACAATCGCAAACGCTGCATCAGGTGGGGCGACGGTAAAAATCCTCTTGCCGCTCTACCGGGGGGTTTGATGATGGAATCGATTCTTGTCGTTGATGACGAAAAAAACTACACGGCGGTATTGAGCGCCGTTCTGGAAGAAGACGGTTTTGAAACCTTCATGGCCAACAGTGGCGCTCAAGCCCTTGAGGTGCTCGGACGAGAAGAGATCAGTCTCGTTATTTCCGATATGAAAATGCCAGCCATGGACGGACTGGTCCTGCTGGAGAAAATCAAAAAACGCATCCCCGACATGCCGGTTATCATTATGACCGCTCACGGTACGGTCGATAAGGCCGTAGAAGCAATGCAAAAAGGCGCCTATACATTTATCCTCAAGCCTTTCGACAACGAACGGCTGGTGATGTACGCGCACAAGGCCATCGAACTCCATCGTCTTGTCAAAGACAACCAGCGCCTCCAGTATGAAGTCGAATCTCAATACAGCTTTGACAACATCATCGGTAAAAGCCCATCGATGCAAAACGTCTTTAAAACCATTCGCAAAGTCGGCCCGTCATCAGCCACGGTGCTCATTTTAGGCGAGAGCGGCACCGGGAAGGAATTGGTAGCAAAGTCCATTCATTTTAACAGTCCGCGACGGAACAAACCGATTGTGGCCGTAAACTGTGCCGCCTTGGCGGAAAACCTGCTGGAAAGCGAGTTGTTCGGCCATGAAAAAGGGGCATTTACAGGAGCTGTAGCCCGTAAGAAAGGACGATTTGAACTTGCCGATGGCGGCACGATTTTCCTTGATGAAATTGGCGAGTTGCCACCCAGCCTGCAGGTTAAGCTCTTAAGGGTGCTTCAGGAAAAAACGATAGAGCGTGTCGGCGGCACCCTGCCCATCCCGGTAGACATTCGCATCATTGCGGCCACCCATCGCAGCCTGAAACAGGAAATTGAAGAAGGTCGATTTCGAGAAGATCTGTTTTATCGTTTAAATGTGGTCCAAATTCTGTTGCCTCAGCTAAAACAGCGCCCCGAAGATATCCGACTACTGATTGACCACTTTCTTCGCAAATACAATGCCGAACGTCCTGCCGGTAGCCCCATTACACAGGTTGATCCGGAGGTAGAGCGGCTCTTTCATGACTACCACTGGCCCGGCAATGTGAGAGAACTGGAAAATGTCATTGAAAGGGTGATGGTGCTATCCTCGGGGCCAACGGTAACGGTAGCAGACCTGCCGACGGAATTGCGGGATCATGTGCGCAACACGCTTCATCTCGAAGGTATCCCGGCGGATGCCACCCTTTATGAAACGCTGGCGATGGTGGAACAGAAAATGATCATGCGTGCCATGAAAATGGCTGGTAATATCCAGACCAGGGCCGCTGAAATTCTCGGTATCGGTAAAAGCGGCCTGAATCAAAAATTAAAAAAATTTGACTTGAATTGAGCGATTTGGGGAAAAGCAATGGACCGGGATCTTGATGCTGCCAATTTGCGGAAATTAAAGATCTACCCATGGGTATGGCGGGAATATTTTACAGCCCCACGATGCACAGAAAACCTTTGCAGATCAAGTTGGAAACCGCACCATTGCGGTTCAAGCTCGGTATGACGCCCACCCCATTAAAAAACACGGCGGCACTTGGCCGCCGCATAATCAATCAACCGTCCGTTGATTCCGCCAGCATCTCCGCGTACATAAATCCCGGATACTTATCCCTGAGCGTCTTTAAGGCCTCAACATGGTCAGCATCGCGTCCGGTCTTCCGGTAGAGCAAGGCCAGCTGATACAGCGCATCCGCTTTCAGGACGGTATCCTGTCCGGCAATGATTTTTGAGAAGGCGATGATCGCTTCCTCGTATTGCCCCGCGGCGGCCTGGGCGTATCCCAATCCGCTCCATACGGCCGATAAGGCATAAGACCCTTCCGGAAAGCCCTTCACGGCCTCAGCATACTGTGCGATCGCGGCCTCTGTGCGGCCCGCCTGGTAATTCATCTGGGCAAAAATCAATCGACCCGCCATGCCGCCCTGACGATCCCCATATTTAGAAAACAGATCCTCGAAATCCGGGGCCACGGCTTCCAGGGCTTGTTTGGCATCCTGGCTGGCGCGTTCCGCCGCATAGCGATGCATGGTCTGGTTGAGCAAAACGAACGCTTTATCCTCCGCTTTTTCACTAAAGTACCTGGCCACCAAAACACCCGCCAGGATAACCATCAAGACCCCCATGCCGGCGCTGATCGGTTTCCAGTAGGTACGGCTCTTGTCCAGCAACCTGGATGTCAACGTGAGAAATTCATCGGGCTGGTCAAGGTCACGCTTGCGTGCCCTTGAAATTCGCTTCTGCGCCATTGCACTTCCTCCTTCATGTGGGGCGGCACCCCGGATCAACCATCAATTTAGTCCACAACGAATACGCTGCCAGGCAGTTTCAGGGATGCTGGCTCCCAGCACCCGACAGACTTCATAACCACATGCCGATCCCAGCTTACCACACCGCTCAAGCGGCATGCCCTGTACAAGCCCGTACAGAAAGCCGGCGGCCCAGAGGTCACCCGCGCCGGTCGTATCCACCACATCATCCGCCGGCATCGGTTCAATGGGATACACACAGCCCCCGGCGGCAACCATGCTGCCGCGGGCCCCCAGCTTCAGGACCGCCAGTTCCGCCAAGGCTGCCAAGGCTGCCAAGGCGGCGGTCTCGTCGCGGCAGCCTGTAAAAATCGCTGCTTCATCCTCATTGGCAATCAGTATGTCCACGTATTCCTTGACAACGGCCATCAGCAAGTCCCTGTTTTCCTCGACGACGGTGAAACTTGCCAGATCAAGCACGATTTTGGCCCCGGCCGCACGCGCCTGCTGAAGGGCATGCAGGAACAAGTCGCGGTTATAGACCAGATAGCCTTCGATCAACGCAACCGTTGCGCCCTCAAAAACATTGTCCGGCATTTCCGCCGGTGTCATCTCGGCGGAAGCACCCAGATATGTTAACATCGTGCGCTGGGAGTCCGGCGTGATCAATGAGAGCACGCGCCCTGTTGGCGTGGACGCTTGGATCAGAAAAGGATCGACCCGGTGCCGGTTCAAATCATTCTCAAACCGATGACCGAACTCGTCTTGGCCGCGCTTGCCCAAAAAGCGTGTTTTGCCCCCCAGGCTGGCCACCCCGAGAATCGTATTGCAGGCCGCACCGCCGGGAACGACCTGTGCCTTTCCGTCAGCCCGCTGCAGAACCTGCTGGATCGTATCGGCATCAAAATACACCATGCCGCCTTTGGGCACTCCAGATCGTCCGACAAAAGCATCTGATACCGGTACAAGAATATCCACCAGAACCGATCCGATACCGACAATCAGCCGGGAGTTGTTCGCTTCAAATATACCGTTGCTCATCGCGGACTGTATCTCCATATAAATTATTCACCGCAAAATCCAGGATCCGCGCATTATCCAAGTCGCAGGGAAAAAGGCAACTACCAGACCACATTTTTATGGATCCAGCCTTCATCGCCATCCGTACTTCGAATATGGATCCAGTCGCCCTGCCGCTTCAACACCCGGAAAGGGACCCCTCTCTCTGCTTTAAAGATGACGTCGTACTGTGTACCGGGGGCCGAGCGGATATTTACCATATCGGTACGGGTAATGACCGTGGCGCTTTTCCCCAAAAGCGTTGCATGAATCCAGCCTTCATCGCCTTCGAAATCGCGAAAGAACACCCAGTCGCCCTGTTTGCGGATAACCTCTACAGGATGATAGCGCTCAACTTCCCAGAGCACATCGTATTTGTCCGTACCAGGACCGGAACGAATATTGGCCTTGTCGGCATCGACGGACATGCGTTCCGCCCATGCGGTTCCTGCCAAAACCAGGCTCATCAATAATATCAGCATGATAAGCCGGATAGGTAGCTTCTCCCTGCCCGACCGGCAGGATATTGTTACCATGCATTCCTCCTCATCCGCCGACACGTTTCCGGTCTTCATTCGAAACGCGTTCTCAATCCATCGTGGGCGGTCAATCTTCCGGGTTCACCCCAGACGGCGCAGCCCGATTTCCATGGCCGCCAAAACCGCCGCTTCGAATTCCCGGGGGCTGAGCGATCGTGACAAGGCGGGGAATTCCCCGGCCTGGCCGCAGGGCCGATATTGCGGCATCAAATTCAGGTAGGTGTCCCGGGACAACTGTTCAACGATAAACGTCAGAATACCCCGTGTTTCCACAAGCCCCTGCGGCATCACGAGATGCCGTATGATCATGCCGCGGCGGGCGATACCATCCGCGTCCGTTGTCAATTCGCCGACCTGCCGGTGCATGCTCAACAGCGCCTGCCTAGCGACCTCCGGATAATCCGGAACACCGCAGTAGGCCCGACCCGAACCCGGATCCCAGAATTTGAAATCCGGCATATAAATATCAACGAGTCCATCCAGCAGTGCCAGCGTATCCGGGTTGTCATAGCCGCCGGTATTGTATACCAACGGAACATGCAATCCCTTGGCAACCGCCATTTCCAGCGCCGCCAGTATCTGGGGCACAACGTGGGAGGGGGATACCAGGTTGATATTATGGCAGCCCATGTCCTGAAGCTGCAGCATGATGGCTGCCAGTTGTGCATGCGTTATGGGCTGTCCGGCACCCTGATGACTGATGTCGAAGTTCTGGCAAAAGCGACAACCCAGGTTGCAATGGGAGAAGAAAATCGTTCCCGACCCATGGCGACCCACCAGTGGGGTTTCTTCACCGAAATGGGGTGCGTAGCTGGCGACCCAGGCCTCGTCGGCGGTTTGGCAAAAACCTGTCTCGCCAGCCAGCCGATTGACACCGCATTGCCGCGGGCAGAGATCACATTGCTGCATGCGCTCGCGCGCGGCCGCAACACGTCGCTTCAGGCGCCCCTGTGCATGTGAACGGATATAGGCCGGCTCATCGTCAGGCAATCCTGATCTCCCATGCCTGGTGCGCGCCCCAAGGCTTCCGGACGGTCAACCCGCAAAGCAACCATCTCGGTCCGCGTTCGATGTCAAAAACCGAACAAGGAATCGGATGCATTCGCAATCTGCGAAAAGCCCCGACCGCCACAATTGCCATTACGATTCAAGTGGTTGTGATCACGGCCCGGGAATATCGTAAGTGGTACAATTCCCGCCACTGCAGGTCCGGGTCTGTTTTGAGGGGCCTTGTGCGCTGCTGCTGTTGACGGCAAAATTGGTGGCGCTCATGACACGCTCAAAATCTTCGGCACCACATTTCGGGCATTTTGTTTCCATCGAATCCTCGCTACGCACAGCCAGGAACTCAAAGAACTCATTACATTTTAGACATTTAAACTCGTAAATTGGCATCAAACAATCCTCTTAGAAAAGGTTGGAAGCCTAATTAAGCCCTTCGATTCGACCTTGTCAAGCGGCAAGCGCGGTAATCCTATTTCTCCAGAAGCATCTCGCGCGCATGATCCAGAGTCTTGCGGGTAATTTTGACCCCGCCCAGTAGCCGGGCCATTTCTTCCAGGCGTTCTTCTGCATCTAATGGGTCGATCGTGGTTCGCGCACGGCCTCCGCTGACCGATTTTGAAATTTTAAAATGGGTCGCTCCGAACCTGGCAATCTGGGGCAAGTGCGTGATGCAGATCACCTGGTGATGCGCGGACAGCGCCTTCAATTTCCGCCCCACGATCTCCGCCACCCCTCCGCCGATGCCGGCATCCACTTCATCGAAAATAACCGTCTCCAGTGCTCCGGAAACGGCCAGGATGGCCTTCAGCGCCAGGACGACCCGCGACAGTTCCCCACCGGAAGCAATCGCCGCCAGAGGCTTTAGTTGCTCCCCCACATTGGGGGCGATCTGAAAAACGGCCCGATCCGTTCCCCGTTCATCCGCCTTGCAACCGTCAATCGTCAGGAAGGCCGGGGTGCGTGCAT
>Ga0316195_10001096_pt1 | contig 11818 bp, 5 predicted proteins | sample Phised1_MG_FD_204937 | JGI IMG/M metagenome (GOLD analysis project Ga0316195, IMG submission 204937) | Coastal sediment microbial communities from Maine, United States - Phippsburg sediment 1 | ecosystem: Environmental > Aquatic > Marine > Coastal > Sediment | place: USA: Maine | collected... | reverse complement strand
CGCTTCGGTAATGGCCTTCAGCAGCTGCTGTTTGTTGGCGCCCATGCCGACACTGGCCACGTAGACATAGCCATAGGTCATGGCCATGGCGCCCATGTCTTTCTTGGCGGTTTTCTTGCCGGAGGCCGCGAACTGGGCCACGGCCCCGGTGGGGGTGGCCTTGGAGGACTGGCCGCCGGTGTTGGAGTAAACCTCGGTGTCATAAACCATGACATTGATATCCTCGCCCGACGCCAGGACATGATCGACCCCCCCGAAGGCGATGTCGTAGGCGGCGCCGTCACCCAGGAAGACCCAGTAGGATTTCTTGGTGAAGAGTTTTTCCATGCTGAGAATTTCAGCCAGCAGGGCGTTGTCCCTGTGGGCCGGCAGGAGGGCTTTGAGCCGGTCACCATATTGACGCGAGCCTTCGGCATCTTTCATGTTGTCCAGCCAGCCCTGGAGGGCTTCCTTGATGTCGGCGGGGGCCCCGTTGGACAGCGCTTGCGTTGCCAGGTCGACCAGTTTGCGGCGTTGCTGCAGGGCACCCAGGAACATGCCGTAGGTAAATTCGGCCGGGTCTTCGAACAGCGAGTTGCCCCAGGTCGGGCCGTGGCCGTCCTTGTTGATGCAGTAGGGCACACTGGGCGCTGACCCGCCCCAGATGGATGAACACCCGGTAGCGTTGCCGATCACCATGCGTTCGCCGAACAACTGGGTGATGAGTTTGGCGTAGGGGGTTTCGCCGCACCCCGAGCAAGCCCCCGAGAACTCGAGCAGGGGTTGCACGAACTGGCTGCCCTTGACCGTGTTGCGCTTGGTCAGGTCGTCGCGTATCGGCAGATTGACGGCATATTTGTGGCGGGCCGCCTCGTCCATCTGGCTCTCCAGCGGCTTCATCACCAGGGCCGGTTTCTTGGCCGGGCAGATGTCGGCGCAGTTGCCGCAGCCCATGCAGTCCAATACATTGACCTGCATCCGGAACTGATAGTCTTTGAGTTCCTTACCCACGGCCTTCTTGGCACTGAAGCCTTCCGGGGCCTGGGCCATTTCCTCTTCGGTCAGCAGGTGCGGGCGAATGGCGGCATGCGGGCAGACCATGGCGCACTGGTTGCACTGGATGCAGTTGTCCATGACCCACTCGGGCACCATGATGGCCACCCCGCGTTTTTCGTACTGGGTGGTGGCCACCGGGAAGATGCCGTCCGGCGTAAAGGCGCTGACCGGCAGTTTGTCGCCCTGTTGGGCCAGGATGGGCTGCATCACGTTCTTGATGAAATCAGGCGCGTCTTCTCCCTGGGCGGCGGCGCCAGCGGCCTGAGCCCAGCTGTCGGGGTATTTGATTTCGATGAGATTGTCGAGGCTCTGATCGACCGCGTCGCAGTTCATCTTGACGATGTTTTCACCCTTCTTGCCGAACATCTTCTTGATCTGGCCCTTGAGATAGCCAATGGCTTCATCCACCGGGATCACGTTGGCCAGTTTGAAGAAGGCGGCCTGCATTACCATGTTGATGCGTCCGCCGAGACCGACCTGGCCGGCAATTTTGACGGCGTCGATGGTGTAGAACTTGAGTTTCTTTTTGGCAATCGTGCGGCGCATGGCCGCCGGCAGCTCTGTATCCATATCCGCCAGGCCCCAAGGTGAATTGAGCACGAAGGTGCCGCCCGTCTTGATGCCTTCCAGGATGTCGTAGAGATGCACATAGCTGGCCTTGTGGCAGGCGATGTAGTCGGCCGCATCGATCAGGTAGGTGGACTTGATCGGTTTTTTGCCAAACCGCAGGTGGGAAATGGTGATGCCGCCGGACTTCTTGGAGTCGTAGGCAAAATAGGCCTGGGCGTACATGTCGGTGTGATCACCGATGATCTTGATAGCACTCTTGTTGGCGCCTACCGTACCGTCGGCCCCCAACCCCCAGAACTTGCAGGCCACGGTGCCCTCGGGAGCCACCTCGAAACCGGTTTCGACATCAAGGGAAGTGTTGGTGACATCGTCGATGATGCCTACGGTGAAATGGTTTTTAGGCTTGGCCGCGGCCATGTTGTCATAAACCGCCTTGGCCATGCCGGGGTTGAACTCCTTGGAGCCCAGACCGTAGCGCCCACCCAGGATCTTGGGCATTTCACCTTTTTCCATATAGGACGTGCAGATATCAAGATAGAGCGGGTCACCGATGGCACCCGGTTCTTTGGTGCGGTCGAGCACGGTGATGGTTTTGACCGTTTTAGGCATGACCTTGAACAAGTACTCCGGTGCAAAGGGGCGGTACAGGCGGACCTTGAGCAGGCCGACTTTCTGACCGTTGTTGTTCAGGTATTCCACAACTTCTTCCAGCGTTTCGCAGGAAGACCCCATGGAGATGACCACTTTGTCAGCCTCCGGATGGCCGACGTAATCGAAGGGTTTGTAGCTGCGGCCGGTGAGGTCGCTGACCTTTTTCATGTAATCGGCCACGATCCCGGGCGTTTTGAGGTAGTAGGCGTTGGCAGCTTCGCGGCCCTGGAAGTAGATGTCCGGGTTCTGGGCGGTGCCGCGCAGTTCGGGACGTTCGGGGTTGGCGCCCCGGGCCCGGAAAGCGGCGACGGCCTCCTGATTGACCAGTTTGGCCATGTCGGCGTAGTCGATGGCTTCGATTTTCTGGATTTCATGGGACGTCCGGAAGCCGTCGAAAAAGTGCAGGAAGGGAACACTGGCTTCGATGGCGGCCAGATGGGCCACCAGGGCCATATCCATGGCTTCCTGGACCGAATTGGAAGCCAGCAGGCCGAAACCCGTCTGGCGCACGGCCATGACGTCCTGGTGATCCCCGAAAATAGACAAAGCGTGGGCGGCAATGGCGCGGGCCGTGACATGGAAGACTGCCGGCAGCAGTTCCCCGGACATCTTGTACATGTTGGGGACCATCAGCAGCAGGCCCTGGGAGGCCGTAAAGGTCGAGGTCAGGGCGCCACCGGCCAAGGATCCGTGCACGGCGGCGGCGGCCCCGGCTTCGGACTGCATTTGGCGGACGGTCATGTTCTGCCCGAATACATTTTTACGGCCGTTGGCGGCCCAGTCATCGGCGATTTCCCCAATGGGTGAAGAAGGGGTGATGGGATAGATTGTGGCGACGTCGCTCATGGCATAGGCGACATGCGCGGCAGCCGTATTTCCGTCGACGGTTTGCATTGTTTTAGCCATAGAAAACGCTCCTTTACGATTTAAGTATTTGCTAAGCTCTTGTTTGGCGTGAGTTTCCTGTCGTTCTTTGCGGAAGGGCAAAAAAAATCCTTTATTAGAATCCGGTCGGTTTGTAAAGCCAAAAGATCGGTTGGATCCGTCTGACCCGCGGCTCTGTTTTATGGCGGCCATACGTTCGTACAGGGCTCCGGCGACGTGCCGAACCTCCAGCCGATGGCGATCCTCATCCTGGATGCGGGCATGGATTTCCTTGATGCGCCGGGGCGGGTCGATTCCGGTCGCTCTGACTTTTTGGCAGGCCCCGCGGAGGTTCGTATCGGCTTCAGTGTGTTTCTGGCGCAACGCTTGGTGGGCGGGCTTGACGATACACTGGGTACCGGTCTGGCGGGGCATGGGTGCGATGACGCGGTTGCGGTCCGGGGTGTTGTCGCGGAAGACATGTCAGAAAAAAGGGCCGCCCGGTGTTGGCCGGGCGGCCCTTTGGTCATTAAGGTGTTCCGTCGGCGATGCGGCGTTACAGCAAGCCCTCAAAAAAGTCGTTGCCCTTGTCGTCGATCAAAATGAAGGCTGGGAAATCTTTCACGGTAATCATGTAGATGGCCTCCATGCCCAACTCCGGAAAGGCTATGATCTTAACGTCGGTGATGCATTCCTTCCCCAGGCGGGCGGCCGGTCCACCGATGGAACCCAGATAAAAGCCCCCGTACTGACGGCAGGCATCCAGCACCTGTTTGGAGCGGTTGCCTTTGGCCAGCATCACCATGGAGCCTCCGCTGGCCTGAAAAATAGGCACGTAGGGGTCCATGCGGGCGGCCGTGGTGGGGCCGAACGCGCCGGAAGCATATCCCGGCGGTGTTTTGGCCGGGCCGGCATAGTAGATAATGTGGTTTTTGATCTCATCCGGTAGATCTTCGCCGCGATCCAGCTGCTCTTTCAGTTTGGCATGGGCGATGTCGCGGGCCACGACGATTTTCCCGGTCAGAAGGAGCGGTGTGGCCACCGGGTATTTGGTAAGCGTGGCCTGAATGTCGCTCATGGGCTGATTGAGGTCGATGGGCACCGCATCACTCATTGCCAGGCCGGGCTCAGGCAGAAACCGGGCGGGGTTACTGTCCAGTTTTTCAATGAAGACGCCCTTGGGGGTGATTTTGGCCTTGATGTTGCGATCGGCGCTGCAACTCACCCCGATGCCGATGGGGCAGGAAGCGCCATGACGAGGCAGGCGGATGATGCGGATATCGTGGCAGAAGTACTTGCCGCCAAATTGGGCGCCGATTCCCAATTCTCTTGAAACCTCAAGCATTTTTTCTTCCAGCGCGATGTCCCGGAAAGCATGCCCGGTTGCGCTGCCCCGGGTGGGGAGCGTGTCAAGGTATCCGGCCGAGGCCAGTTTGACGGTTTTAAGCGTCAATTCGGCGGAAGTCCCTCCGATGACGAGGGCCAGGTGATAGGGCGGGCAGGCCGCGGTCCCGAGGCTTTTCATTTTGGCGGTGATGAACGGAATCAAGGTGTCGGGATTCAAAACCGCCTTGGTTTCCTGGTACAGATAGGTCTTGTTGGCGGATCCGCCGCCCTTGGCGATGCATAAAAATTTGTAGCTATCACCGGGCGTGGCATAGAGATCGATCTGAGCCGGGAGATTGCAGCCGGTGTTTTTTTCCTCGAACATGGTCAGGGGGGCGTTCTGAGAATAGCGCAGATTCGTCTTGGTGTACGCGTTGAACACGCCTTGCGAGAGGGCCTTCGCGTCCGATGCGTCGGTCCACACCTGCTGCCCCTTTTTGCCCATGACGATGGCGGTTCCGGTATCCTGACACATGGGAAATTCGCCTTCAGCGGCGATCACGGCGTTTTTGAGCATTTCAAGGGCCACGAAACGATCGTTCTGGGATGCTTCCGGGTCGTCGAGAATTCGTCTAAGCGCCTCAAGATGTTTCGTGCGGTAGAGGTGGGAAACATCCCGAAAGGCCGCTTCCGTCAGAGCACTCAAGGCTTCCGGCTTGATAACGGTGATGTCCCGGCCATTAAAGGTTGCCGTTTGGATGCCGTCCGTGGTGATCAAACGGTACTCGGTGGTATCTTCCCCCAGAGGGAACATTTCCTGATAGTTGAATTCGGTCATTCTTTTGGATCTCCTCTTCGTCTTACGAAAATGACGCCGCAACCAACTTGATGGCGGCTGTCGTCTCCGCTTACGTTTACCGTTCGTCAGAAAAAGATAAAGCCCTTCAACCCTGCTGGGAAGGGCTATCAATCGAAAAAACGCTTTCTATCGATCTAAAACGCGTTTCAGGCGACGTCCAGGATACCGCGCATTTTTTCGCTGAGTTGCTTCATGTTGAACGGTTTCTGGATAAAATCATTACAGCCCCGCGCCAAAATTTCGGATGCTTCCCCGCTGATGCTGTAGCCGCTGGACAGGAGCACCTTGATGCCCGGGTTGATTTTCTTCAATTCATCGTAGGTCTTGCCACCACCCATATCCGGCATGATCATGTCCAAGATGATCAGGTCGATTTTGTCCGCGTTGTCTTTATAGGCCGCCAGCGCCTCCAAACCGTTGCGCGCCGTGATAACCTTGTAGCCGAGCTCGATCAGGATTTCTTCGCCGACCTCCACCGTAATGTCTTCGTCATCCACCAGCAGAATCGTTTCGTTGCCCTTGCGCAGTTCGCGGGGTTTTTGGGCTTCTTTTTCGACGGCCTTGTCGGAGGCCGGCAGGTAAATGTTGAACGTCGTTCCCCGGCCCTTTTCACTGTAAACGTTGATGTGGCCGCCATGGTTTTTGATAATGCCATAGGCCGAGGCCAGCCCCAGGCCGGTGCCACGCCCCATTTCCTTGGTGGTGAAAAAAGGCTCGAAAATGCGCTCCTGGGTGGCCTGGTCCATTCCGACACCGGTATCCACTACCGAGAGTTTCACATAGCGGCCGGGTTCCACCTTGTAGGGCATTTCATAGGCCTCATCCAGTTCGACATCTTCGCTCAGGAGGTGCAGGTCACCGCCCCCCGGCATGGCCTGCCAGGCATTAACGAAAAGATTGAGGAGCACCTGTTCGATCTGACCGCGGTCGACTTCCACCGGCCAGGTATCTTTGAGATGCGCCGTGTGGATACGGATTTCCTTTTTGGTGCGGCCGAACATCTGGGCGCTCTCGGCCACAAGATCCCGCAAGGCGGTCGATTTCACATTATACTTGCCACCGCGCGCAAACCCGAGCAGCTGCTTGGTCAGTTCCGAGCCGTTGAGAATGTATTTCTCAATGTTTTGCAGTTTTTCGTAGTGGGGGTGGTCGGGTTCGATGCGGGCCAGCATCAGGGAGGCGTTGCCCAGAATCCCCATCATGATATTGTTGAAGTCGTGTGCAATGCCGCTGGCCAGCGTGCCCACGGCCTCCATTTTCTGGGCCTGCTGCAGCTGGGCTTCCAACCGGCGTTTTTCCTTCTCGACGCGTAGGCGCTCGGAAACGTCCCGGCCCACCACCCGGAAGCCGGTGGGCTCGCCTTTCTTGTCGTGGATGAGGGAGGCCGAAAGTTCCAAAATGATTTCCGATTCATCGGGTCGGATGATTTCGTAGTTGGAAATGTGCTGGGACTCCCCTGTGAGAAAAATCTGATTGAGGGCATGAACCAGACGATCCGCACTTTCCTTGCTGGTGCAGTCCCGGTTGTGAATCCCAATCAGCTTGCCGACCGGTCGATTGGCCATGCGGCAGAAAGCTCCGTTGACAAAGGTCAGGGTGCCCTGGAGGTCGACTTCGATATAGGCTTCTTCCATGCTCTCGATGATCGTGCGATATTTATTTTCGCTGTCCTGTAAGCGCGCATCCGACTCCCGGCGTTTGTTCATGGTATACTGGACGTGCGATCCGAAGATGGCGAACAGACACAGCACGAAAATGCGGGTCCAGCTGTCGTAGGAGTCGGTTCCCGAAAGCCGCTGGAGAAAATCAGCGCCCGGTGTGGAGAAGAAATAGAAGAGGGATTCAAGAAGCCAGTAGACTGCGGCCAGCGCGACCCCGGTCAGTACCATGGATTCTGACAGCTTATTATGTTTGTGGGATTTAAGTGCCATTCAATCGCCGATTCTGAATGATGATCTTCCAGCTTTATAGGAAAAAGACGGGGATGAGTCAATCATTGCCGACAGATTTGCCGGCACGCGGTCGGACCCGGGAGGGAAAGGCTATAGGTCACCAAGGCGTCCATGCTCAGCCAGAGCGGCCAGGTTGTCCCGGTCAACCAGCCGGATTTCCCGTCCGTTGACGCCAATGAGATTTTTGGCCGACATGCGGTTGAGAATGCGCGACAGGGTTTCGGGGATCGTGCCGATGATGCTGGCCAGCTGCGCTTTGGAAATGTTCAGCTGGAGGTCTTCCGCGCCCTGCTGCTCATCGCTGAGGTAGAGCAGGTAGGATGCCAGCCGGGCCGGAACTTCCTTGAGGGAGATATTTTCTATCTGGACCGTAAAGTCCCTCAGGCGGTTGGACAGGATCGCCAGCATGTTGAGCGCCATGGACGGGCGGGCCTGGATGAGACCCACAAAGGCCCGGCGCGGAAAAAACAACAGGCGGCTCTTATTGATGGCCTGGGCGTTGGCCGGGAAGGATGCGCCGGCGAATACGGCGACCTGCCCCACCGGTTCGCCGGGACCCAGAATGTGCAGGATTTGTTCCTTGCCTTCCGGGGACATTTTGAACACCTTGATTTTTCCCGTCACCACCAGAAAAAAGCCCGCGCCCTCCTCGCCGTCGCTGAACACCATCTGGTTGCGCTGATAGGTGCGTTCGGAGGCGATTCGGTGGATGCCCTGGAGCTCCTCGTCGGACAGTCCCTTGAAAAAAAGAACGTTGGCGATCAGTTGTTTGACATCGATTTTCATCTTGGTCCGCCGGGGTTGAGGGTTCATGGCAAGACGCCGGGTCGGGCTGATTATCGGGTGGAGTTAGATCAGAAAGATTGACTTAAGTCAATTTTTTGCGAGAGGCGCTGTGGTAGATTGTCAAAAAATGAATGCGATTTATATATTGACATGGCGTCGGCGATTGGCGTATTAGTTCCACTTAAGTACCTCGATTGTTACCCTGACACGCCTGTTCCAGTAAGACTTGTAAATTTCCAGCGGACCTCGGGACCCTTTGTTTAGCAAAAAAATGCAGTAACCGCACGACATCGTACCCGATTGTTCTGGCCTGATGCCGCCCCTTACGGGTGTCTTTCGTATTGATTCATCTACCTTAGCGGGATATGGACCATGAAAAAGTACATCATCGGCGGGTCCCTCGTTTTTCTGGGTGTGCTCCTGTCTTTCCCCCTGTTCAGCATGAGCTACTACACCATGGTGCGCACCTCCACGCCGGAGTTCTGCGCCTCGTGTCACGAAATCAAACCGGCGGTCGTGGCCTGGCGCTCCTCCACCCACACCAACAATGCCGCCGGGGTGGTGGTGGACTGCATGGATTGTCATCTGCCCGCCCCCCAGGACACCTTCCAGTTCTTTTTTGCCAAAACCTATCACGGGGCCAAAGACGTGGTGAAGCATTTCATGGGCTCCGCATACGATCGCGAGAGGGCTCGCGAAGCGGCCTACGCGGCTTTTGACAATGATTCGTGCCAGAAATGCCATCGCAATCTACTTTACATGCCGACCCAGCGCGGTGCCATGCTCGCGCACCGTTCGGTGGTTTACGCCCGTCCGGGGTATGAAAAAAAATGTGTCGACTGTCATTACGACCTGGTCCATTCCGAAAAGGGCCTGGTGATGTTTCGCCAAACCAGAAAAATACCCTATCAGGCCAAAGGCCTGAAGCAACTGTAATCCCTTTGCATTATCGGGTTTAATATTTTCGTTATGATCGATAACCGAAAGGAGCAGGACCCATGAGGCGAACATTGCTGTTTCTAACCACCGGTTTGCTGGCGATCGGTCTGTCCGTACCCGCGGCCCTGGCCCAGCAGCCCAATTATGCCAAGGTAAAAGAGTTTCGGATCGAGCGCAGTGTGCCGCCGGAAGCCCAGGCCTGTATCGAATGCCACCGTGAGACCACCCCCGGTATTTTCGGGGACTGGGCCATGAGCCGCCACGCCAACGCCAACATCACCTGCCTGGATTGCCACCTTGTCCAGCCCGGCGATCAGGACGTGTCTCAGGGCCACGAGCAGTATTACAGCCGGTCCGACCTGCCCTGGGGCGAAGCCAAGTACAAAATGCCGATCGCTGCGATCGTAACGCCCAAGGACTGCTCGCGCTGCCATCCGGACGAGGCCACCCAGTACAGCAAGTCCAAACACGCCAATACGATCGAAATCATCTGGAAGCTCGATCCCTGGCTGAACAAGGGCATGAACTCGGACAGCGAGCGCAAAGTCGGCTGCCTTGCCTGCCACGGGACCGAGATCAAGATCGACGACAAGGGTAAGATCGATCCGGCCACCTGGCCCAATGTGGGCGTGGGTCGCCTCAACCTGGACGGCAGCAAGGGTTCCTGCACCTCCTGTCACACCCGCCACCGTTTTTCGGTGGCCGAGGCCCGCATGCCCGAGGCCTGTGATTCCTGCCACCTGGGCCCGGACCACCCCCAGATCGAAATTTTTGAAGAGTCCAAACACGGCACGATCTACAACGCTTTCAAGGACGAGTACAATTTCAAGGCCGCCGCCGGCACCTGGACCCCCGGCGTGGACTACCGCGCCCCCACCTGTGCGGCCTGCCACATGTCCGGCACCGGCAAGGTACCCTCCAGCCATGATGTGACCTCGCGGCTTTCCTGGGAAACTCAGGCACCGCTGACAATCCGTCCCCAGGACTTCAAACCCTTCCCCTCCGGGACCAACTGGCAGGACGAGCGCCAGCAGATGAAAAACGTCTGCAGCGCCTGTCATGGCGAATCCTGGATCAACGACTTCTATGAAGGTTTCGACACGGCCGTGGAACAGTACAACGAGGTCTATTTCAAACCGGCCAAGGCCAAACTCGACGATCTATACGAGAAGGGGCTCCTGGACAAGACGAAGTACTTTGACGAGCGTCTCGAGGTCGAGTTCTACGAGTTGTGGCACCACGAGGGCCGCCGGGCGCGCATGGGCACCATGATGATGGCCCCGGACTACGCCTGGTGGCACGGCTTCTACGAGTGCAAGCTGCGGTTTGTGAATTTTATGGAAGAGGCCAACCACCTTATCGAAACCGGCCAGAAGGCCTATATCGCCAAAGATTTTCCGAATGCTACGGGAGACACCACCCGACCGGTGAAGATTTTCGGGGATAAAAAATAGACGTTTTATCGCTGAATTGACATAACAGCACCCAGGCTGCGCCCCTCCCGAATCTATCGGGATGGGGCGTATGCTTTTTATCTTACAGCGATCATGTCGCCACCACCACGGTTCCCACATTCCCTTCGCACCGCGTTCACCGCGGCAATCATCGCAAGCCCGATTCAATTAATGGGTGTGAAATGTATCCAGGCCGAATACGGGCCTGATCACGATGCAAATCCGGTTTTTTCTTTGACGGGCAAAAAAAATGGTTAAGTTGACCTACGTCAATGCATTTTACCAGTTCAACGGGTAAACACCTATCCAAGATTGACCAAGAATGACACTTTCCAAGTCGATTAACCTATATTTCAAGGAGGCATTCCATGTTTTGTTTTCAATGCGAGCAAACGGCCAAAGGTGAAGGTTGTACCAAAATCGGTGTGTGCGGCAAGACGCCCGATACGGCGGCGTTGCAGGATTTGTTGATCCATGCCGTCAAGGGGCTGGCGGTGGTCGCCCAGGCCGGTGTCCAGGCCGGTGTGCGGGACAGCGCTGTGGACAATTTTACCAACGAGGCGATTTTTTCCACCCTGACCAATGTGGATTTCGATCCGGACCGTTTCGTGACCCTGATCAATGACTGTGTTGCCCATCGTGAGGCGCTGGCCGCCAAAGTTCAGGCTGCAGGCGGAAAGGTGGATACCGGTAAGGCGGCGGTAACCTTCAAACCGGCAGGCACCCGTGAAGGTATGGTGGCCCAGGGTGAGAAGGTCGGCATTCCCACTGGGGCCGGGGTGAACGAGGACATCCGGTCTTTGCAGGAGCTTCTGATCTACGGCGTCAAGGGCCTGGCGGCCTATGCGGATCATGCCCGGCTTCTGGGGCAGGAAGACCCGCTGATTTCCGCCTTCATTTATGAAGCCATGGCCGGAACGCTCAATGACACGCTTGGCGTGGATGAGTTGGTGGGGCTGGCACTCAAGTGCGGTGAAGTCAACCTGCGGGCCATGGAGCTGCTGGACGCCGGCAATACCGGCACTTACGGTCACCCGGTCCCGACCAAAGTGCCGCTGGGCGCCAAAAAAGGAAAGGCCATCCTGGTGTCGGGCCACGATCTCAAGGACCTAGAGGATATCCTCAAACAGACCGAAGGCAAGGGCATCAACGTATACACCCATGGGGAAATGTTGCCTTGTCACGGCTATCCGGGATTGAAGAAATACCCCCATTTCTATGGTCACTACGGCACGGCCTGGCAGAACCAGGCCAAGGAGTTCGCGGCTTTCCCGGGCGCTATTCTGATGACCACTAATTGCATCCAGAAACCGACCGAGAGTTACAAGGACAACATCTATACCACCGGACTGGTGGGTTGGCCCGGCGTGCAGCACATCGCC
>Ga0316195_10001094_pt1 | contig 11833 bp, 10 predicted proteins | sample Phised1_MG_FD_204937 | JGI IMG/M metagenome (GOLD analysis project Ga0316195, IMG submission 204937) | Coastal sediment microbial communities from Maine, United States - Phippsburg sediment 1 | ecosystem: Environmental > Aquatic > Marine > Coastal > Sediment | place: USA: Maine | collected... | reverse complement strand
GCAGAAATAGTAGAGCAGGTTGCCGACGGCCGAGAGTTTCAGCGCCTCCAGCCAGTCGGCGCGCGTGAGACTTCGCATCCGGGGGCGATCCAGCAGGGCCAACGGCAGCGCGATCAGCCCGAACGCCAGGTAGCGGGCGCAGGACAGCAACGCCGCGGGGTACTGGGGCAGCAGCAAGGGGGCGACGAAGACCAGGCCCCACAGCAGGCCGGCGGCAAGGGCGAAGAGGGTTCCGGTCCACATGGCGGCAGGGGTGCGCGCGGGCGCTTTCGGCGGCACGGGCCCACCGGGCGGAGAGTGTCGCCGATCGGGCAGCGCGTGGCGCGCGGCGGCGAACAAGAAAAGGGGCCGGCGCTGCCGCTGGCAGCCCGGCCCCTTGGGCGGTCCCGGCCGGGTCAGGCCGGATCGACCTGCGTCAGCGCACCTTGCCCGCCCTCCAGGCGTTCAGCAGCGTGTCGTAGGCAATCGTCTCGCCCTTCGGCTTCTCGTTGGCGAGCTTGGCCCAGGGCGCACCCTTGTCGCTGAGCCACTTCTTCGCATCTTCCTTCTTGTTGAGCTTGGGTGCGCAGCGCGCCATGCCGGCACGCTCCAGCCGGGCCATGACCTGGTCCATTTCCTCGGCCAGGTTGTCCATCGCCTGCTGCGGCGTCTTCTCGCCCGTCACCGCGACGGCCACGTTCTTCCACCACAGCTGCGCCAGCTTCGGATAGTCGGGCACGTTGGTGCCAGTCGGCGTCCAGGCCACACGCGCCGGGCTGCGGTAGAACTCGACCAGGCCGCCCAGCTTGGGTGCGAGGTCCGTCATCGCCTGGCTCTGGATGTCGCTCTCGCGGATCGGCGTCAGGCCGACGATGGTCTTCTTCAGGCTCGTCGTCTTGGCGGTGATGAACTGTGCGTACAGCCAGGCGGCCGCCTTCTTGTTCGGGTCGTGCTTGTCGAAGAAGGTCCACGAGCCCACGTCCTGGTAGCCATTCTGCATGCCCTGCTTCCAGTACGGGCCGTTCGGGCCGGGCGCCATGCGCCACTTCGGCGTGCCGTCGGCATTGACCACCGGCAGCCCGGGCTTGGTCATGCCGGCCGTGAACGCCGTGTACCAGAAGATCTGCTGCGCGATCTGCCCCTGCGCCGGCACCGGGCCGGCCTCGCCGAAGGTCATGCCGGTGGCTTCCTTGGGCGCGTACTTCTTCATCCAGTCGACGTACTTGGTCAGCGCATAGACCGCCGCCGGGCTGTTGGTGGCGCCGCCGCGCGACACCGAGGCGCCGAGCGGGTGGCAGCCGTCGTCGGACACGCGGATGCCCCACTCGTCGACCGGCTTGCCGTTGGGGATGCCGATGTCGGCGGTGCCGGCCATCGACAGCCAGGCGTCGGTGAAGCGCCAGCCCAGGCTCGGATCCTTCTTGCCGTAGTCCATGTGGCCGTAGATGGGCTTGCCGTCGATGGTCTTCACGTCGTTCGTGAAGAAGTCGGCGATGTCCTCGTAGGCGCTCCAGTTCAGGGGGACGCCGAGCTCGTAGCCGTACTTGGCCTTGAACTTGTCCTTCAGGTCCTGGCGCGCGAACAGGTCGGCGCGGAACCAGTACAGGTTGGCGAACTGCTGGTCGGGCAACTGATAGAGCTTGCCGTCCGGCGCCGTCGTGAAGCTGGTGCCGATGAAGTCCTTCAGGTCCAGCCCGGGGTTGGTCCACTCCTTGCCCGCACCGGCCATGTAGTCGGTCAGGTTCATGATCTTGCCGTAGCGGTAGTGCGTGCCGATCAGGTCGGAGTCGCTGATCCAGCCGTCGTAGATCGAGGTGCCCGACTGCATCGAGGTCTGCAGTTTCTCGACCACGTCGCCCTCCTGGATCAGGTCGTGCTTGACCTTGATGCCGGTGATCTCCTCGAAGGCCTTCGCCAGGGTCTTGCTCTCGTAGACGTGGGTGTCGATGGTCTCGGACACGACCGAGATCTCGTTGACCCCCTTGGCCTTGAGTTTGGCCGCGGCGTCGATGAACCACTTCAGCTCGGCCATCTGCTGGTCCTTGCTCAGGGTCGACGGCTGGAACTCCGCGTCGATCCACTTCTTGGCCTCGGCCTCGCCGGCCCAGGCATGGCCGGTGAGCGCGAACGCAGCGGCCAGGGCGAGTGCGGTGTAGCGCATTTTCATGATGGTCTCCTCTTGTTGGTACACATGCTTCCCCTGGTGCAGCGAAGGTCGGCACGGCCCCGGGGAAGCGCCGGGCCGCAAACCTTGGAAGCGATTCAGCCCTTGCGCATGATCAGCGCCAGCATGGCCATCGAGAATACGAGACTGATCCAGACGCTGGGTTCGGCGTCGAGCGACAACCACTGCTCGAACTTGCCCGCCAGCCCGACGAAGGCCAGGTTGATGTAGGCCGCGCTGAGCAGGCCGATGAACAGACGGTCGCCGCGCGTGGTGGCGATCGGCAGGAACCCCTTGCGCAGCCGCGTCGGCGAGCGGATCTCCCACACCGTCATGCCGACCAGCATCAGCGCGATGCAGATGAAGAACACGGCGACCGGCAGCGTCCAGGCCATCCAGGTGAACATCAGACTCTCCCCATCGCAAAGCCCTTGGCGATGTAGTGGCGCACGAACCAGATCACGATGGCACCCGGCACGATGGTCAGCACGCCGGCGGCGGCCAGCACCGCCCAGTCCATGCCCGAGGCGCTGACCGTGCGCGTCATGGTGGCGACGATGGGCTTGGCGTCCACGCTCGTCAGCGTGCGCGCCAGCAGCAGCTCGACCCAGCTGAACATGAAGCAGAAGAACGCAGCCACGCCGACGCCGGCCTTGATCAGGGGCAGAAAGATGCGCGCGAAGAAGTGCGGGAACGAGTAGCCGTCGATGTAGGCTGTCTCGTCGATTTCGCGCGGGATGCCGCTCATGAACCCTTCCAGGATCCACACCGCCAGCGGCACGTTGAACACCAGGTGCGCCAGCGCTACCGCGATGTGCGTGTCCATCAGGCCCAGCGTCGTGTAGAGCTGGAAGAACGGCAGCAGGAAGACCGCCGGCGGCGTCATGCGGTTGGTCAGCAGCCAGAAGAAGACGTGCTTGTCGCCGATGAAGCTGTAGCGCGAGAAGGCATAGGCCGCCGGCAGCGCCACCGTGAGCGAGATGACGGTGTTGATGGCGACGTAGATCAGGCTGTTGATGTAGCCCGCGTACCAGGACGCGTCGGTGAAGATGGTGCGGTAGTTGTCCCAGGTGAATGCGGTCGGCCAGAGCGTGAACGACGACAGGATCTCCTCGTTCGTCTTGAACGACATCATCGTCATCCAGTAGATCGGCAGGACGGCGAAGATCAGGTAGGCGACGAGGAACACGGTCCTCTTCTTGAAGCGCCGCTCATCCATGGCCGGCCTCCTGGTTGCCCGTGCCCACGCGCTGCATCCAGTTGTAGAGCACGAAGCACAGCAGCAGGATGATGAGGAAGTAGATGAGCGAGAACGCCGCAGCCGGCCCGAGGTCGAACTGGCCCACCGCCTTTTGCGTCAGGAACTGGCTCAGGAACGTGGTGCTGTTGCCGGGCCCGCCGCCGGTGAGCACGAAGGGCTCGGTGTAGATCATGAAGCTGTCCATGAACCGGAGCAGCACGGCGATCATCAGCACGCCGCGCATCTTCGGCAGCTGAATGTAGCGAAAGACGGCGAACTTGCTGGCGCCGTCGATGCGCGCGGCCTGGTAATAGGCGTCCGGGATGCTGCGCAGCCCGGCAAACGCCAGCAGCGCGACCAGTGGGGTCCAGTGCCAGACGTCCATCGCCAGCACGGTCAGCCAGGCGTCGGTCGCGTCGCCGGTGTAGCTGTAGTCGATGCCCAGCTTGTCCAGCGTGGCGCCCAGCAGACCGATGTCGGCGCGCCCGTAGATCTGCCAGATCGTGCCGACCACGTTCCACGGAATCAGCAGCGACAGCGCCACCAGGACCAGCACGGCCGAACTCTTCCACCCCTGCGCCGGCATGGCCAGCGCCAGTGCGATGCCGAGCGGGATCTCGACCACCAGCACCGAGAGCGAGAATCCCAGTTGCCGCAGCAGCGCGCCGTGCAGTTCCTCGTCGCGCAGCACGCTGGCGAACCACTCGGTGCCGACGAAGACGCGCCGCTCCGGGCCAAAGATGTCCTGCACCGAGTAGTTCACGACCGTCATCAGCGGCAGCACGGCCGAGAAGGCGACGCAGATGACGACGGGCAGGATCAGCCACCAGGCCCGCTGGTTGACCGGCTTGACGGTGGTGCTCATACCAGTGCCTCGTCCTTGTAGAAACAGGTGTGATCCGTCATCAGCTGCAGCCAGACCGGCTCGCCGACCGAAGGCAGCACGGTCGATGGTGCAAGGCGCGCCTTCACCGGGTGCGCGCCGGCATGTGCCGTCAGCAGCAGGTGCGTGCCCACATCCTGCACCTGGGCCACCGTGCACCGCAGCGCGCCGCCAGCCTGTGGCTCGGCGAGCGTCACGTACTCGGGCCGCACGCCGAGTTTGATCTCGCCCACAGGCACCGCGTGGCCTGCCGGCAACGGCAACTGCCCGCCGTCGATCTCGACCTGTTTCCCGTCGCAGCGTCCAGGCAGGAAGTTCATGCCGGGCGAGCCGATGAAGTTGCCGACAAAGGTGTGCGTCGGACGCTCGAAAAGCTCCTCGGCGCTGCCCACCTGCACGGCCTTGCCGCGTGTCATCACCACCACCTGGTCGGCGAAGGTCAGCGCCTCGACCTGGTCGTGCGTGACGTAGACCAGGGTCAGTTTCAGCTCGTGGTGGATCTGCTTGAGCTTGCGCCGCAACTGCCACTTCAGGTGCGGGTCGATCACGGTCAACGGCTCGTCGAACAGCACCGCGGCCACGTCCTCGCGCACCAGGCCGCGGCCGAGCGAGATCTTCTGCTTGGCGTCGGCTGCCAGCCCCGCGGCGCGCTGGTTCAACTGGCCCGACAGTTCCAGCATCTCGGCAATCTGGCCCACGCGTGCCTTGATGCGCTCGGCCGGCACCTTGCGATTGCGCAGCGGAAACGCCAGGTTCTGCGCCACCGTCATGGTGTCGTAGATGACCGGGAACTGGAACACCTGGGCGATGTTGCGCTGCTGCGGTGACAGCGCGGTCACGTCCTGGCCGTCGAACCGGACCTGTCCCTGCGACGGCCGCAGCAGGCCCGAGATGACGTTCAGCATGGTCGACTTGCCGCAGCCCGAAGGCCCCAGCAGCGCGTACGCACCGCCGTCCTCGAAGCTCATCTTCAACGGCAAGAGCGCAAAGTCCTCCTCCCCCTTCGGGTCGGGCAGGTAGGAGTGCGCGAGGTCGAGATCGATGCGTGCCATGGTCAGTACCGCCGCGCCGTTCCAAGGCACTGGCGCGCCGCCCCGGGGGGCATCGAACGAAGCGAGCTGGGCGACGTCATGTCAGAGCGGCTCCGCACCGCGTGCCGGCGCCACGAGCAGCGCGCCGTCGGCGCCGAACACATAGGCCTGCGACGGATGCAGGCGCAGCGTGATGTCGTCACCGAGCTCGAAGTGGCGCACTCCCGTCAGCTGGGCGACGACCTCGCCGACGGCCGTGCTCACGTGCACGAAGGTGTCGGAACCCGAGATCTCGGCCAGCTCCACATGGCCGGGCAACGCCACGTAGCCGTCGCGCGGTGTCACGTGCATGGCGCTGGCGCGGGTGCCCACCGTGACCGGCCCGCCGGAGCCGTGCGGCAGCGCCATCGGCAGCAGCGGGCCGCCGCGCAGCTGAACGCCTTGGACCGTGGCGTCACCGTCGAGCAGGTTCATCGGCGGGTCGCTGAAGGCGCGTGCCACGCGCAGCGACGCCGGGTTGTGGAAGACCTCCGCAGTGGGGCCGTACTGCAACAACTCGCCGGCGTCCAGCACCGCGGTGTAGCCGCCCAGCAGCAGCGCCTCGCCGGGCTCGGTGGTGGCGTACACGACGGTCGTGTTGCCGGCGGCGAACAGCTGGGTGAGCTCCTCGCGCAGCTCCTCGCGCAGCTTGTAGTCCAGGTTGACCAGCGGCTCGTCGAGCAGCATCAGCGGCGCACCCTTGGCCAGTGCGCGCGCCAGCGCCACGCGTTGCTGCTGACCGCCCGAGAGTTCCGACGGATAGCGGTCCAGAAAGGTCTCGATGTGCAGCTTGGCCGCCAGGTCGCGTACCTGCCGGTCGATGTCCCGATCCCCGCGCAGGCGCATCGGCGAGGCGATGTTTGCCGCCACCTTCATCGACGGGTAGTTGATGAACTGCTGGTAGACCATCGACACGTTGCGCTCGCGCACCGGCACGCCGGTGACGTCGGCGGCATCGACGCGCACCTTGCCTCGCGAGGGCTGGTCGAGCCCGGCCATGATGCGCATCAGGCTCGTCTTGCCGGCCTGCGTCGCGCCCAGCAGGACGGTCACCGCGTTCGGCTCCAGGGCCAGCGTCATCTCGTGCAGCCACAGGTCGGCGCCGACCCGCTTGCGGATCCCCTCCAGGGTCAGTTGCATGGAATCCTCTCGACGATCTTGGGCGCATCTTGGGGCGCGCGGGCGCCGGCGTCCAGCCACGCCTGGATGCGGGGCCGCGCGCCGGGGTCGACATGCAACCCCAGCTTGGAGCGCCGCCACAGCACGTCGTCGGCGCTGTGCGCCCACTCGTGGCGCTGCAGATAGTTCAGTTCGGCCTCGTGCAGCCCCGGTGCCAGCGCGCGACCGAGATCGGCGCAGCTGGCCGCGTCCCCGAGCACGATGGCGATGCGCGTGCCGTAGGCGCGCGACAGTCGGCGGGCGAGCTCGGCGGGCAGCCAGGGGTAGCGCCTGCGCACGTCGGCCAGGAAAGAATCGAAGTCTGGCGCCTGGCCGACGCCTGCCCCGGCCTGCAGGTCTCCGCCGGGCAGCGTGGCGCCTGCGGTCCAGGCCGGGCGGCGCTCGCCAAGCATGCGCAGCACTTCGTCCGCCGCCTCTTCGGCCAGCTTGCGGAAGGTCGTGATCTTGCCGCCCCAGATGCTGAGCAGCGGCGCCGCGCTGGCCTCGCTCTCCAGCAGGTAGTCGCGGGTCACCGCCGAGGGATCGCCGGACTGGTCGTCCAGCAGCGGCCTCACGCCGGCGTAGCGCCAGATCACGTCGGCCGGCGTCACCGGTTGCCGGAAGTAGCGACTGACCTGCTTGCACAGGTAGTCGGTTTCCTGCTCGGCCACGGTGGCATCGCCCGGGTCGCCATCGACTTCGACGTCGGTGGTGCCGATCAGGGTGAACTTGCCCTCGTAGGGGATGGCGAAGATGACGCGCCTGTCGGCGTTCTGGAAGATGTAGGCGTGGTCGTGCTCGAAGCAGGCGCGCACCACGATGTGGCTGCCCTTGACCAGGCGCAGGTGTTTCGTCGCCAGCAGTTCGTCGCCGGCCGCGCTGGCCCGGTGCCGCAGGAACGACTCGGCCCACGGGCCGGCGGCGTTGATCAGTGCCCGTGCGCGCAGCTCGCGCACGGCGCCCCCCCCGGCGGGCTGCAGCGTCGCCGTCCACCCCAGTGCGTCGCGGCGCACCGCGCTGCAGCACGTGCGGGTCAGGATCTCGGCACCGTGCTCGTGTGCATCGATGGCGTTCAGGACGACCAGCCGGGCGTCGTCCACCCAGCCGTCGGAATAGACGAAGCCGGTGCTGAACCGCTCTTGCAGCGCCGCACCGGCCGGGTGACGCCGCAGGTCGACGCGACCGGAGCCGGGCAACAGTTCGCGGCGCGCCAGGTGGTCGTACAGGAACAACCCCAGGCGGATCACCCAGGCCGGCCGCATCGACGGGTCGTACGGCATCACGAAGCGCAGCGGCCACATGATGTGCGGCGCGCTGCGCAGCAGCACCTCGCGCTCCTGCAGGGCCTTGCGCACCAGGTTGAACTCGTAGTGCTCCAGGTAACGCAGGCCGCCGTGGATCAGCTTGGTGGACGACGACGAGGTGTGCGCCGCCAGGTCATCCTGCTCGGCGAGCACCACGCGCACGCCGCGGCCGGCCAGGTCGCGGGCGACGCCGGCGCCGTTGATGCCGCCGCCCACCACCAGCACGTCGCAATCGTGCGGGCGGACCTGCGGGAGGTCGGCGGCTCGGGGGTTCATCGTGACGCGGAGGGGCCTCGAAAGTTCGAATGTCTTCAGTATTGTTCGTTAATGTTCGTTTGTGATCGTGGTTTCCCCCTATGTCGGTTCGAATCTGCTCTCTTATGCTCTTTTTGAGATGAATCCGAATCCACGCCAGTCGAGTCTGCTGGAGTTGGTGCAGCGCATGGGGCCGATGTCGGTGGAAGCACTGGCCGAACGCTTCGGGGTCACGCTGCAGACCGTGCGGCGCGACGTGACGCTGCTGGCGCAGGCCGGCCTGCTGAAGCGGTTTCATGGCGGCGTGAGTGCGCCGGCGTCGACGACGGAGAACATCGCCTACCGGCAGCGGCGCCAGCTGAATTCGGCGGCCAAGCAGGCGATCGCGCTTGCGGTCGCGCGCGACGTGCCTGCCGGCGCGTCGCTGTTCCTGAACATCGGCACCACGGTCGAGGCCGTGGCGCACGCCCTGCTGCATCACCAGGGCCTGCGCGTGGTCACCAACAACCTGAACGTGGCGGCCATCCTGTCCGCCAACCCGGCCTGCGAGGTCATCGTCGCCGGCGGCGTGGTGCGTGCGCGCGACCAAGGCATCGTGGGAGAGGCGACGGTGGACTTCGTGCGCCAGTTCCGACTCGACATCGGCCTGATCGGCATCTCCGGCATCGAGTCCGACGGCTCGCTGCGCGACTTCGACTACCGGGAGGTGAAGGTGGCGCAGGCGATCATCGAGCAGTCGCGCCAGGTCTGGCTGGTGGCCGATCACACCAAGTTCAACCGGCCGGCGATGGTCGAGCTCGGCCGGCTCGAGCAGCTGGACGCCATGTTCACCGACCTGGCACCGCCGGTGCCCTTCGACACGCTGCTGGCGCAGTCCCAGGTACGCTGTGTGGTGGCCGAACCGTCGCCCGGGAGATCCGCATGAGCCATATCCTCGCCCTCGATCAGGGCACCTCGAGTTCGCGCGCCATCGTGTTCCGGGACGACGGCAGCATCGCAGCCATTGCCCAGCGCGAGTTCCGGCAGATCTTCCCCGAGCCGGGCCGGGTCGAGCACGATGCGAACGAAATCTGGGACAGCCAGCTCGCGGTCGCGCACGCCGCGCTGGCACAGGCGGGGCTGAAGGCCGGCGACGTTTCGGCGATCGGCATCACCAACCAGCGCGAGACCACGCTGCTGTGGAACCGCCGCACCGGCGAGCCGATCGCGCACGCCATCGTCTGGCAGGACCGCCGCGGCGAGCCCCTGTGCGCCAAGCTGCGCGCCCAGGACGGCATGGCCGAGCGCATCCAGCGCAGCACCGGCCTGCGCATCGACGCCTACTTCTCGGCCACCAAGATCCGCTGGCTGCTGGACCATGTGCCCGGTGCACACCTGGCCGCCGCCAAGGGCGAGCTGGCCTTCGGCACCATCGACAGCTGGCTGATCTGGAAGCTCACCGGTGGCCGCGTGCACGCCACCGACGTCAGCAACGCGTCCCGCACCATGCTCTACGACATCCGCCACAACGCCTGGGACCCGAACCTGCTGGCGGCGCTGCACGTGCCGGAGAGCCTGCTGCCCAGCGTGTTTCCGTCGAGTCATCTGTTCGGCCACAGCGATGCCGCACTGTTCGGGGCACCGATTCCTATCGCCGGCGTCGCCGGCGACCAGCAGAGCGCGCTCTTCGGCCAGGGCTGCTTCAACGCCGGCATGGCCAAGAACACCTACGGCACCGGTTGCTTCATGTTGATGCACCTGGGCGACCGCTTCGCGTCGTCGGCCAACGGCCTGGTGACCACCGCCGCCGCGCAGACCGACGCGACGCCGCAGTTCGCGCTCGAAGGCAGCGTGTTCGTGGCCGGGGCGGTGGTGCAGTGGCTGCGCGACGGCCTGGGCGTGATCCGCCAGAGCAGCGAGGTGCAGGCGCTGGCCGAGAGCGTGCCCGACAGCGACGGCGTCATGTTCGTGCCCGCGTTCACGGGGCTGGGCGCGCCCTACTGGCAGGCCGATGCGCGCGGCGCCATCCTCGGCCTGAGCCGGGGCAGCACCGCGGCGCACATCGCGCGCGCCGCGGTCGAGGCCATCGCCTACCAGAGCGCGGCGCTGCTGCAGGCCATGCAGGCGGATGCCGCGGCCATGGGTGCGCCGGCGCTGACCGAGCTGCGCGTGGACGGCGGCGCCAGCGTGAACGACTCGCTGATGCAGTTCCAGGCCGACCTGCTGGGCGTGCCGGTGGTGCGCCCCAGGGTCGTCGAGACCACGGCGCTGGGAGCCTCCTACCTGGCCGGGCTGGCCACCGGCCTCTATGCCGGCCGCGACGAACTGACGGCGCAGTGGCAGGCCGAGCACCGGTTCGAGCCGCGCATGTCGCGCGACGAGGCGGCGCAGCGCATGGCGCGCTGGGACCGTGCCGTGCGCCAGGTCAACTGCCCCTGAGCCGGTCGGGTCCGGGAGGCTGCGTCCGGCGCATCGCCGCCAGGGCATGAAGACCTGCGACGTTGCGGCACCCAGGGCCGCCTTCGTAGGCATCACCCTGAGAATCTTTGAGGGCCCTTTGCGCCTGCTCAAGGACCGCCGAAAGCGCAGGATCACGATCGAATTGGCGAATCTGCCATCGGAGATTGAGTCATGACACGCTACCCGTTCAACCGGCCGCTCGGAGCGGCCGTTTCTGTGATCGTTGCCGCGGTGTTGACGGCCTGCGGTGGTGGTGGGGGCTCCTCGACATCGGCCGAGTTGCTGGCCATCACCGACGCGAACAGTGATTCGGTCAGTCACGCCGCTGCGGCCAGTGTGGTGTCGCTGGGCTCGACCGGTGCCGCGCCCCTGGCGTCGCAATCATCCTCAGGCGACGTTCGCACTGCGTTTGCGGCCGGCGCTGCCTTGCGCGGGTCGTGGAAGGCGTACGTGATCGAGGCGCTTACCGACAGTGCGCGCACGCAGCGACTGGCTGCGCGAACGGAACTGAAACGCCCCCTGGCCATGATCGGCCCGATCTCGCAGGGCTGTTCGGTCAGCGGAACGATGTCGGTCATGCTCGACGACCGTGACGGCAACAGCATGATCAGCATGGGCGATGTGATGAGCATCACGTTCACCGATTGCCGCGAGACGGCCCAGGAGACCATCTCCGGCAGCATGACGATGACGGTGTTGGCGGCCGACCCGGCCGGAACCTCAGTGACGGCAGACCTCGAAATGTCGAGGTTGACGGACACGACGCTCAATCATTCGATCTCGCTGGACGGCACGGTGCGCTTCGTTTACTCGACGTCCAGCCTTTCGAGCCCGCTGGAGACCACTGAAATGACGGCGCACGGTCCGGTCGTGGCGAGACTGTCGACGCACCTTCCGTACACCGACACCGTGACGCTGCAGGATGGCTGGCATGAGACGAGCGAATACGACGACTCGGTGCCGCCGCGCACCGGCAACGTGGAGTACGGGAAGATGACGCTGAGGGTGAACGGCAGCTTCAAATCCGCAAAGGCAGGTGGCACGGTAAGCGTTTCGATGCCGATGGCCGCCGTGAGCTATGGCGAGGACGCCTATCCGCGTGCCGGCGAATTGCTTGTGGAAGGTGCGCAGTCGGCGCTGCGGCTCAAGGCGCTGTCGCCCGACAGAGTGCAGATCGATCTCGACGCCAACGGTGACGGCACCTACGAGTCCAGCAAGACCGAGAGCTGGGACTGGTTGCTGTGACCGACGGTTGACTGCGGCGTGATCGCAGGCGGGGCGCAGCCAGGGCGCCCCGCGCCGGTGCGTCGCAGCGACATGCTGCTCAGGCCGGGCCCGGCG
>Ga0316195_10001093_pt1 | contig 11844 bp, 13 predicted proteins | sample Phised1_MG_FD_204937 | JGI IMG/M metagenome (GOLD analysis project Ga0316195, IMG submission 204937) | Coastal sediment microbial communities from Maine, United States - Phippsburg sediment 1 | ecosystem: Environmental > Aquatic > Marine > Coastal > Sediment | place: USA: Maine | collected... | reverse complement strand
GGCCGTGTCGATGCCGCGCGCTCGCGCGCGAAGCTGTTGCGCGAGTTGGAGCCGACGAGCCCGCAGTGGGCGAGGGCGGCGGCGGCATTGGAGTAGCCGACCGGGCGCCCGGCACCTCGTGTGGCCCGCAGTCGGGCCCCGCCTTCAGCGACGGCTGGACAGCCAGATGCCGCCGACGATGCAGGCGAAGGCGAGGGCGTGGAAGAGCCGCGGCGGCTCACCCAGCCACAGCGTCGACAGCAGGGCTGCGAAGAGCGGCGTGAGATTCGCGAAGAAGCCGGCGACCGCCGGCCCGACGGCCGCCACGCCCAGGCCCCAGCAGCGGTAAGCCGCGATCGACGGCCCCAGCGCCAGGAACACGAGAGCGATCCAGAACGCCACGCTGGACAGGGGCGGCGGCACCGGCACCGCCGCGACGGCGGCTTCCAGCCCCGCGGCCGAGCCGGCCCACAGGAGGCCGAACAGCATCTGCACCAGCAGGAACTCGGCCCAGGTCCAGACCGGACGCTGGTTGCCGCGCAGCGCCGCCGGCGGTCGCGCGAGTTGCCAGCTGTAGAGCGCCCACGACAGGGCGGCCAGCAGCATCCAGAGGTCGCCTGCGACGAGGCGCAGGTTGCCGATCTGCGCCGGCTCGCCCCGCACCAGCACCGTGAGCACGCCCAGTGCCGACAACGCCGCGCCGGCCCATTGCATCGGCCGCGGGTGTTCGCGATAGAACAGCATGCCGACCAGCATCATCCACAGCGGCGTGCTCGACGCGATCAGGGTCACGTTGATCGGCGTCGAGGTCGTCAGGGCCAGGTATTGCAGTGCGTTGTAGGCCCCCACGCCCAGCCCGCCCAGCAGCGCCAATTGTCGCCATCGCGCGAGGACCTCCGCCCGGCGCGGGCCCGAGCCGAGCACGCGCCAGCCCAGCGGCAGCAGCACCAGCGCTGCCAGCGCCCATCGCATCGCGTTGAGCTGCAAGGGCGCCACACTGCCCGCCAGCAGGCGGCCGACCAGCGCGTTGCCGGCCCACATCATGGGCGGCACCGTCAGCAGCAGCGCCACGCGCAATGTCAGGCCGCTGCTCATGGGACCGACTCGGACATGGGCGCGGGACTGGTGGGGGGCAAGTGAGCGGCTGGCGCCGCGTCGATCTGGGGCATCGGATCCTTCAAGTCGGCATCGCGGCGCCGCAGTTCCAGCATTGCTCGAACGGGCCATCGACCATTTCGCCACAGGCGTGGCACAGCCAGTGGCGGTGCGGCAGATGCCTCAGCGCGTGCAGCAGGGTGCGTGCCGGCTCCAGCTGCGCGTCGTCGTGCACCCAGACCTCGGGCAGGGCCTGGTCCGGAGGGATCTCGCCGGCGATGCCGCTGGCGTAGGCGCGCTGCACGCTGGCGTCCACGCCGGCCTGACGCAGCAGGTCGGCCCACAGGGTGGCCAGGGCGACGTTGGGGGCTTGGATCAGGCGCTTCATGGAAGAGGCGATGGTGCCACGCCGCTGCAGGCCTCGCCGCCATCGCTTAACCTCATGGGTTCCGAACGAACTCGAGGAGACAGACATGCCCATGGCCATCCAGATCAACGCCTTCGGCGGCCCGGAACAGATGAAGTTGGTGGACCTGCCCGTGGGCGAGCCCGGACCGGGCGAGATCCGCATCCGCCACAACGCCTGCGGCCTGAACTACATCGACGTCTACCAGCGCACGGGGCTGTACCCGAACAAGCTGCCCTTGACGCTGGGCATGGAAGCCGCCGGCCTCGTCGAGGCCGTGGGCCCGGGCGTCACGCACCTGTCCGCCGGCGATCGTGCTGCGTACGCCAGCACCCCGCCCGGCAGCTACTGCGAGGTGCGCGTGATGCCGGCCAAGACTGTGGTGCGCCTGCCGGACGGCATCGACTTCGAGACCGCCTCCGGCATGATGCTCAAGGGTCTGACGGCACAGTACCTGCTGAAGAAGTGCCGTCCGGTCGAAGGACTGGAGGCGGGCGATCACGTGCTGTTCCATGCCGCCGCAGGCGGCGTCGGCCTGATTGCCTGCCAATGGGCCAAGGCGATGGGCTTGCAACTGATCGCCACGGCAGGCAGCGCCGCCAAGTGCAAGCTGGCGCTGGAGCACGGTGCCGCGCATGCGATCGACTACACCAAGGAAGATTTCACCGCCCGCGTGAAGGAGATCACCGGGGGGCGCGGCGTCAAGGTGGTCTACGACTCGGTCGGCAAGGACACCTTCGAAGGCAGCCTGGACTGCTTGCGGCCGTTCGGGTTGATGGCCACGTTCGGCAATGCGTCGGGCCCGGTGCCGCCGTTCGCCCCGGCGATGCTGGCTGCCAAGGGTTCGCTCTACCTGACGCGGCAGACGCTGTTCACGCACATCGCCACGCGCGAGTCCTGCCAGGAGATGGCGGACGACCTCTTTGCGGTGGTGGAAAGTGGTGCCGTGAAGATCCGCATCGACCAGCGCTTCCCGCTGGCACAGGCGGCCGACGCGCACCGCGCACTGGAGGCGCGCAAGACGACCGGCTCGACGGTGCTGCTGCCGCAGCCCTGACCGGGGCCGCGGCCGCGCCTGGACCGCGGCAGCGGGCACAATGTGCCGGTGCTGCCCCGAATTCCTGCCCTCCTGATGCGACTGAGCGCCGGCCTGGTGGCCGGCCTGCTGGCGGGCTGCGCCGGACTGGCGGCCGACCCCTCGCTGGCGCGCGCGGACCCTGCTGAGTTCGCGGACTGGTCCTGTTCGAGGATCCGCGACGAGACCGACGCGGTGCACTACCGGGCCGCGAGCCTGAACTGGCAGGTGGACCGCAGGGCCGGGCGGCACATCGTCGAGCTCGGCCTCGGGCTACGGGTGTTCTGGCCGGCGCTGCAGGCCCTGCTGCCCGAAGGCCCCGACGGCCGGGCGCTGACACGGATGGAGGGTCGTTCCGACGCGCTGCAGGTGGCTGGGCGCCAGCAGGGCTGCCCGGCGGCGGACGAAGACGCGGCCAACGAGCGCCTGGCGGGCTTGCCCGTGCGGCCCGGCGAGCGCCTGGTCTACGAAGAGCAGCGCGGCGTCCGCGGCCCGTTGGTCGAGCTGGCGCTGGACGTGGTCGCCCTGCGCCGCAACGAGATCGAATTCCTGCGCGAATCCGGTGGGGCTCGCAGCGTCTGGCGGCAGGACATGGCGGGCAACGTGACCGAGGGGCCGGACGGTGCGCTGGTGTGGCCCGCGTTGCTGCGCCAGCCGCTGGCACTGGGCGACGTGGTCGCCGGCGATCTGCTGGTCAACGGCGAACCGGACCGCCGAGCGCGCGTGCGCGGCCAGGTCGTCGCGGTCGGACCGCTGCGCGTGGCGGGACGCGCCTTCGACGCCGCCGTGATCGAACTGTTCGGCGACGTGCCGCTGGGGCAGAGCAGCACCCGGCTGGACGGCAGCCTGGTGATCGAGCGTGCGGCCGGGCTGCTGCTGCGGCTGGATCTGCAAAGTGCGCAGCCGGACTTCTCGCTGCAGCGACGGCTGGTGCGGGTGCAACCACCCCACTGAGGCGAGGGCTTTCACAGTTCTTTACCGGCGGCGCATCGTGCGCTCACGGGCAGCCGGCACCATGGCGGTCATTGTCACCCGCCTATGGAAACGCGCCATGAATCGTCTCGCACCCCTGAGTTTTCGCCGCATTGCGGCCGTAGCCACGCTGGCCGCCGCAGGCACGTTGGGCCTGCCTGGGCTGGCCGCCGCGTCGCCGGGCAGCCCCGACGTCGTGCCGCTGGGCGGTCGAGGCTTGCAGCATCTGCTGGAATCGGCAGACGCCACGCCGGCGCAGCGGACCGAAATCGAGCGGATTGCCGCCGCGACGCGCACCGACATGCTGGCCAGCCGCCAGACGTCGCAGGACCTGCGACGCCAGTTGATGGACCAGTTCACGCAGCCCACGGTCGACGCCAACGCGGTGGAGGTGCTGCGCAAGCAGATGATGGCCGAGCGCGACCAGGCCAGCCAGCGCGTGATGCAGTCGATGCTGGAGATCAGCCGCGTGCTGTCGCTCGAGCAACGTCAGAAGATCGCCGCCGACATGCAGCAACGCGCCGACAGCATGCGCCGTCGCATGGGCCATCGTGGGCTGCAGCGCGGTTCTGACGGAGCGCCCGACGGTGAAAGTCGCTGAGCGCGGCGATACTCCGGAGCGCAGGCTCCACGCCGGCCGTCCCGAGCGAGGCCGGACAGCACCTGCGCTGCTGCTCCACCGTGACATGACGCCTCGCCTGCTGCTGATCGACGACGACGCCCGCCTGACGGCCATGGTGGGCGACTACCTGCGCCGCAACGGTTTCGAGGTCGACGTCGCGGCATCACTGGCGGCAGGGCGTGCCCGCATCGAGCAAAGCGTCTACGACGCCCTGCTGCTCGACCTGATGCTGCCCGACGGCGACGGCCTGGACCTGACACGTGAGCTGCGCGTGCAGCCGCGCACGCGAAGGCTGCCTCTGCTGATGCTGACGGCGCGTGGCGAGCCGACGGACCGGATCGTCGGCCTGGAAATCGGTGCCGACGACTACCTGCCCAAGCCCTTCGAGCCGCGCGAACTGCTGGCGCGCGTGAAGGCGCTGCTTCGGCGCGCCGGGCCCGAACTGGGATCCGACGAGGTGATGCACTTCGGGCGCCTGGAGATCGACCTCGGGGCGCGCCAGGCCCGCGTGGACGGGCAGGCTTGCGATCTCACCGGACACCAGTTCGACTTGCTGGTGGTGCTGGCGCGCGGCGCCGGGCGCGTGATGTCGCGCGACCAGATCATGGACGCGCTGAAAGGCCACCCGCTGGAGGCCTTTGACCGCAGCATCGACGTCCACATCTCGCGCATCCGCGCGGCCATCGAGGACGACCCCAAGGCGCCGCGACGCGTGCTCACCGTGCGCGGCAGCGGCTACCTGTTCGCACGCAAGCAGGACGCGGACCGCTGACGCGTTCGGGGCCCCGATGCGATCGCTGTACCTGCGCATCTGGCTGACCGTCGTGGCGGCACTGGCGCTGTTCGCGCTGGTGTCGGGCTGGCTGGTGCAGCGGCACCTGGCGCACGAGCGCGAGCGCATGGAGTCGGCGCTGCAGGACCGCATGGCGGCCTGGGGCGAGCTGCTGCAACGCTCGCTGCCGCCTGCCGATGCGCCGGCCGACCAGCAGGCGGCCGCGTTCCTCGACTGGTCGCAGCGCCTGCGGGTGCCGATGGCGCTGGACGCCGCCGACGGCAGCCGGATCGTGGCCACCGACCGTTTTGCGCGCCGCGAGTCGGACGATGGCGGGTCGCCGCGGCGCACGCTGCCGGTGCGTCTGAGTGACGGCCGTACGCTGTGGGTGATGGGCCCGCGGCCGATGCGTGCCAGGCTCGGTGGCCCACCCGAGGCCGCGGGTGTCGATCCGCCGCCGCGGTTCGGGCGGCCCGGTCCCCTGGTCGGTGTCGACCTGCCGGGCGTCTGGCTGCTGGCGTTGCTGGCGCTGCTGTTTGCCGCTGTCGCGGCAGGGGCCTGGCCGGTGGTGCGGCGGCTGACCCGCCGGCTCGAGGCCCTGAAGCAGGGCGTCGAGGCCTTTGGCGCCGGCGATTTGCAGCAGCGTGTGCGGGCCGACGGCCATGACGAGGTGGCGGCGCTGGCGCACAGCTTCAACCATGCCGCGGGCCGCATCGAGGCCCTGCTGCGCTCGCAGCGCAGCCTGCTGGCCAATGCCAGCCATGAGCTGCGTTCGCCGCTGGCGCGGCTGAAGATGGCCGTGGCCATGCTGGACGGGTCCACGGACGCGGAGCGGACGCGGCTGCAGGCCGAGATCGGCACCAACATCGGAGAACTCGATGCATTGGTCGAGGAGGTGCTGCTGGCCAGCAGGCTGGACGCGCCCACCGATGCACTGATGCGCGAGCCGGTGGACCTGCCGGTGCTGCTGGCCGAGGAGGCCGCGCGCGTGGACGCGGAGGTGGATGTGTCGGCGGACACCCGGGCGCTGACGGTTTCGGGCGACGAACGGTTGCTGCGCCGCGCACTGCGCAACCTGCTGGAGAATGCGCGTCGCTACGGTGGCAGCGGCATCGAGGCGAAGCTGCAGGTCGAGCCCGATCGAGGGCATGCGCGGATCTTGGTCTGCGACCGCGGCCCGGGCGTGCCCGAGGCCCTGCGCGAACGCATCTTCGAGCCCTTCTTCCGCCTGCCCGGCCACGCCGAGCAGGCCGGCGGCGTCGGGCTGGGCTTGTCGCTGGTACGGCAGATCGCGCAGCGCCACGGTGGCACGGTGGACTGCGCGCCGCGCGACGGCGGCGGCAGTTGCTTCACGCTGAGGCTGCCGCAGACCGGAGCAGACGGCGCGGGCAGCGTGCCAAACCTGCGGGAACGCCCGGCCTCGACGGTCAGGCCACCTTGACGATCTCGACCGGATGCTCGTACACGTCCTTGCGCTTGTCGTACAGCGGAATCGTGCTGCCCTTGATCCGGTTGCTTTCCAGGTCCTTCAGGTCGACCTCGGCGACGACGACCTGTTCGATGTTGGCCGTACCCTCGGCCGCGATGCCGTCACGCGCGAACGGGAAATCCGACGGTGTGATGATGGCGGCCTGGCCATAGTGCAGCCCGAGACCTTCGACCGGCAGGTTGCCGACCGTGCTCGTGTGCACCACGAAGACCTGGTTCTCGATGGCCCGCGCGTGGCAGCAGTAGCGCACGCGCAGAAAGCCCTGGCGGTCGTCGGTGCACGACGGCACGAAGAGGATGTCGGCGCCGGCCTCGCACACCATGCGTGACAGCTCGGGAAACTCGATGTCGTAGCACACGAGGATCGCGATCTTGCCGAACGGCGTCTCGAACAGGCGCAACTGGTCGCCGGCGTCGGTGTTCCACTTCTCGCGCTCCCAGCGCGTGCGATGGATCTTGTCCTGTTCGTAGATCTCCCCGGTGGGCGTGAAATAGTAGGCCGTGTTGAGCAGCCGGCCATCCTCGTGCAAGGTCGGGTGGCTGCCGCCGATGAGATGCACGTCCCACTGCGCCGCCAGTTCCTGCATCAGGGCCTTGTAGCGCCCGGTGTAGTCGTGCATGTTGCGCACGGCGTCGCTGACATTCGTCGTGTCCATGAACGACAGCAACTGCGTCGTGAAGATCTCGGGCAGCACGACAAACTGGGGCTTGTAGTCGCCCGCCGCCTTCATGATGAAACGCACCTGGTTCTCGAAACCGGACCAGTCGTGGATCTGTCGCAGCAGGTACTGCACGGCAGCGATGCGAACGATCATAGGGACACCTCTTTGACAATGCGGGTCGGTTTGGCCGGGTTGTAGCTGGGGTTGAGCCACACGATGATCGACGCGTAGCCGCGCGATTCGACGTCCTCTGGAATGTAGCCTTCGATGACGCCGCAGTAGCTGAAGCCTTCCCGCAACTGGAAGCTCAGAACCGGATCTCGCAGGTCGCCCCAGACCACGCGCTGCGCGTAGGCCTCGGCGCTGAGTGCATCGGCGTGCTGGCCGTAGCCCGGCAACCGGCCGCACGCGATGATGCGCTTGAGGTTCATCGCCTTGCAGATCTTCCGCCGGGCCTCGTAGAGCAGGTGGCCGACCCCGCCGCCGCGCATCTGCGGACCGACGAACACCTCGGCGCCGTACAAGGTCCGTCCGGCCGGATTGTGGTGCTCGAAGGTGCCTGCACCCGTGATCTCGCTCCACGTGTGCGATTCGGCCCAGTCGTCCCAGGCCACGACCAACGATCCCGCGTAGCCGACCAGACCGGCCTCGGTCTCGGCCACCACCTGGCCCTGCGGGAACATGTCGAACTGCCGGCGCAGCTTGGCAGGCTCCCAGGGTGGAATGGTCGGATAGACCCTGCGCTGCAATGCAATCACGGCAGCAATGTCGTCCGGTCGCGCCTGTCTCGTCCACTTCTTCTTCATATCTGGCCCGATGGCGGTCGAAGCCATCGGGCAATCCCCGGCGCCCACCGCCGCTGGGGTCCATGCTAACTGCAGTGCCCCTTGTCGCGGCGTGAGCACGGGGCGAGGTCATGCCAACGCGGAGAAGGGCGGCAGCACGAGCCTGCGCGAACCATCTCGCGCCGACCCTGCCATGCGCAGGCATGGCGCATTGCCGAGCGGTGGCCCGGCGTCGCCATGCATCCACCGAAGTCGGCGTGCAGCATGTCCGCCGGTGGGCGGCCTGGCGGCAGGCAGGTGGCCAGGCCCGATGTTCAACCGACGGTGCCTGGCGGCAGGAGATCCTGCGGCCGACCCGACATTCCAGATGGGTGCGCGCGGCGGCTCGTCATCGACGGGAGGGGCTCAATCGCCGGGCTCCAGGCTTCGTGGGTCCGGGTGATCCAGGCCGCGCGCGCGGCGCGCTCGCTCGGCGTAGCGGTTGAAGCGCCAGGCGGTACCCTCCTGCGAGATGCGGTGCCAGACGGCCCGCTTTTCGGCCGGGCTCATGGCGGTCCAGTGCTGCACCTCCTCGAAACTGCGGCCGCAGCCCTTGCAGATGGCGTCGCCCTGGCTGGTGGAACAGATGGCGATGCAGGGCGCGTCGGGCGTCGTGGCGTACCAGGCCAGCCAGGCGTCGCGCGCATCGGCGGGCAGCGAAGCTTCGTCGGCACGGGTCTCGTGGTGGTACACGAGCAGCGCGTAGACCTCTGCCAGGGCGCGCACTTCGGCACAGGCGGTGATCCCGTCGGGCGAAGGCGAGCGCGCGCGCCAGAAGTTGATGGCACTTTCGATGTCGGTGATGTGGATGCCGGCCATGGGCGGTGCGGTTCGGTGCGCCAGCAGGTCGCGCGCCGGGGGCCCGGCCGGCGCGATACGGAACCTACTTGGCGCGCTCGTAGTTGGTGGGCAGCCAGTCGTAGCCGCCCCTGCCGTCGGCGCGCAAACGACCGATGCCGGGGAAGGGCAGGTGTGCCAGCGCCACGTAGTAGCCGCTGGCAGCGGCGTCGGCGAAATTCTTGGCCCGCACGGGTGCGGCCATGGCGGGATCGGTGTCGAACTGGATCGTCACCGTGGGCAGCACGAACTGCACTGCCGCCACGTGCATCAGGTCGCCCCACATCACCATGCGTTGGCCGTCGCTGTCCAGCACGTAGGCCGTGTGGCCCGGCGTGTGGCCGTGGGCCGGCAGCGAGTGGATGTCCGGCGCGAGCTCGACCGCGCCCTCGAAGGGCTTGAACCGGCCGGCCGCGACGTAGGGGTTGAGCGAGGCCATCGCGCCCTTGAAGAACTCCTTGGCCGACTCGGGCGCGGCGTCCATGTTCCTCTGGCTCAGCCAGTAGCCGCTCTCGGCGACATCGGCGCGAACCACCGCGTTCGGGAACGTGCGCGTGGCGCCGACCATCAAACCGCCGACGTGGTCGGCATGCATGTGCGTGATGTAGATCTCGTCGACCTGCTCGGGCTGGTAGCCCGAAGCCTGCAGGTTGGCGACCAGCTTGCCCAGCGTGGGGCCGAACAGCCCGGCCGCGCCGGTGTCGATCAGGATCAGCTTGCTGCCGGTGTTGACCAGAAAGCCGTTGACGGAGGTCTCGAGCGGCGTGGCCAGATGGCTGCGCGCGAGCAGCATCTTGACTCCGTCGGGCGAGATGTTCGTCAGCAGCTTGTCGACCGGCAGGTCCACCGTGCCGTCGTTCAGCGCGGTGACCTCGAAGCTGCCGAGCGGCATCCGGTACCAGCCCGGTGCCTGGCCCTTGACCTGGGGCGGGCCGGCCCAGCTCGATGCGCAGGCCACCAGTGCAAGCGCACCGCCGGCGAGCAGGCGACGGGTCAGCGTCATCATGAATCAGGTCCCCCCATGATCGAATCGAACACGTTAGCCAGGTGTCCGGGAGTCTCGGCGGACTTCAGGCCAATACCCCGCGCAGCCAGTGGTTGAGGGCCTGCACCTCCTCCATGCACACCGAATGTTCCATCGGATAGGCCTGCCACTGCACTGCGTGGCCGAGCGCCTGCAGCGCATCGCGCGCGGCCGCACCGCGAGCCAGCGGGACGACGCCGTCCCGCTCGCCGTGCGCCAGGAAGACTGGCGTGCCCGCGCTGGCCGTGCTGCGCTCGGCAGGGCTGGTGTCCGACAGCGGCAGGTAGCCCGACATGCCGACCCAGCCGGCCAGCCGCCGGCTGCAGCGCAGGCCAGCACCCAGCGCGATGGCGCAGCCTTGCGAAAAGCCGGCCAGCACGATGCGCTCGGCGGGCACGCCGCGCGCCACCTCCCGCTCGATGAGCGCGTGGACCTGGGCGAACGACTCGCGCAGGCCGGCCTCGTCTTCGCGCCGCACCAGGTCGACGCCGAGGATGTCGTACCAGGCGCGCATGCGGTTGCCGCCGTTGATCGTTACCGGCCGCACCGGCGCACGCGGAAATACCCAGCGCACCGGGCCGACGGTGGCCAGATCCAGTTCGTCGGCGAAGGGCAGGAAATCGGTGCCGTCGGCCCCCAGGCCGTGCAGCACCATGACGGTGGCGCGCGGCGTGCCGCCGCCGTGGACCTCGATCGTCTGCAACTCAGTCATCAGTAGGCCAGCCCCATCGCTTCACGCACGTCCTTCATCGTCTGGCGTGCCACGGTGCGGGCGCGCTCGGTGCCCATCTCGACGATCCAGTGCACCTTCTTCGGGTTCGTCAGGTAGGTCTCGGCGCGTTCGCGCCAGGGATTCTGCTGCGCGCAGACGGCCTCGATCACTGGCTGCTTGCAGTCCAGGCAGCCGATGCCGGCCGTGGTACAGCCCTTGACCACCCAGTCGCGCGTCGCCTCGTCGCTGTAGATCTTGTGAAATGCCCACACCGGGCACTTCTCGGGGTTGCCGGGGTCGGTCCGGCGCACGCGCGCCGGGTCGGTCGTCATGCCCCGGATCTTCTTGTCCACCGCCGTCGGTTCGTCCCGCATCAGCACGGCGTTGCCGTAGCTCTTGCTCATCTTGGTGCCGTCCAGCCCGGGCAGGCGCAGCACCTCGGTGTGCAGCGCCTGCGGCTCGACCAGGATGGTCTTGCCGCTGCCTTTCAGGTGGCCCAGCAGCAGCTCGGCGTCATCGCTGGTGAAGGCATCGATCGCGGCCGACTTCCTGACGATGCCTTCGCCCTTGGCCAGCGCGGCGGCGTCGCCGGTCTGGCCATAGGCCTTGCGCTGGCGCTCGAAGTAGCGCGCGTCGTCCTTCGGCAGCTTGGCCAGTGCGGCGACGGCACGCTGCTCGAAATCGGCATGGCGACCGTACAGATGGTTGAAGCGGCGCGCCACCTCGCGTGTCAGCTCCACGTGCGAGGCCTGGTCCTCGCCCACCGGCACGTGCGCGGCCTTGTAGATCAGGATGTCGGCCGCCTGCAGCAGCGGGTAGCCCAGGAAGCCGTAGGTGGCCAGGTCACGGTCCTTGAGCTTTTCGATCTGGTCCTTGTAGGTCGGCACGCGCTCCAGCCAACCCAGCGGCGTGCCCATCGCCAGCAGCGTGAACAACTCGGCGTGCTCCGGCAGGCGGCTCTGGATGAAGATCGTGCTCCTGTCGGGGTCGAGCCCCGCGGCGATCCAGTCGATCACCATGTCGTACACATAGCGCTCCATGACCTCGCGCTCCTCGTAGTGCGTGGTCAGCGCGTGCCAGTCGGCAACGAAGTAGAAGCAGTCGTAGTCGTCCTGCAGGCGCACCCAGTTCTTCAGGGCGCCGTGGTAGTGGCCGAGGTGCAGCGCGCCGGTGGGGCGCATTCCGGAAAGGACGCGGGGTCGCATGGGCGAGGCTCTGAAGGCAAAGCGGGGATTCTCGCAGAGGGCCGCGCTGGGCCGGGGGAGGCCTGGCGCGACCGTTGGGGGCTCTAAGTACACTCCCGCCCTTCGCCATGAAGCGCATCGTCATCCTGATCAGCGGCCGGGGCAGCAACATGCAGACCCTGGTGAGCCGCT
>Ga0316195_10001092_pt1 | contig 11845 bp, 15 predicted proteins | sample Phised1_MG_FD_204937 | JGI IMG/M metagenome (GOLD analysis project Ga0316195, IMG submission 204937) | Coastal sediment microbial communities from Maine, United States - Phippsburg sediment 1 | ecosystem: Environmental > Aquatic > Marine > Coastal > Sediment | place: USA: Maine | collected... | reverse complement strand
CTGGAGGACCTGGAGGACCGATCAACCCCTGCTTGCCTGGAGGACCTGGAGGACCGATCCCGGGAACGCTTGGGGTTATGGTTGTTATCGGTGCGGTGTAGATGTCCTCGGGTTCCTCTCCTGACATCGGCGGAATCCACACGATCGGGTAATCGTTTCCCGAGCCATAAGGCGATCGCGGTGCGTTTGAATTGTAATGAGGTGTCGCTTGTAGTCCTTTGACCTTGTAGGATTCCCAACCGTTTGTTTTTTTTTCTATGTAACCGTTCCATGTTGAATCATTCATCAGAAAAAGACCGGTTTTCACCGCTGGCTTTCCATAGGCCACTTTTGACACTTGCCAATAAGTGTCCCCCTTCTTGATCTGATACCAGTTTCCCGCTTTAGGAACAGTGAGCACTTGACTAGCGTTTGGTATATACCGACCCTCATCAGCACCAAAGAAAAACCGTGGCATCGCCGATCGTCGCCTCATGCCCCGAGCCATACCGCGACCCATGGATCGCGGTACTATTCGTTGAACAACGCGCATCCTAGACCCGAGCCCGTTTTCTGAGTTGCTGTCTCTTTAGCTCTTTGGCCGCTTCAATTAGATCGCGTTGAAGCGGTTTGAATCGCTTGGGGTCTTTGAAATTCAGGCCGCGAACCGTTCCCGGTTTACCCTTCAATGAAACCATGTGTTTCTTCATCAAATTGGCAACCTTTCCCGCAGTGTAAAGCCCTGCGGCTATTGCTGGCCCAAACCCGGGAAATAACGCCGCAATCGGCGCAAGTTTGGCGGCATACTTACCCACAAATTTCACCAATGGTTTAACTATCTTGAGAGCTATTTTTTTGAGCTTTGCGCCAACTTTCAGAAGGAACCTTCCGAACTTGGTTTTCTTAAGAACTTTCTTGATTCCTTTTTTGATTCTTCTACCGACTTTCTTGACTCCTTTTTTGACGCGTTTGAACAGCTTTTTGAAGAACCCACCAAGACCGCTGTATTGATATACTTGCCCGTCATCGCCAAGGCCGAGCATACCGTCATATGGAACGCGGTTTGCTGCTATGTATCGGTAATCATCTGGAGCAAGCTCGATCATCGGTGTCCGTACCATTCCAGGGCCGTATTGAGTGTCTTGTTCATCCACTTCAACCGACAAACCGCCGAGCAGATATCCGTCGATGGCTCCCATCTGTCGAGTGTATGATCCGAAATCCTTCAACCCAACATTTGACCAGTCAATGGGCATTTCGCTTTCTTCACCTGCGAAACCCATCATGCCTTGATCTTCATATCTGATTAAATTGGGAAACATCTGTTTACCTCCTGAACCGAGTGTTCCTTTGATATTACCGTTAATTCCGTGCAAATGTCCATCAAGATCCCAAAATGCGATCCTACTGTAATTTGTAGTTGCACCAAATTCTTGATTTGGGTGCAATACGGGATCGACTGTTAGCCAGCCTATTTTGGGAATTTTGACTTGTGCGAAAACATGCGTGAAAGTATTTCCCGGGGTGGCGTTATTCGGTGCGGTAGTTGCGATCCTGACAGGCATACCGATCGACTCCAGCAAACCGCCGATCGCGATTGTAGCACAATCGCAATCCCCAGCCCCGAGCCCGTTCCCAACACCTATTCCGTCACCAGCGAGAAGCAATTTATAAACCGCTTCCGGGCTGTGCGTTAAAAGCTCGATTGATACGGGGTCTTTGACATATCGCCATCGAGAAAGGAAATCGTCATATACTCGCTGAACTTGGCCAAGATAATCTTTTGGAGCTGCTTTGGTGGCTAATGCCGCGGCGTGGTTTCTTATCGGTAGATACTGAGACGCTGAACGGATACCCTTCCCGATCTGGCGGATCGTCTCGCGCATTGTCGCGAGACCGCCCCCTTTAACCTGAAGTCTCGTCGTCTTCATATTGATCTTCTAAGTCGTTATCTTCCTCTAGATCAATTTTAGCAGCTTTTAAAAAACAGTCAATTGCTTCCTCTCTCTCCCCTGGAGGAACTGACGCAAGGACTTGAGCGCAAATATTAGCCGCTATTCCCGGTCCTTTTGACGCCATTGAAAGCAATTGTTGCTCGAAGCTTTGATCTTGGTTTGGCGTTCTTGGCGTTGGCGGTGTGAGCTTTGGCTTATCCGGTTTTTGAAGCAAGTTCATCAATAGCGGCATCATTGCCCCGAGCCCGCCCATTTCATCGCCAGCAATCGGCGCGGGAACTTGCGCTTGTGACGCTTGGCCCATTCCTTGGATTGCCTGAACGATTTTCAGCGCATCGCCGAGCGCTGAAAAGGCAGGGGCAGGCGGTGCTTTTGAGCTTGATTGATTTTGTTCAAGCATATTCATCAAAAGCGCTTGTTGACTCGCTAATATTTGACCAACGATGTCTTTGTCTGCACCTGGAGGTTGAGAAGATATCGATTGCGGGATAATCGGTTGCATTGACTCATCTCCACCGATATGAGGATTCTTTTGATTCTTGATCGGGTTACCGTATCTCATCGGCTCAAATGAAAACATCTCGATAATGTGAGACCTTCCAAGTTGACCATTTACCGATCTGACGCGCAACGATAACTTGTAACCTCCCCATCTGTTTCTTATTTGCTCGATATCGATCGGTGCGCTTCCATGGTGGATCGGTATTTCCTCCAGCCAGCCCCGCGCATAATCCGGCTCAATTCTCTTAATCACTAGACTATTTCCGGGTTCCAAATCAGACAACCACAAATCAATGCGATCGTCGTCATCAAGATCGTCCTTTTCGACAGGCTCAAGTTTTGGCTTTTCGGTGTCATAACTGATCTCATCGGGTTCTAAAAATTGAGAATCTTTTTCATCCATAATTGACTCCTTTTGAACATTGTACGCTTTATATTGGTGGTGGTCTAGTAGTTGAATAGTGGTCAAACAGTGGCTCGACAGTGGTTATTTTTGTAAAATTACAAAGATTTTACTGGAAAGAAATGGTGATCTTTTACAAGATAACCCGTCTTATTTTGTCGTTTTATTTTGATATGATCACAAAAAAAAGATAGATTAGTGCCAAATGACAAGAACGGCACTAATCTATTCGGGATACGATCAATCAATACCATTGTAGCGATCACTCGTCAAGAAATAGTGCTAGAAGGCCAAATTAAAATGACGCCAGCACCGTTTCTAGAATCGACACCAAAGAGAAAATACGCGACTCCAAACGATTTAGACAGAATTGAAGGGATCTGGTACCAGACAAAGGGAACCTTCAATCTTTCCCGTTGTGGAAGATCCCTACTTCAATTTTTTGTGACCGTTGCTCGGTTGGGATACCACGGCGTCGATGCGCCGATCGGAGCGATCACAAATTCCTTTTGGAGATCGCTCGGGAACACCTGCTCGGAGCGAACCGTTTACCGTGCTCTTAACGACCTGGAGAAACATGGTTTCGTTCTTCGACGGACCTTTCGAGTCGGTGAAAACAGACTTAAGTGTTTAATTCGATTTGAACTCGATTCAATGCGTTTTATGCTTGCTGAAAAAGAACCCACACAAGCACACATTAACACACAACTGACAAAATGTCAGAGTGACGATCGAATGAACATCAATCTTCGTGTAAACTCTTGTAATTCTTCGGATTTAAATAATATGTCGCGCGCGGGCGCGCGCACGTCTAATAGACAGACATCCAAGCCATCGAAACGCTATCACCCGATCATCACAACGCTCCGAATCGTGACAACCGCTCTTTGCAATCAAAAGCGTTTGACCTGGAAAGCTCGGAGAGCAGCTCTAAGCCTTGCGGACCTAGAGGTGAACAACTCGGACTTGTACAGGAGCCGATCGGGAATTCCTTGGGAATTGCACGAAACCCGATGGCCATCGATGAGCATCGAGGAACGGGACGGGATCGCAGCTCGGGAGATCCTTCCAATCCTTTTGAGAGGTGACCGTCAAAACGGACAGGGCCAGATCACCGACACCGCCCCCGAGCAGCTCACCGACACCGCCCCCGAGCAGCTCACCGACACCGCCCCCGAGCAGCTCACGGATACCGACCCCGAGCAGCTCACCGCCGTTGTAAAGTCCCTGTTGTCCGGGTTCAAGTACAGAACTCAACCGAGCCAAGCCGAGCTGGAGATCTCCGCCGATGAGCCCGAGCACGAACAAGGAAAAATAAATCTAGATAGTGAAGATCTAGCTCTTTTGGAGCAAGCCAGAGACAGAATTCAAGCTCGGGTACATTGCATATAATGGCGATTCGTTCCAAATGTTACCGCTGTCTATATATTCGCGCATTACTTCGACTGATTGGTGCCTTGTGTGCCTCATTATCAAACGTTCAGGAACTCCGGACATTGCCGCTTGTGTACAAAATCCCCGCCGTAAAGAGTGAGCAGATACATCCGTTTTTTTCTTGCCAATATATTTCGCATATCGTTTTACGATCAAACCGATCGATTGATCGCCTATTTTTCCGCCGATCGATTCCGGTCTGTATCTTCTTCCGGACATCCCAAGCGAGCGAAACAAGAAACCCGCCGTAATTCCATTTCCAGCGAGAAAATCGATCCACCTTTTTAAAATTGTTGCGGCACAAAAACGGGTGTCTAGAAAAGGAATCGCTATTTTATACCCTTCCCCGAATTGGTCAGTTTTTGATTTTGCGATATTGAGAAGGACACCCTTTTTTGAATAGTCGATGTCGTCAAAGGTTAACTCCGAAATTTCAGACCGGCGAAGCGCTCCGGACCAACCGATTGATAAAATAGCTGCATCTCTTTTTTCGATCGCTGACTTCGTTTCCTCGAATGCCCATACACCTTGAATCATTAAGCACAGTTCTTCCCAAAGTATCGCGTGAGTTTTTTCTTTTGCGACTCCTTGAGTTCTTTTGAGTCCTCGCATCGCTTCACGTACGGTAGGGCGGTGAGTTGTTTCGTGTCCTAACATCAAATGTATTTTATTGATTGATGTCATCGACCGCACGATCGAAGATGTTTTCTTTTTCTTTTCTTTGCAGTCCGCGATCCATAGCACAAGCGTGTCTGTGTCCGCTGGTAAGGGCTCAAAAGAGTTCTCGATACAGAACATAACAAAGGATCGCCAATCGCTCATATATGCCCGCTTGGTGTTCTCTGACATGGAGTTTAAAAGCAATTCCCTTGCCACTTTTACCAGCGGTTGAAGGGATTCGATCTTCATCACTTCGGTAATCATCTCAAAACCTCGTTTCTAGAACAATCGCGACAATCAGAGCAGCGATCGCAATCAGGAGAAACGTTGACAATCCGCGTTTCAGTCCTTTCAAGATTTTGGCGGCAATGTCGTCGTCTTGTTTGAGCGCCAAAATTAACGGGCAAGCTTCACAATTTGGTTTTGCTACTGGAGGAGGAGCAAGTGAAGTTAGCCTTTTCGATTTCCGAATTGCTCGGAGTGCAGCGAGAAACAAGCCAGCAAAAAAACCGGTTAGAATGTCAACGGGATCAAATATCATTTTTCATGTCCTTAATGAAATGCAGTTAAGCGCTGCATGCGGTTGGTTCGAGTGTCGATACAGCTTGAAAAAGTTTTCGTCTGCAATATCGATATCGACAACCCAAACACCTTGATCGTTTTGGTAGGGAGCCATTCGAACAAACCCGGGCCATTTCGATCGAGAACCGAAATGTTCACGGTACCAAATCGGAATCCCTGGCTTTAACGCTCTTGGGTCTAAGGCTAGTGATTGAAGCGCACACATGACACACCTTTAACCAAAATGTTTCTTTTTTTTCTCTCCCGAACAGCGAAAAGTATTCTCCACCTTTCGGAATGATTCTAGAGCACACTTGACACCGCCAATCTTTTGAGGCGGTTTTCACTTTGTAATGAAAAAAATCTCCAGGCATTTTAATTTCTCGAAATTCCGAGGTGTCGTTCTAACCTCTTTTGATAGTTTTTTTTTGCTGCTCGAATTCCCCGAATAAACCCGATTATAAAACCCGCAGAAATCGAAACAGACCATATACACAAAGTGATTAATACTAATGTTTGTACGGTGTCATTCATGACTTGATTCTCGTAAGTGTATCGTCGAATTCCCCACAATAATGCTCTTCAACATTGACAGGAGGATATCCACAAAGGATCTCGGGCTGCCCGAGCGCTCCAGCTTGCATCCCGATCACTCTTGGGGGGTGTGCTCGGCATTCGCCTTTCTGTCGATTTGGTGAAATGAAATGTATATGTTTGCATTTTTTACAGACTCGTTTTTTCATTTTCTTTTCCTTTTCTTTTGAGTAATTTTGAGAGTCGATCGAGGCTTCCCGTTGTCATGTCTAAAAATATTCCCTGGATGGCCTGGAGGACTTGCGAGCAGACTAAGAGAATAAAGACCCTAAATCTAAATAGCATCGCAACACGCGTATCCATAACAGCCACTATCGGGTTGATCGGGGACAAAATAAAAGTGCGTTTCGCAAGGACGAAAAAAGGCCAGCGTTCCCTTGCATACATTTCGACCCGCATAACAGTCTGTACAATCGACACAAGGTAGGCATACGCGATCGGTGAGCTGCTCGGCGCAAGTGTCTAGCTCGGGCTCGGCGGTATCGGTGAGCAGCTCGGGGGCGGTGTCGGAGTCCTCCTCGGGCTCGGCGGTATCGGTGAGCAGCTCGGGGGCGGTGTCGGAGTCCTCCTCGGGCTCGGCGGTATCGGTGAGCAGCTCGGGGGCGGTGTCGGAGTCCTCCTCGGGCTCGGCGGTGTCTGAAAAAAATTGTCTCGGGTCCTCGGCGCAACCAAGCGCCAGCGCAAACAAGAAAATTCTAATAGTCATCTTCCACACCTTTCGTCGGTTTATGGACAAGCTTAGTTCCACAATACGGACACTTTTTTGGAGGTTTTCCCCCTCTTTTGGGAATCACGATTCCCCGATTACAATTTCTACAGTTCAGAAATTTTATTTTGACGTAGGCTTTGTTATTCGGTTTTCCTCGGTCATGTTTCATCACAACCCCATTGTTACCGATAATGTTCTATTATCGGTAATACTTTTTTGACGTTATCGGTAATGACTTATTCTCCTCGCAAACCGCGAATTAGACCAGCTGTGAAGATACCTTTCATGACCTTATCGTCGAGCTGCTCGCCGGCCTTCTCCATTAATTGGCAAAGCCTGCGTGTTTTGCCCCAAGTCGTGATGGCATAATTGTCAGCGGAAAAGGACAGAATAAGCACGCCCTGTGTACCTTGATATGATTCTCCCAGCTCACGAGCAGAGGAAATTGATACCGGAAAAGTCTTCGGGGGGTTGTTCATGGTTCCTCCTTTATGAATTGATCGCAATCACAACACCATTCCATGCACTCCCTAAGTCTGCATGACGGACAAGGGCATTTTTTTTCGCTCGGGTTGTTGTTCATATTAAAACCAATCCCTTTCTTCCGCTGTGACCACCGATCCCAACTAAAATGATCGCTCGCTTATCTGGCGATACCTCATGATATCGTTTCACCGCTTCATTTATGGTTTCAAATGATCCCAAGTGCTCATCAAGAATTAGGTATTTTCCAGTATTTTTCAGAGACCAAACATGATTATTTTTTTCACGGGATTTGTTCATATTCAATGTCCTTGCTTGCTCGAATATGTGATAGAAACATTTTCGAAAACGGTGATCTCTTTTTCACAATCTGCGCACCATATTTTAGATGTACCGTGGCGGAAATCATAATCCCAAGTCTCGGGATCTTCATATCCGCACCAAGGACAGACGATATTTTCAGTATGATCACAGTCAATTTCTTTTTTTTGTGTATTGTTCATTTGTTTTCGCTTTGTCGTTCAGTTCCTTAAGTTTTTTGAAATATGCGAGCGCTGCAACAATAAGAGCGCATTCGCTCGGCGATATTGTGACAGGCGCATTCATCGTGTAACCGGATCTCATACGCTCAATAATCGGTTCTAGTTCCTGCATCATGGGCATTCCCCCCCCAGTAACCTACCAACCATGAACCAGAATTCCGATTCCTCGGGCAGATCGTCGGGCAGCTCTAGGTCTGTCTTGCGCTTCACAAAAAACTTGTTCCACGCGTTCACCGTTGCGGATAACGTTCTTCGCATTGCGTAATGGTGGCCCATTTCGCACGATACAAACCAACCGCCCGGATACTTTCGGGGGGTGTTTGCTATCGTTCCGCAAATTTTGCAGCGGTTTAGTTTAAAAATTTCTTGTTTCTTTTCGCTCATAAGCCCACCTCCATATATACTATAGGTTAGTATATACGATAGACAGGTCAATTCAAACAAAAAAAGGTTGACCCCTTCCGCTTGCAATCGAAAGGGGTCTAATGGGGGGTTGAATGAGAGGGTTCTTTATACGATCGGTCTTGGATTCTGTCCAGTTTTTCCAAAATTACGCGTGAAATATCGTTTTTGACCGTCTCTAAGGGACCATTTTGTAAAATTCGAGTGTAATCGAGCCCTAGAATTCGCGCCAAAATCTCAAAATAGGGTGTGCCGAGCATGTTGCCGGGGCAAATTTCGACCACAGACACCCCTGGAGGACTCCAAACAAGATTGCCGAGCGCTGCCCCGTGCTGAGCAACGATCACTTTCGCACCGCTGAAAAGGCTTGTCTGCTGTCTTAGGGTGGCTTGCTCTAGTTCCGATACATCGACAACGAACCCTTGAGCTTTTATCGTCCGGGAAATGGTTCCCATATCAAAAACGCGTTTCGGGTTGTTACCTGCTCGCTGAATAAAAAGGACATCGTTTGACTGTTCGCCAAAGGCTTGCACGATCGGAGCGGTAGATCTTAGGATCGTTTGACGGTCAACAGAGCAAGGACGAAAAATAAGCGCTGCTCGTGTGTTCTGGAATGGATCGAAGTCCTCCAGTTGAACGATCGGGGCCTGTAGATCGTTGCACACCTCCAGATCAATGAGACCGAACGATCTCAGCTCCGTTAAAATCCGATCGAATGCGCCAACAGATCGACAATAGAGCTTTGAGCGTTTGTCAATATAGCCGCTTGTCCAAAGATCCATAACGGGCAACAGAAAAGAAAAAAGAAAATGATAGTAGTTGTTTTTCCAAACACCGTAAGACGGGCTCAACCTTAAGTATATTTTGCTGAGTTTTTCTAGATCGGAATACGACAGGAGGAACCTATTCAAATTTTGAAATGAAGTCATCGAGAGCTTTCATCGTTTGATCGGCATCGCCGGCGATGAGACGCATTCGTTTGAGCTGAACGCGCACCGATTTAACATCGACTTTACCCGTTTCGAGAAAATGCGCAAATTTCCGATCCAATACCGGCGATAGTATCGAAGCGATCTTTTTCTCGCCCCAACATGACACCGCCGATCGCAGTATGGAATCTGTCTCTTTCTTGAGCTTCTCAACACTCGATTTCGTATCCGAGCTGCTCGAGGGCGGTGTCGGTGAGCTGCTCGGGGGCGGTGTTTCGGTATTTACCGCTTTTTTCTTTGATTTTTTGCTTGGCATAATGTCATCTCCTGAAAAATAGATATGAGCCAGCCAATAGAGCAAAAACGCCTATCAGGCCAGCGAGTTTTGGATCTCTTTGCAGCTTGTTAACAATTCCGGGACCATGTAGCCACTCGGAAATCGAGGCAAGTTGCCATTGCGTATTTTCTGGAATGCGTTTCAAAAGTCGGTGAACGTGTCTAAACGCGTTCCATTTTGGGAAAGCTTTTTCGAGCTGCTCGAACGTAGGAACCGACACCTTTTCAAGCTTCTTTTTCGTGGCTCCTGGACCAGCAACATAAAACAGATCTGCTATTTTCGTCAGCTCATCAATGGGAACCGTATCACGTCGCCTCACAAGGTAATTGTACGCTGAACGCCAAAACCTACCAGCAACCCAAACCGATATCGATATTTGATCTGAAATGGACTGTTGATCCTGTCCTCTCAGATCCTGCATTGTGATTTGCTCTCCCGTTGCTTTGTTATAGTCTCTCACTACAACGGGCATTACTTGACCCAAACCAGTAGCACCGCTTTTAGGGTTTACGAGTCCGGGAACACCGCCGGACTCGATCGAGATGATTGCTTCCATGAGTTCAACGGGGAGGGGATACCCGAACCTTGAGAGGGCTTGTAGTATGTAGGGGCGGTATTTTGAGCCCTGGTTACCAGCTTGATCGGACTGCATGACGGATCTCAGGTGACAAGTATGTTGATGTCCATCCCGATAAACGAGCGCCAGCGTATGGCCTAACGCTTTGGCTCGGGAGCTGTAAGAAAACCCTTAGAACGTGTTTGCCAGGAACGGGAAGGTGAAAGTTGTTGCAGCTCGGAGAATGTGCTGGAAACCACATATCATCTGTGCTCGGTAAATCGGGGTGAGGCATTCCAGGTATATTAGCAGTGTTCACATCGTTCACCCACGGGAGTTGAGTACCGTAATATTCCGTCAAGCGAAAATGCCACCGTATCGGTCCAAAATCGGTGATCGAAAACCCGAGAAACGGTATTCCCCAGTTAGCGCTTGCCGTTGGCGTTGTTGCGTACTGCCCGTCATTTATTGCCAGGAATTGATCGAAGCTTTTGACCACTCCAAACATTCGATCGGGAACAACAAATCGAGCGAGCTCAACAACCCATGATTGACACGCGGACTCTTGAGGATGAGGAACCAGACCCCTTGAATTGCTTTGTGTGCGAAGTGTTCTGGAGTCGGTGAGCCATGGCGTATAAGGATCGGAGTTTTCGTAAACAGGAGGGTTAGAAGCGCTCACTTTCTGAAAGCTTTTTTGAAAATCTCTGATTCTCAAACCCCAAACAGGAACAGGAAGCCCTGTCCTCCCGGGATGGCCTGCGGAAAGTGGCACTTTTAACCGTATCTTCATCGAGCACCACCGATTGACAGATCTGCGACACCATGGACAGCGAATTGAACTTGGAAAGTTTCCGCTTCAGGAGTCAATACTCGGTTAACGAGATTGGTTACCCGAAACTGTAACGTGTTCACTCCCTGATAATACTTCGGGAACGGCAAATCGGGAAAGTTGCCTTGAATCATCGGTCCGAGCAGATTGTTTGCCTGAACAGCGTTCAAGGTGAACGCTGTCTTTTGATCCTTCAGCTCCAGGGAGTATTGGCCATCTTGATAAAGTCCGCTAGTCTCGGGGTCTCCTGTGTTCCCAATAATTTGATGACTAATGCGGATGACAAACTGAGGATGATTGAGCAGGTTAACTTGACCGAGCCCGATCGAGTTCTCATCGACACCGATATCGATCGTTACGGGATAGCAAAACCAAACCCATTTTTGCGGGTCCAGGTCATACCAATTCTGCAACATGCTCCCATGTTGATCTAGCATTGGTGCGCCCGGGTTTTGAGGATTCTGCATGACTATCCCCCTTTTACGTCGCGCTTAGCTGGCCGCGTTGTTGAACCTCCCGAATCCCGTACAGACTAACGGTGATACCGTAGCGAGTCGGGAAATAGAGACTGTCCGAATTGCTGAGCTGAAAATACATGACACTTGGAGAATTGACCATCAAGGCCAACGCGTCGCGACACCATTCCGACAGTTTCAGCTTGGCTTCGATGGTTGCGTTTCGGGGGATCGCGATTGGTTTTTGCCTGCCGTTGATCGTGAAGTCGAATCTATTGGTTATGAACGGTACACCTTGCGAAGTGTACTGGAACCCGCAAGGTCCGGCCCAAAACGTTTGATCGACCCCGAGCGCATATCCGCCGCCACTCGGGCCATAGCCTGGAGGAAGCCCCAGGCATTTTTCTGTCAAGATAACGTCGCTCCCTACTCGGAATTCGATCGCCGAGCTATTGGGAAGATCGCCCATCCAAAACGTGTTTAGCTGAGACGGGAAAAGAACATCGGGTTCGC
>Ga0316195_10001091_pt1 | contig 11851 bp, 13 predicted proteins | sample Phised1_MG_FD_204937 | JGI IMG/M metagenome (GOLD analysis project Ga0316195, IMG submission 204937) | Coastal sediment microbial communities from Maine, United States - Phippsburg sediment 1 | ecosystem: Environmental > Aquatic > Marine > Coastal > Sediment | place: USA: Maine | collected... | reverse complement strand
CAACGCTATGGCGAGGAGGAGCAACGCCGCTATCGGCCCCGAGGGCAAGCGAGCCGCTACCGAATTGGCTGTTGCAGGCCACTAGAGCCCCCAGACGTCTCGTGCGTGCACGTAGCCGGTGCTGCCGTCCTCGTGCCTCACCCGTGCCCAGCCGGGGGCGGGCGCCGGCTCGAGCAGCTGGAGCACCACCCCCTGATCGGCCTGGAAGACCATCTCGGCGGCGTCGTTGGCATGGGCCTTGACGATCGTCACCGTCGTGGTCACGACGGTTCGCTGCTGCGCGATGTCGCCGCGTTCGATCCACATGACGTCGCCGAAGGCGTCGCGCACCTTGACCCAGAGCCGGATCACCGAAATCAGCTCGATCGGCATGCCCTTGGGCGCGACGAACAGTCTGGTCGCGTTGGGCGAGGGTCCGTCGTACAGGATCGCGCCGGGCGTTCCCACCGACGCGTACTCGGCGGCCGACGCGCTCGCGGCAAGCGCGAGCGCGAGCGCGGCGACGGCCCCGCGAATCACTGGGTGCGGCCGGGAACGTAGATCGAGGGCTGCTCGGCCTGCTGCTCCTGCTGCGTCTGCTGCATCCGCTGCTGGAACAGCGCCTCGAAATTGATCTCGGCGAGGTGGATCGGCGGGAAACCGGCGCGCTGGATCGCGTCCGCGACATTGGCGCGCAGGTACGGATAGACGATGTTGGGGCAGACCACGTTCAGGATCAGCGGCATCTGCTCGTCGGGCACGTTGCGGATCTCGAAGATGCCGGCTTCCTTCGCCTCGACGAGGAAAGCGACCTTGTCGGCGATCTTGGTCGTGATGGTGACAGTGACCGTCGCCTCGTAGATGCCCTCGACCACCGACTGCGAGCCGACGTCGAGCTGGATCTCGACGGCCGGCTGCTGCTGCTCCAGGAAGATCTGGGGCGCGTTCGGAACCTCCAGCGACAGGTCCTTCAGGTAGGTACGCTGGATCGAGAACACGGGTTCGTTGTTCATGGTCGAAGACATCTGGATTCCTTGGTGGGTCCGGCCGGGCGCCTGCTCAGCCGTTCAATAGAGGTGTGAGTTCGCCGGCTGCGTCGAGCGCGGAGAGATCGTCGAAGCCGCCGACGTGGGTATCCCCGATATAGATCTGCGGCACGGTGCGCCGGCCGGTGCGCTCGATCATCTCCGAGCGCCGACCGGGCTCCAGGTCGATGCGGATCTTCTGGATCGTGTCGATGCCGCGCGCGCGCAGGAGACGCTCGGCCCGATGGCAATAGGGGCACACGTCCGTGCAGTACATCAGGACATTCGCTGTCATGCGGGACTCCGTCGCCGGGCGCGCCTCACGATCTACTTGACCACCGGGAGGCCGGCCTGGCGCCAGGCTTCCAGGCCGCCCTGGAGATTGAAGACCTCCTCGCGGCCGGCCTTGCGCAACGCGCCGATCGCGCGACCGCTGCGTGCGCCCGATGCGCAGCACACCAGCACCGGCTTGGCCGCTGGCAGCTCGCCCATGCGCTTTTCCAGGTCGCCCATCGGAATGTTCTTGGCGTTCGGCAAGTGTCCGGCGGCGAACTCCGCCGGCTCACGGATGTCCAGCACGATCGCGTGAGTGTCGTTGATCAGGCGGGTGGCGCCCAGCGTGTCGAGCCCCGGCCCCCCTGTGCGGCGCATCACCACCGGCCACAGCAGCATCAGTCCGGAGGTGAACGCGATGGCGATCAGCAGAATGTTGTCTAGTAGGAACTTCACGGCGTCTTCATTGAGGTGAACAGCGGATTATAGAATATGGAAGCCCAGACCTTCAGATGACGCCATGACCCACAAGATCGTGCTGCTTCGCCACGGCGAAAGCCAGTGGAACCTCGACAACCGCTTCACCGGCTGGACCGACGTCGACCTGACGGCCAACGGCCTCGCCGAAGCTCGCCGGGCCGGCGCGCTGCTGAAGTCGGAGGGCTTCGACTTCGACGTCGCCTACACCTCGGTGCTCAAGCGGGCGATCCGCACGCTGTGGACCGCCCTCGACGAAATGGACCGGATGTGGCTGCCGATCGTCCACTCGTGGCGACTGAACGAGCGGCACTACGGCGCGCTCCAGGGCCTGAACAAGGCGGAGACCGCCGCCCGCTTCGGCGAGGAGCAGGTACTGATCTGGCGACGGGCCTACGCGACCGCCCCGGACCCGCTGCCGCCGGGCGATCCGCGCGAGTCCGACAGCGATCCGCGCTACGCCGGCGTCCCGCACGGGGAGATTCCGCGCACCGAGTGCCTGAAGGACACGGTCGCCAGGGTGATGCCGTACTGGAACGAGGCGATCGCCCCCGCAGTGCGCAGCGGCAAGCGCGTGCTTGTCGCCGCCCACGGCAATTCGCTTCGCGCGCTGGTCAAGTACCTGGACGACGTCGGCGACGACGAGATCGTGCACATGAACATCCCGACCGCCAGGCCGCTGGTCTACGAGCTCGACACGGCACTGCGGCCGATCCGGCACTACTACCTCGGCGATCAGGCCGAGATCGAAGCCGCGATGGCCGCCGTCGCGGCGCAGGGCAAGCGGCCCAAGGCGTAGCCTGGCACCCGGCCGACCGGCGGCGCGGGCCACCTGCGGGCAGGCCAGTTCCGGCGCCGGCAGGGGCCTCGGCGAGGTTTATACTGGCGCGATTGCACCCGTTTCCGGTGCAAGGTTCTCGTGTACCCGCGACCAATGCATCAACTCCATGGAAGTCCCGGTATGAACGGCAGGCTCAAGCACATCGGTCTGATCAGCGTCGGCGCCATCGCCGGAATCCTGATCAGCCTCGGCATCACCGCGGTTGCGCAGCGCGAACCCCGCGTGCCGCTGCCGCTCGAGGAACTGAGGCAGTTCTCCGATGTATTCGGCGCGATCAAGGCCAACTACGTCGAGCCCGTCGAGGACAAGAAGCTGATCACCGAGGCGATCAGCGGGATGCTTTCCGGCCTGGACCCGCACTCGGCCTACCTGGACGCCGACGCGTTCAAGGAACTGCAGGTCGGCACTCAGGGCGAGTTCGGCGGGCTCGGGATCGAGGTCGGCGTCGAGGACGGATTCGTCAAGGTGGTGTCGCCCATCGAGGACACGCCGGCGGCGCGGGCCGGCGTCAAGGCGGGCGACCTGATCGTCAAGATCGACGAGAAGCCCACCAAGGGCATGCCGCTGGGCGACGCGGTCAAGCTGATGCGCGGCAAGCCCAAGACCCAGGTGACGCTCACGGTGTCCCGCAAGGGCGAGCCGCGGCCGGTGATCATCCCGATCATCCGTGACGTGATCCGCGTCCAGTCGGTGAAGTCCAAGCTCATCGAGCCCGGTTACGGCTGGGTTCGGGTCACCCAGTTCCAGGAGCACACGGTCGAGAACCTGATCAAGCACATCGACGCGCTGTACAAGCAGGGCCCCCTGAAGGGCCTGGTGCTCGACCTGCGCAACGACCCGGGAGGCCTGTTGCACGGCGCGGTCGGCGTGTCCGCCGCCTTCCTTCCGCCGATGTCGCTGGTGACCAGCACCGACGGCCGGACCGAGGACGCCAAGCGCAAGTACCTGGCCAGCCCGGAGGATTACCTGCGCGGCATGCGCGACGACATCCTGCAGAAAATGCCGGCGGCAGTGAAGACGGTGCCGATGGTCGTGCTGGTCAACGGCGGGTCGGCGTCGGCGTCCGAGATCGTCGCCGGCGCGCTGCAGGACCACAAGCGCGCGGTGATCCTGGGCACCCAGACATTCGGCAAGGGCTCGGTGCAGTCGATCCTGCCGCTGACCAACAACACGGCGATCAAGCTGACGACCGCGCGCTACTACACGCCCAACGGGCGCTCGATCCAGGCGAAGGGCATCACGCCCGACTACCTGGTCGAGGAGACCCCCGAGGGCGATCTCAGCCAGTTCAGGTTGCGCGAGGCGGACCTCACCCGCCATCTGTCCAATCCGAAGAGCGCCGAGGAAAAGCCGGTCGTGCCGAAGGCCGACGCCATCGACGCGGTCAACGAGAAGCTGAAGGACCACAAGCCGATCGAATACGGCTCCGCCGACGATTACCAGCTCCAGCAGGCGATGAACCACCTGAAGGGCAAGCCGGTGATGATCGCCAAGGCCAAGGACGAATTGACGAAGCCGGAGGCGGCCGACGGCAAGGCCGAGGCGGCGGGCGGCAAGCCCGAGGGCGGCGGCAAGTCCAAGTGAATGGACGTCGTGGCCCCTGCGGGGTCCCGGCGAGACGGGTGATATACGATGAACGGGCCGGCGCATGCCGGCCCGTTCGATTTCCGGGCCCGCAGGCGCGCCCCGACCGGTGAGCAACATGGACGACCGCCAACTGCTGCGTTACAGCCGGCACATCCTCCTCGACGAGATCGGCGTCGACGGCCAGGAGCGCCTGCTCGCGAGCACCGCACTGGTGGTCGGAGCCGGCGGCCTGGGTTCGCCGGCTGCGCTCTACCTCGCGTCGGCCGGCATCGGCCGGATCCTGCTCGCCGACGGCGACACGGTCGACCTGACCAATCTTCAGCGGCAGATCCTGCACCGGGAAGCGACGGTGGGCATGACCAAGGTCGCATCGGGCCGCAGGACGCTCGCCGAGATCAATCACGAGGTCGAAGTGGTGGCGCTGGGCGAACGACTGGCCGACAGCGCGCTCGAGGACGCGGTCGCGCGCAGCACCGTGGTGCTCGACTGCAGCGACAACTTCGCGACGCGCCACGCGGTGAATCGCGCGTGCGTGAAGGCCGGCGTTCCGCTGGTCTCGGGCGCGGCGATCCGCTTCGACGGGCAGCTCGCGGTGTTCGATCCGCGCCGCGCCGAGTCGCCCTGCTACCACTGTCTGTTTCCCGAGGGCCAGGAGGTCGAGGACGTCCGCTGCGCGGTGATGGGCGTGTTCGCGCCGCTCACCGGCATCGTCGGCACGATGCAGGCGGCCGAGGCACTCAAGCTCGCCGGCGGATTCGGCAAGCCGATGGTCGGGCAGCTGATGCTGATCGACGCGCGCAGCATGGAACTGCAGACGATCGCACTGCCGAAGGACCCCCACTGCGCGGTCTGCGGCGACGCCGCCCGCTGACGCCTCAGCCGCCCGTCGGCACCCGGCGCGCCCAGTCGGTCGCCTGCTCGTAGGCGTGCGCCAGCTGCAGCACCTCGAGGTCGCCGCGCGGCCGCCCGATCAGCTGCATGCCCATCGGCAGGCCGGCCGCGGAGAAGCCCACCGGCACGCTGATCGCCGGAAGGCCCGCCAGCGTGGGCCCGATCACGACCTCCATCCAGCGGTGGTAGGTGTCCATCGTGCGACCGGCCACTTCCTTCGGCCAGTGCGTGTTCACGTCGAAGGGGAAGACCTGCGCGGTGGGCAGCGCGAGGAAGTCGTAGCGCTCGAAGAGCGTCAGCGTGTGCTGGTACCAGGCGGTGCGCTCGACCGAGGCCTTGAACACGTCGATCGCGCTCGCTTTGAGGTCGTTGTCCACTTCCCAGCTTGCCTCGGGCTTGAGCAGCGCGCGTCGGGCCGGATCGTTGTAGTCGTCCCAGCGCCCGCCCGCGACCACCGCGCTGCGCAGCGTGAGCCACATCGACCACAGCCGCTCGGGCGCGAAGCCGAGCTTCGCCTCGTCGACGACGCAGCCGGTCGTCTGCAACGATCGCAGCGCCTGGCGGCACAGGTCGAGCACGCCGTCCTCCATCGGCAGGTAGCGGTCGAGGTCGCCCAGCCAGCCGACGCGCACGCCCTTGAGGTCGCGCGCGAGCGGCTGCGCGAAGCGGGCGGGATCGTCGGCGAGTGACAGCGGCACGCGCGCGTCGTAGCCCGCCAGGATCGACAGCAGCATCGCGACGTCGGCGACGCTGCGGCCGATCGGGCCCTCGGTGCCCAACTGCTCGATGAAGCTGTCGAGCGCGGGCCACTTGGGCACGCGCCCGGCCGACGGGCGAAAGCCGAAGACGTTGTTGTACGCGGCCGGGTTGCGCAGCGAGCCGCCCATGTCGCTGCCGTCGGCCACCGGCAGCATGCGCAGTGCGAGCGCGACCGCCGCGCCGCCGCTGGAGCCGCCCGCGCACATCGCGGGGTCCCAGGCATTGCGCGTCGCGCCGAACACCGGGTTATAGGTCTGCGAGCCGAGCCCGAACTCGGGCACATTGGTCTTGCCGATCACGATCGCGCCGGCACGCTTTACGCGCTCGACGATCAGGCCGTCCGCCGTGGCCACGTTCTTCGCGAAGAGCGGCGAGCCGTAGGTGAGCGGCAGGCCCGCGACGGGCGAGAGATCCTTGATCGCCTGCGGCATCCCGTGCATCCATCCGAGCCACTGGCCGCGCGCGAGCTGTGCGTCGCGTTCGTCGGCCTGCGCCAGCAGTTGTTCACGCGGCTGCAGCGAGACGATCGCGTTGTAGGTGGGGTTGAGCCGGTCGATGCGGTCGAGGTACGCGCTCATCACCTCGCGGCATGAGACTTCGCGCTTGCGGATGGCGTCGGAGAGCGGGATCGCGTCGAGCGCGACGATGTCGGAGGTGTTCATGGATCCTGACCGGGTCGAGGGAAGGACGGGCTCGAACCTCCGATCATAAGCAATCGGGGGCGATCGACGATTCCGGAATCATGGGCCGCGCCGCGCGGCCTGGCACCGGCACGCTGCCGGCTCAGACGATCAGCGGCGCGATCTGCTGCTCGAGCAGTTCGGTGGGCGAGCGCTTGAAGCCGCTCTTGGCATAGCGCAGCCAGCGGCCGAGGATGAAGGACAGCACGATGCCCGCGCGCGCCGCCGTATCGGTGTCCTGCGACAGTCGGCCCTGCGCGATCGCGACGCGAAAGCTCTGCTTGAGCGACGCCTCGATGCGGTCGATCAGCTGGTTGATGCGGTTCTGCAGGCGGTCGTCCTCGGTCACCAGCGCGTCGCCGATCAGCACGCGCGTCATTCCCGGGTTCTTCTCGGCGAAGCCGAGCAGCATCGTGATCGTCGCGCGAAGCTGGCGCAGACCGTCCTCGTCCTGCGACGAGATCTGGTTGATCAGGCCGAACACGGTGGATTCGATGAACTCGATCAGGCCCTCGAACATCTGCGCCTTGCTCGCGAAATGGCGATACAGCGCGGCCTCGGAAACCTGCAAACGTCCGGCGAGGGCGGCGGTAGTCACCCGATCGCCCTGCGGCTCCTGGAGCATGGTTGCGAGCGTCTGCAGGATCTGCAGGCGTCGCTCGCCGGGCTTCGGCCTTGCAGGCCTGGGCGCGGACGTGGTCTCCTCGTTCATCTTATCTTGTGGACGATGCGGGGCAAGTCCCACGGGGATTGTACTTGAAGGTCTATGCGGCGCCCGCTTCCGGCGCGCGGCCGGTGGTGCGCACCGTGCGGACGGTCGCCGATGCCGGTGATCAGCACGGTACGCACCCCGCATGCGCGTGCCGCACGCAGGTTCTGCGGCGAATCTTCGACCAGCACACAGCGCCTGGGCGACACCCGAAGGCGGGCGACCAGCTTGGCAAGCATGCTGCGCGAGGGCTTCGGCAGGAAGCGCCCGGCAAAACGCATCGACTCGATCGCGATCAGGCCGTCGATCTGCGCCCCGATGCCGAGCCAGCGCACGACGCCGCTCGCGTACGTGGCAGGCGCGTTGGTGACGACGATCTTGCGGCCGGGCAAGCGGCGCAGCGCGTCGCGCAGTCCGTGGTCGCGCGCGACGATGCGGTGCAGGTCGGGGAACGGGTGCGCCTCGCGCAGGAACTCGTGGGGGTCGACACCGTGGTGCCGGATCATGCCCAGCAGCGTGGCGCCGTAGCGTTGCCAGTAGTGAACGCGCAACGCGCTCGCATCCGCCTCGGCCAGGCCGAGCGTACGCGACAGGTAGTCCGTCATCGCGCGGTTGATGCGCGGAAAGACGTGCCGGCCCGCGTCGTGCAGCGTGTTGTCGAGGTCGAGCAGCCAGACCGGGGAAGTCACGGCCGCCCCGGCGCATGGGCGTCGGCATTTCGCATCCGCGCGGGTCTCGGCGCGACCGAGCGGGTGCGCCCGCGCGCCGGCGTGCGCGCGGTCAACGGCTGCGGATCATCGTGCCCACGCCGGAGTCGGTCATGATCTCCAGCAGCAGGCAGTGCGCGACGCGGCCGTCGATGATGTGCACCGAGTTCACGCCCCCCTTGGCGGCATCGAGCGCCGACGAGATCTTGGGCAGCATGCCGCCGGAGATCGTGCCGTCGGCGAAAAGCTCGTCGATCTCGCGCGCGCTCAGTCCGGTCAGCAGCGTTCCGCCCTTGTCGAGCACGCCGGGCGTGTTCGTCAGCAGCACCAGCTTCTCGGCCTTGAGCACCTCGGCGACCTTGCCGGCCACCAGGTCGGCGTTGATGTTGTAGGTCTCGCCGGCCTCGCCCGAGCCGATCGGCGCGATCACCGGGATGAACCCGCTCGCGGTCAGCGTCTGGATCACGCTGGGGTCGATCGCCGCGATCTCGCCGACCTGGCCGATGTCGATGGTTTCGCCGGGCTTTTCCTTGTTCGCGATCAGCATCTTGCGCGCGCGGATCAGCCCGCCGTCCTGTCCGGTCAGGCCCACCGCCTTGCCGCCCGCGTGGTTGATCAGCTCGACGATCTCCTTGTTGACCTGGCCCGCGAGCACCATTTCGACGACGGACATCGTCTCCTCGTCGGTGACGCGCATGCCCTGGACGAACTCGCCCTTCTTGCCGATGCGCGCGAGCAGACTCTCGATCTGCGGACCCCCGCCGTGCACGATCACCGGGTTCATGCCGACCAGCTTGAGCAGCACGACGTCGCGCGCGAAGCTCTGCTTGAGCGTCTCCTCGGTCATCGCGTTGCCGCCGTACTTGATGACGATCGTCTTGCCGTGGAAGCGCCGGATATACGGCATCGCCTCGGAGAGGATCTCGGCCTTGCGTGAAACAGTTTCGGCGCGCTCGTTCATCGTCTGGGTCCGGTCGGCTGAGGGTCGGCTAAGATGGGCGCAATTCTACGACACCCTCCACCGAGTTCCCGATGCCCCGTTCAGACGCTCGCGAGCCCAAGCCGGGCGCAACGCGTGCCGAGCTGTGCGCACGTTGCGGCGCACGCTTCGAGTGCGGCATCGACACCGGAAACTGCTGGTGCGCGTCGCTCCCCGCGCTGGACACGCTGCCCCCCGGCCTGCCCCCGCGCTGCCTGTGCGAGCGCTGCCTCACCGCGCTCGCCGCATCGAACGGGTCGGAACCCGCATGCTGACCCTGCAACTGCGCCTGCTGCTGCTCGCGCTGCGCGTGTACGCGCGGATTCCGTTGCCCGCGCGCATGGCCGACCGGGTCGGCGGCGAGAGCCTGTCGCCCTCGCGGGCGCTGCGCTATCTGCCGCTCGCCGGTGTCGCCGTCGCGGTTCCCGCGGCGATCGTCTATGCGTGCTTCGCGCTCTGGCTGCCGCACGCGGTGGCGGTGCTGGGCGCGATGCTGGCTGCGCTGCTGCTCGGGGGTGCGGTCCACGAGCGCGGTCTGTGCGCATGGATGGACGCTATTGGGGCCCGGTCCGCGAGCCCGGGCGCCATGGCATCGGCGAGTGCCGGCGGCGGTGCCGGTGCCGTAGCGACGGGCCCGGGGCTGCCGGCCGTCATCGCCATCGCGTTGACGCTGCTCGCGCGGCTCGAAGCGCTTTCGTCGATCGATCCGAGCTGGATCGCGGTGGTGCTGGTCTGCGCGGCGGCCTGGTCGCGCGGCTGCGCGGTGCTGGTGGCGTCCGCGATCGGCACGATGAAGCCCACGGCCGGCGACGCGGTGATCGCCCTCGCGCTCGCCGCGGCGCCGCTGGTAGCCGCCGTGGTCTGGACGCAGGACCCGACGATCTTCGTCACCTCGGCCGCGCTGGCACTGGTCTGCGCCGCGCTGGTGCGGCGGCAGACCCGCAGGCGCCTCGGCGCCGCGGGCGCGGCGGCGGCGGCGGCGGCAGCGGCAGCGGCAGCGGCAGCGGCGACTGTCGCACCCGATCCCGGCACGCCGTCGCCGGGCGGCGAGCCGGCCCCGCAGGCTGATCCTGCCGAAGCAGACACGCTGGTGTCCCGGCGCGCGATGAACGCGGTGCTCGGCGCGGTGCAGGTGATCGCCGAGCTGGCGTTCCTGGTCGGCGTCCTCGCGACGCTGTCGGTGGCCGAGGACGTGGCGGAGCCGGACTTTTCCTGATCGGGCCCTACAGGATGTAGCGCGCCAGATCCTCGCGCTGGGCGACGTCGGCGAGCCGGTCCTCGACGAAGGCCGCGTCGACGCGCAGCGTGCTGCCCGCGTGGCGACCCGCGGTGAACGAGACCTCCTCGAGCAGCTTCTCCATGACGGTGTACAGGCGTCGCGCGCCGATGTTCTCCGTCTTCTCGTTGACCGAGAACGCGATGTCGGCGAGGCGCTCGACACCGTCGGGAGCGAACTCCAGCGTGACGCCCTCGGTGGCGAGCAGCGCCTGATACTGCTTGCACAGGCTCGAGTCGGTCTCGGTGAGGATCCGCACGAAGTCCGCCGCGGTCAGCGAGTCCATTTCGACCCGGATCGGCAGGCGCCCCTGCAGCTCGGGAATCAGGTCCGAAGGCTTGGACAGATGGAACGCCCCGGACGCGATGAAGAGGATGTGGTCGGTGCGGATCACGCCGTAGCGCGTATTGACCGCCGAGCCCTCGATCAGCGGCAGCAGGTCGCGCTGCACGCCCTGGCGCGACACGTCGGCGCCCTGCATCTCCGACCGGCTGGCGACCTTGTCGATCTCGTCGATGAAGACGATGCCCGACTGTTCCACCGCTTCGATCGCCTGCGCCTTGATCTCCTCCTCGTTGACCAGTTTGGCGGCTTCCTCGTCGGCGAGCAGCTTCATCGCCTCGCGGATCTTCAGCTTGCGCGTGCGGCGACGTCCCTGCATGCCGGAGAACATCGCCTGCAGCTGCTGGGTCATCTCCTCCATGCCGGCCGGGCCCGCGAGCTCGAGCGTGGGCATCGGCTGCGCGAGGTCGATTTCGATCTCCTTGTCGTCGAGCTCGCCTTCGCGCAGGCGCTTGCGGAACTTCTGCCGCGTCGAGGATTCCGCGCCATCGCCGCGCGCAGTCCCGGTCCCTGCCCCCTCCGCCTGCGAACCGGCACCCGCGCCGAAACCGAAGCCGCCCCCGTCGGAGCGCGCGGGCGGCAGCAGCACGTCGAGGACGCGGTCTTCCGCGGCGTCTAGCGCGCGCTGACCGACCTTGCGCATCGCCTGCTCGCGGGTCTGCTTCACCGCGGCCTCGGCGAGGTCGCGGATGATCGTGTCGACATCACGGCCGACGTACCCCACCTCGGTGAACTTGGTCGCCTCGATCTTGATGAACGGCGCATTCGCCAGCCGCGCGAGCCGGCGCGCGATTTCGGTCTTGCCCACGCCGGTGGGACCGATCATCAGGATGTTCTTCGGCGTGATCTCGTGGCGCAGCGGGTCGGCCACCTGGAGCCGGCGCCAGCGGCTGCGCAGCGCGACCGCAACCGCGCGCTTGGCGCGGGTCTGGCCGATGATGTTCTTGTCGAGCTCCGAGACGATTTCCTCGGGGGTCATCTGGGTCATGATGGGCTTTCGGGCAGCGTAGCGCCGCCGGCCGACGCGCGCGTCAGCCGAGCGTCTCGACGCTGTGGTGCTGGTTCGTGTAGATGCAGATGTCGCCGGCGATCGCGAGCGACTTGCGCACGATGGTCTCGGCGTCTATCTCGGTGTTCTCGAGCAGCGCACGCGCGGCCGCCTGCGCGTAGGCGCCGCCGCTGCCGATCGCGATCAGCCCGTACTCGGGCTCGAGGACGTCGCCGCTGCCGGTGATCACGAGCGAGTGCTCGCGGTCCGCGACCGCCAGCATCGCCTCGAGCCGGCGCAGCATGCGGTCGGTGCGCCAGTCCTTGGCGAGCTCGACC
>Ga0316195_10001090_pt1 | contig 11851 bp, 12 predicted proteins | sample Phised1_MG_FD_204937 | JGI IMG/M metagenome (GOLD analysis project Ga0316195, IMG submission 204937) | Coastal sediment microbial communities from Maine, United States - Phippsburg sediment 1 | ecosystem: Environmental > Aquatic > Marine > Coastal > Sediment | place: USA: Maine | collected... | reverse complement strand
AGCGCTCTTGAAGAATCACTGTCAACGTCTAATTTTGTTTAAATATCAAAAGATTCAGCGCGATTATTGACTTTTGAATTCGAAGGCGGCTAAATAGAACGCCGTTTTGGTTGCTTTCCGACGGCAAGCGGCCAACCGTCCGAAACCATGAAAAGGGAACCGTGACAACGATGGGCGCCATTCGCTATGCCAGCCATGAAATTGAGATGACGGTGCCGTTTCACGACCTCGACCCCCTGCAGGTGGTCTGGCACGGAAATTATTTAAAATACTTCGACATCGCCCGGTTTGCGCTTTTCGACCATTGCGGTGTGGATCTGCATGACTATTCCAAAACGTCCGGGTTTCTCTTCCCGGTCACCCGAACGTCGACCAAACATATCCGCCCCTTGCGCTATCGCGATCGTTTTGTGGTGCGTGCCGCCGTCCGTGAAGCCCACATCCGCATCGTGATTGATTTTGAAATTCGACTGGCGGACGATGACACCGTCACCACGCGGGGGCGCGGCGAGCAAGTATCCGTCAAATACCCGGGTGATGAACTGATGCTTCAGATCCCCCCGGAAATTGAAAACGCCCTCACGATCTCTGTCGCTGATGACACCGACCGCTTTTAATCAAGCGTTTCGCGCCGGATTCGAGCGTCTGGCGGCCTGGTCCGATCTACTGGATGATATCAATGTCTTCCCGGTAGCGGACGGCGATACCGGTCGCAACTTGCAGGTCAGCCTGGCCCCCCTTAAGACGGTTCATGCCAAGACCGATGCAAAGCGCCTGACCGAGCAGCTCCTGCTGTCCGCCCGCGGGAATTCGGGCAACATCGCCACCCAGTTTTTCAGCGAATTCATAAAAACTCCGGCGGCGCCCATGGACAAGGCGGCCCAACAGGGCGCCCGGATGGCTTACCGGGCGGTGCAAACCCCCCGGGAGGGCACCATCCTGACGGTGTTTGACACCCTCGCGGCGCAGCTGGCAAATCGCGCCTTTAGCGCCGCAATTCCCGATGTCTCCGATCTTCTCGGGCACCTTCAGACCGTCGTTCAAAACAGCCGCGAAGTTCTGCCCCGCCTCCGCACGGCCGGGGTTGTGGATGCCGGCGCCCTGGGCATGTATCTTTTTTTCGAAGGTTTTTTCTGCGCTTTGATCGATCGCCTCGAAGACTGCCGCCCACCCAGCCAGCGTTTCCCGGACAGCCTGAAAATCAGCGCCGCCTTTCGCGAGCAGGACGATCAGGGGTATTGCGTCGATACCGTCCTGCGCGCCGGACCGGATATCGACGCCGTCATGCAGGGATTGGCGGCAGAGGCTGAAAGTGTCGTGTCGATTGCACGGGGCGATATGGTCAAACTTCATTTTCACACAACCGATCGGGAAGCCACACGACGCACCCTGGAAGCCACAGGGGCGCTGGTAAGCTGGTCTGACGATGATCTGGCGCACCAGGTAAAAACCTTCAACCGGCGCGCCCAAGAAACCGGGGTGCATATCGTCACCGACGGCGCCGCCTCGCTCACGCGCGCCGACCGACAGCAATACGGATTCACCCTCCTGGACAGTTATGTCTCCGCCGGCGACTGGTCACAGCCTGAAACCCGGGTGGCCGCGCACGATCTCTACCGCCGTATGCGGGCCGGCGAACAGGTTTCCACCTCCCAGGCCTCGCTATTCGAACGCCACCAACACTACCAGCGCCTCCTGCAAACCTACCCCCAAACGCTTTATCTGTGCGTCGGATCGGCCTTTACCGGCAATTATGAGGCGGCCGTGGCATGGCAGTCCCGCAATGACCCACAAAACCGCATGAAAATCATCGATACCGGTACCGCCTCCGGACGACTGGCGGTCGTGGTTTTGGCCGCAGCCCGTCAGGCCTGCCGGGGCGCCGATATGGATACCATCGTGGCATTGGTCCAGGCCTCCCTGACAACCTGCCGGGAGTACATCTTTATCGATCGTCTGAAATATCTGGCCGACGGCGGTCGGCTGTCCCGACCAAGTGCCCTGGTGGGGGACCTGCTGCACGTCAAACCGGTCATCAGCCCCCTGCCGACGGGTGCTGAAAAAATCGGCAGCGTGAAAAATCGAACGGAACAACTGCAATTCGCCCTGCGGCACTTAAAGGCCGACCTGGCCGAGGCGGTTGCACCCCTTATTTTGTTGGAGTATTCCGATAATCGTGAATGGGTTGAAGCGGAAGTGGGAAATACGATAAGAAAGCGATATCCTGACGCGGAAGTCATTTTGCAGCCCCTATCACTGACCACCGGCGCCCACACCGGTCCGGGCACGTGGGCTGTGGCGGTCCATCCGGACCCCACCAACCGGCGAGCCCCCAAGGAAAGGAAGCTTGGATAGAGATGTCTATGGATTCATTAGAACGTGAACTTGCTGAAATAATTGTCGAAGCGTGCGATATACCGGGGCCGCTGCCCGCCGACTTCAGTCCGGAATCCATCCTGATCGGACCGGACAGCCCCCTGGGACTCGACTCCCTGGATGCCGTCGAGATCATCGTGACGGTGCAGATGAAATATGGAATTCGTATCGATGCCGAAAAAATCGGTCGGACCATTCTGCAAACTTTGGGTACCCTGGCCGATTTCATCCGACGGGAAAAGGGCGTGTCCAACTGAGGCAGAAACCCCACGGTTAACGTCGACACCCCCCAAACCGGCATCGTGGCGCATCTGATGAAACAATTCTATCTCGGCCGCGCCCCGGCGGTGTTCAGCGCCGTTGCCGTCCGGGCCTGCCATCCGAAGCGGTGGGACTGACGGCAACCTCGCACATGGACTGCAATGAACCCGGGGCCGCGCACGGCGCTCTATCACCAGGGTCAGGCCGCAACACTTCACAACGCTCTCAGATCGGCCCCTCCATTCATTTTGTCTTCCTGTCTGCCAAATGTTGCGTCCCGGCCCCTACTGTTCCGGGCACACGGTTTCGGGCTTCAGTGAAAATTGGCACGGTGCGTTAGAATCTGACCAAATTAGCTTGTCCACCTTGTCTGAGCACTCTGCATCTTCGAAAAGTCCGCGTCTCCCGTCGCTGGTACAAACGAGAATGACGCCATCGGCTGTCCCGCGCACCACCAAACCCTCATAGGGTTTGAGCAAATTCGGATCAAAGGCGGTTGCGCGCTGGACCAGTTCCTGGTCATCGAGTGAAGCGGCTTCGGCAGGATGGTCTTCGGCGTACCGCATGACGGCGCGCGCCAGATCGCTGGCGGTTGCCGCCAGGGGCTGCATCCCTTCGTCCGTATACTTATGGGTGCAGCATCCGGAAATGGTAAGGATAAGAATTCCGCACAATAGGAAGGCGCTTGTTGTTCGCCAGCGGGCGAGAAAGGCAAGCCTGCACGTCTTTTCCATCGGATTTATCTCCTGCGATGGCGTTCGGCGGAATTATGAGGTGCTGACCAATTTCTCATTCCAGGGCCAGAGACGTAATTTGTTGCTATGATGATCGACACCGGTGTCCAGGCTCCAATCGCCAAAGGTGGTCATATGATCAACGCCGAGATGCGTGTCATTCCCGAACAGATCTTCTGACAACACAGTCCAGGCCTCAAGAATGTGGCCCCGGGTCTTCCTGAAAATGGCCGCAAAGGAAGAGGGCCGGCCGCGATCTTGCGGTTGCCCGAAGTCCTTGTTTTCAGGATCAGTCGTGTTTTTAACACTGGCGCTGACAGGGACCTTGACCTTCGCAAAATAACTCTGGTCAAGCTCGTTATTCGCCGGATAGGCGAATGCCCCGCTGGCCATGTGGCGGCCGAATACCGGAATCTTACGCCCGACCTCGGCCAGATCCACCAGTTTAATGAAGAAGGCGTGCCATTTGTCGATTTGGTCGTCTTGGACTTGATGAGGGGCAAAGGTATCCTCCAGGCATGTTTTCCATAGCGCCTCCACATGATCGTTCAGGTCGATGGCCGTGCCACAGGATCTGATTTCCCCCTTCATGTTGTCCGAAACGTGAAGATCGAGTCCGGTGATCTCTTTATAAACCCACACATCCTGATTCATCTCGCAACTACGGTGCGCCGCTTTATTCGACTCATATTTGCCAACACGGATGTTCACCACGGGATGGATCGTAACATCGGCGATGATGTGGGAGACGAACCCCAAGAGCCAGGCAAATTGCTGCCGCCACGCCTGTTCATCAGGATGATCGAGGCGTGCCCGATGCAGAAGCGGCATCGCACATTTGATCATCCGATCCGCCTTGCCCTTGTGCATGCGATCGGCCCATTCGGCGTCAAGGCCGAGGTAGGGATAATCGGGACTGACACCGCCGAGATAGACAAAACGGCCCCAATGGTCGAGCACGTCCTGAAGCGCCGGGATTTTTCTTCGGCCCAGCCTTATCGCACTGCGAACCAATGTAAGATGTGTGTATCCACCCGCCATGCGGCCTCCTATCGTATCTTGACCTTGCCGATTTGAAGATACCGGCCAATTTTCTTCGGTGCGATGATTATAAACGGTTTGCGCGCACTCTGGCGGTATTGCGCATCAGCACGCATTAACAGGCTTTTAAATCCCTATCACCTTGATGGCATCCAGCACCTTGTCAACAAGGGTCAGGAATTTGCCGACGGACTTGATCAGATTTTTTACCTTTTCGGTGGTCTGGATAGCGTTCTCCAGATCCTTGTTCGCCTCGAGGATTGTTCCGATACGCTGATCGATGCTCGCGGTTGTTTCCTTGAATAAAAGCTTTCCCGCCATCATCACGCGGAAATTTATTTCTTCCATTTCCCTGAGGATGGCCTCCGCATCTTCGATCGCTTCCGTCTCGCCTAACCGCTCGGCAAGTTTGAGATGCGCCTTTATCAGATCCTGGTGCAGTTTTTTAATCTCGGCATTCATTTCACACCTCCGCCCTTTGTTTCTTCCTGTTGGCGTGCCTGAATGGATTCGATCTGTTTCCGATAAGCGCTATATTCGTCCTGCACGAACTGAATCATGGCCGTCGCGGATAAGCGCTGGCCATTGGCAAGCTCCTGGTGCGCCTTGGCCAGTGTTGCCAATGATAACCTGAGTGAGCCGAGCAGTTGATCTTGCAGGTCTCGCTCCTCGAGCGCTTTCAAATACATTTTTACGGCCTCGCGTTTCGCACTCGGACTCTGCGCGCGTCGGAACTGTTCCACGTCGATTTTCGCAAGTATCTGAACCCAGGAAGCCCTGACGGTTCCCCTGACACCGGATCCCGAATCCTCGCCGATGGCCTCCATCATGGCATTGAATATGTCCTGAATTGCCGGATCGGCTTTGCGGATGGCATCGAGGGCATCGTGCTCCGCCTTCATTTTTACCAGCAATCCACCAAACTTAATAAAAGCGGCCGATACACCCGCCGGTATCTGGCCATCTTGTAACCCCTCCATCTTAGCACCCAATTCCGATAGCTCGCCTTCAACGCCCGATCGCTGATCGGGACTCAGCAGCCGCTCCAACTTCTCCGCATAGGCATCGATAAGGGCGAACGCCCGACGCCACTTGGCCATATCGGACGCATCGATGACCTCGACAAACAAATTCTCCGTGAGAGCCCTTTGATTGATTGCGCGTTCGATTTGCTGCTGCCTGAGAAACGTATTCACATCCGCAAACGCGCCTGTGGTTTGCGCCTCGGCGATCATGACACCTTGCCGAAATGGCGGGATAGCGTCTTTAGCGGGAACCGTTGCGCAGCCCGATAGGGCGCAAACGAATGCGATGATGGCAATCCAATACATCGAAGAAATCCGTTTTTGTTTCAATGCCTGTGTTGTGAGCATTATTTTCCCCTGTTCGCTATTGGGTCGATATCCATTTAAATGTCCGCACATGCGCTATCTATGCTTCTCTTTTTCGTCCCTTCACACCTTGCCCCGAACCATAAACCCATACCTTTTGAGGAATCGTCAACCGCTGTACGCTAAACCAGCGCTTTGAAAATGAGGGTGAATCGGGACGGCGAATGATCCCATATCAAATCGCGAAAAATCCGGCTGTTCCGCCAAAGCATGACCGGATCGAGGTTTTAGGACACCAGTCTGGCGATCAGGGCCGTGTCCGCGATTCCGGTCGGGGGCAAGTGATTGGCTTTTTGATATTCGCGGAGCAGACGCGCGGAGGTCTGCCCGAATATGCCATCGGCCTTGATATTGGACCCGCTGATCGAAAGGCCCAGTTGCACCAGGCGCACGTCCAGGCCGCGTTGCATCGGCGATTGGAGCGCCAGCGTCCGTGTACCGGGTTGGGGGCCGTCGTAGCATCCCGGCGGCGTACCCGTGAGGGCCGCGGTGGAAATCTCCTTGCCGCGCACCACCAGGGGCAATTCCAACCCCCAATAGTCCTGGTCGACCAAGCGCTGAAAACTGTCCATGCGGTAAACCGTGGCACGCAGGTCGGCCCGGGGATGTCCGGCCAGCCAGCTCCTGCGGGTAGCCACATAGGCGCTGATCCACGCCTTTTCGCCCGCCTGGGCGAGATCCCCCATCTTTTGCACCGTGCGGTTGCGCATGGCGACCCAGGAACCGTGCACATGACTGTCGTAAACCACCGCCGCCCCAAGCGCACACGTGATCCCGAGACGCTCCGCGGCGCGGGCCGCAGGTTTCCAATAGGCATCGTCAAAGAAAGTATCCTGGGTATCCCGCATGATGGGATCATCCGCACTGGCGCGCAGAATATTGTGAAGCTTCTGGTCGTGGTCCAGCGTCAGATCCAGATTTTCAAAGCGTGGCAGGAAGGGTGTCAGGCGCGGGCCGGAGCGCGCCCCGCTGTTATCACAATAACGTTTCAGCATTTTGTAAAGATTGCCCGATCCCAGGGTCGTTTGCGATCGGCCGAAGGTGAGATGCCCCGTATCCCCTTCGATCAGGGTCACCATACTGTAGTCGCCGAGCACCTCGCTGGTTTCGAAGATATTGACGATGGCTTCCGCCGTCTTTTTCTGTGTGGTTGTCAGCATGGGGTCTGCCTTTCTGATAGATCTTGCGCTTATCAATTCGAACCGTTCCCGAACTGCTTGGTATCGATCCAATCCATTCGCAAAAGGGACCAAAAATCCATGGCAAGCTTGTTCTTCACGTAGTCATAGGGCAACCAGCCGTAGCCTTGTGCGCCCCAGCCCGCTCCCCATGAGTTGCGAATCAGCAAAGCGCCCGAGGTGGTCTTGTTGCATGAGGTGTTTTTGATTTTTTTGGCATCATCGTAGCCAACCGCCACGATGGCATGCCCCCACTGCGCGCGCTCACCGGGACACGGGTAGGGTATTCCCCCGGGCTCTTGGCACGCATCAAAAGACGGAAACCCCCAAAACCCGAACATGGAAGGAATCCCGGCCGCCAGGTATTTCTTGACGGAGTTTAGAACGGAACTCCCCGCTACATTGTCGCCCTGCGGGTCATGGCAAAAGTATTTCACGGCCTGATAATTGTCGGCCACGGCATATACGAAGCTTGTTGGCTCGGCGTCGAAATCGGGATCGGAATCCGTATACGGCCAGTACTTCTCGTCCGGAACGCCACAAAGGGCCAGAGCACCCATGGTATTCCTCAACCAGGCGCCTGTATCCCCGGTGACCTGCATCAGGTCGCGGGTGGCCTTGTATACAAAGAGCCGCGAACCTTCAATGTGCTTGTTGAAGGCGCGGCGCTGGAAATACTCGACGATGCCGACAGCGGCATGGGCCGTGCAGGACCCGAGGCTTTTCTGGTTTTCGACCGGTGAACACCATTGGCGAAGGTCAACCGCGGTTTGGGCGGCCTTGAGTTTTTGACTCCTGGACACGCCAAGCTTTTTGGAAATCGCGGCAATTTCCGGAACAGACTCGGTGTAATCGCGGAGATCGGGCAGGGGTGGCAGCCAACCCGTACCCATGCCGAAAGCAACACCTGGAACCTTTACCCTCTTGTAGGTGGTATACATGTTAGCCTCCTTCTGCTTTTGTTTTGAATCCGCTTCTCGGTCTTGCGAAACCGCCTAAAGGAACCCCTTGCGGCACTGCAAAACGGCTTAGTACGAGTCCACACGGTCTTTATGCGGCGTTTTCTCCCCGATGGGACAACACACTTATGACACGGTCTTCTTAGGTGCCTGACCGGTCGATCGAAGATTGATCAGCTTGCCGAGCGCGTCGAACCAGAAAGGCGCGCCAAGCGAGACGGCAAAGGCCGTCACGATCCAACCCACGATGATCACGACGACCGCGAAAGGTTTTTCGTAGGGGCTCGCCTCCAGGTTGACCGGCCAGCCGATCGGAAGCGCGTTGAGCTGGTTGGACAACTCACTCATCCGTGTCATTTGGAGGTCCGTAAAGGACTGCGACGTCTGCTGCTCGGCCAACGCGACGATCTCGGCCCGCACAGTGGGGTTTTCCCAAAGCACCCCCGCGACTTTGACCGAGTCGACGTTGAGCCCGATGGCGAGGGCAAAAGCGACCACAAGCACAATATTCTGTGCCTTGCGCTTATACCAGCCCGACACCCGGTCCATCGCATCATCGAACCAGCCCTCGATGCTTTTGCGAACGTCTTCGATCTTGCCGCCACTATCCTCGATAAGCGCGGAAAGGGATTCGCGCAGAGGTCCTGGGGGCAATTTTCGTACGGTTTTATGAGCCTCGGACAATGCTCCCCCCGTGGCGTTCGGATCCTTCAGGACATCGAGTAAAGCCACCGTGAAATTCCGTGCGGGGATGTAGGAGGGCTGCATCCCTTCTCTTGCGAGATTCTTTACCAAAGGATGTTCGTATACCTTCTTGGCGGTATCCTTCAGATTCGGATCCTTCAGCAGATTCTCGATCCCTTGGTAAAGCATGTTCGACCGCAATGCGAAAATCCGCGCGATCAGCTCCTGCACTGTACTGCAGATCAGACTCAGGATCAGATAGACGAAACCCAAACCGATCGCGACTTCGAGCACCACCGATCCAAACATAAGACCTCCTTTCGGGGCCCGCTGGAGCGACCGCTGCGCCGCGAGTTCCCGTGGTAACCAACAGAGACCCCCGACATCAAAAGCGCGACGTCAATTTCTTTACTTGCCAGGTATTGTCTTTCTCGCTGAGCGTCGCACACAATAGGGTCGTACCGTCGGTTCGGACATTGACCAGGCCGTAAATCAGGCCGGCCACGATTAACGTGTCACTGAAACGTTTGGTCACGGTGGTCGGATTTAAATCGCCCGCCTTGGTGACCTTTGCGGCGATGGTTACATTACCCAATTGGTTTTCAGGAATCACCCGATTGCCGGCCGGATCGGCAATTGTCATCTGGACCGGGTGGCCCAGATTGAGGCTGCGCGCAATTTCGGTCGCGTACACGAGTGGCGATACGATGCGGTCGTCCTTGATCTCCAGGTAGCCCGTCGTCGCACTGGCGGCGACAATATCGGCCCGCGGATGGTCGTGACCCTCGTTGTCGCCGGAGGAAATCACCGTCACGGCGGGGCGCATGGCACCCAAGAATTCGTATGACACATCGTCGCTTCCGTGATGACAGGCCTTGGCGACATCGCATTGGAACTCAAGGCGCTGCCCGACATAGTCCTCGAGAAGTGTGCGCTGGCTGGCGGCGTTGAGGTCGCCCGTCAGAAGAATACGTGCGCGACCGTAGTTGAGCCTCAACAGCAGACTGTTGCCATTCGTATTCTTGCTTGGCGATGAACTGTAATTGTGGAGGACGGGCTGCCCGCCGACGGTTTTTTCGAAGGGTGCGATGACGCGAATGGCGACACCACCATCGCTGCCATCGTAGCTGGGGACGATCCCGTCGACCTGGCTCAGCCGCTGAATCGGCGTCGTGGTGCCATTCACGGTCTTGGCCTTCGTCACAACCTCCAGAAATTGTCCCCATTCGCCTTGCAGTTGAGGGTCGGCATTATCTTTGAGCGCCGCCAGCACTTTTTGCCGATTCCCCATCAGCTGCGTCAGGTATTTCTTGTCCGGCGTCGTCGGCCCTAGCCATCGTTTGCCGGTTTGCGGATTCACCCACCACGCCACCCCCGCGTGGTAAAAGGCATCGACGCGAACGTCATCAGCATCCAGTTCATCGATCCCGTCTATGCTAAGCAGGTCCCAAAGGCCGCCGTAATGATCCGCGTCGTTGTGCGAGGCGATCATCGCATCGAGGTGGATTTGGGTCCGTCCGTAGTCTTTGAAGAATTTCCAATCCACGAAGTCGGCGGCGTTTTTCCCGGTAGGCTGGCGCGTTCGTTTGTACCCGCCGTCGATCATGATGTGTCGACCATCGGGGGTACGAATCAGAACCCCGTCTCCCTGGCCGACATCGATGAAGTACACTTCAAGCAACGACTCATCGCCAAGCACGGAGGTTTTCACATAGCCGGTTTTGCCGCGGGCACGCACTTTGGAACGGGGATTGCCCGCCTGCAACACTTTCACCTGATCGCCCCAGAGCAATTCCAGGATTTTCCTTCTTCCGGTGGCACCGACATACAAGGCCGCCGTGTCATCCGAGAGATATTTTATGGCCATGCGCGCTGACCTCCCGTTGATGGATATACGAGCAACTCCGGGCAAGTGATTCATAAAAAAAATGATTATCGGATATAGATGGATCTGGGAGCAAGGCGGAGGAGAGCCACTAGAAGCAATCTCAAAAAAGTCTTCCGGTTCGTTTTCTGCTTTGGGTCCTCGTTCCAAATTTTCGACACACCTGAGTATGCCTGCGGGTTGAAACGCGCCGCCGCCTTGGTCTTGAACCAAAATCCCAAGTTCGAAACAGCTTATAACTAATACAAATCGTGAAAATCGAGCGGGCTTCAGATCGGAAATGCGTCTTCTATGGAAAATGCACTAACCGTGCCCAAAGAAATACCCGATCCCAATACTTATTCAACTATTTAAAATTTTTAAAAAAATCGGGCTTTTGAATGTTAGCGGCAATTTTGATCGCCTGGAATTCCGTAAATCATGTGGGCATTTTATAGGCGGCACCGTTGACTATATTTACACTGCAGAACAGCCCACATACGGTCAGATGAGGCCAAAATCCAACGGGAAAGCACAGCGTATCGTTGGTCAAATTTAGTAGTTTGGCAAATCAACCCTCTGCTGAATCATGGGTAATCCTGGCGCGTGGGGCGAACGATGATATCGCTGATATGCACGTGGGGCGGCTGGGTGACAATATGGTATACGGCATCGGCGATGTCATCGCCTATCAGCAATGGGCCGAACTTCTCACGAAATATGTCCATGACCTCTTCACCGTAGCCCGCTGCGGCCTGGAACCCACTTAGGACAGCCCCCGGTTCAACCAACGAGACGCGAACGCCATTCGGTCCGACTTCCCGCCGCAGGCTTTCCGCCAGGGCGTGTACGGCAAACTTCGATGCACTGTATGCAGCGCTGAATGGCGATATCTGTCGTCCGGCAACCGATCCGATGATGACGATATCGGCCGCCGATTTAGGATAACCCTTTTCTTGAACAGCAACCATTTTCTGCGCCGCTTTTTGAATCAGAGCGGCCACGCCGCTCACGTTGATTTTTAAAACATCCTCAAATTGGGTTAGGTCGGCGTCTTTTACGGAACCGCCCAAGCCTCTTCCCGCATTGGCAACGACGATGTCGGCCTCGCGGCCAAAACGTTCCTTAGCTTTGACAAAAAGTGCTTCCACGACATCATGGTCGCCAGCATCTCCAGCGACAAAGCAGAAAGCCGCGCCAATTTCACCTTCAAGTGCCGTTAGTTTTTCAGCATTGCGCCCGTTGCCGACGACACCAAAACCCGCATCGACAAACTTTCGCATCGTGGCTTCACCAATACCGGACGTGGTGCCGGTTATGATAGCAATCCGTTTATATTTATCCGACATTCTTTTTTCTTCCT
>Ga0316195_10001089_pt1 | contig 11856 bp, 11 predicted proteins | sample Phised1_MG_FD_204937 | JGI IMG/M metagenome (GOLD analysis project Ga0316195, IMG submission 204937) | Coastal sediment microbial communities from Maine, United States - Phippsburg sediment 1 | ecosystem: Environmental > Aquatic > Marine > Coastal > Sediment | place: USA: Maine | collected... | reverse complement strand
CCATGAGGTAATATCGGCATATAAAAGAATTTAGGAAAAGCTGGATATTGATATGATATCGACGCCCAAACCTCATTTTAACTGATTATAATATCTTGAGTACACTTCTATTCGTAATTTCAGCTTTTAGCGACCAACTGACAACTGAAAGCTCTTATTTTAGCCTCCCTGATAAGAATGAGATCCGCCCAATTTATTTTCAATGCGAGGGATTATGAGTTTTGGCTACACCGGTAAGATATTGCACGTAGATTTAACAAATCACAGTATCGCTGTGGAAGAACAGGATGACTCATTTTTCCGGGGTTACCTGGGCGGTAGGGGCATTGGTTATCACTACCTGATGAAAATGGTGCCTGCCCGGATCGATCCCCTGTCACCGGAGAATATCCTCGTGCTGGCAACTGGCGTAATGACGGGGTCTCCGCTCGCGGCATCCTGTCGATTTGCTGTTGTTGGAAAATCCCCGCTTACTGGAACCGCGGCAGAATCTGAAGCAGCCGGGTTTTTCGGACCCGAACTTAAAAAGGCTGGTTTTGATGCCGTTGTGTTTCGAGGACGATCTGAAACACCGGTGTATCTCTGGGTAAATGACGGCAAGGCCGAAATTAAGGATGCCACCCATATATATCAATTGGGCGCAAAAGAAGTTGAAGATGCCATCCGGCGTGAAATGGGCAGCAGTAAAATCAGGGTGGCGCAAACAGGTCTTGCCGGCATCAACCAGGTTCTTTTTGCCAATATTACAAACAACCTCGGTCATTTTAACGGTCGTAACGGATTCGGCGCTCTGATGGGCTCGAAAAATATACGGGCAGTTGCCGCTCTGGGATCTGACAGAATCAAATTTTTTGACCGGGATTTCCTTAACCAAACAGCCAAGGAGTTTGCCACAAGCTTTCGCGACAATCCTCTGGGCGAAGCACTGTACACCTACGGCACGACCGCATTTCCCAAAATAATGTCAGACGCCGGGGCGTTGCCGGTGGACAACTTCCGGCGCAGCGCGCTAGACGATGCCACACCCGTCAGTGGCGATACCTACAACAAGCTTTTGCTTCAAAAAAGAAGAGGCTGTTACCGGTGCCCGATTCAATGCAAAAGAGGCATTGCCTTGGATGACCCCAAGTATGGCATTGATTCGCGTTACGGGGGGCCTGAATACGAAACCATCTCTGCCCTGGGCACAAATCTGAACATCGTAGATCTAAAAGCCATTGCCAAGGGAAATGAGATATGCAACCGCTATTGTATGGACACCATCAGTGCTGGAATGACAATCGCCTTAGCCTGCGAGTGTTTTCAAGAAGGTGTCATTTCCGAGGAAGATACCGGAGGTTTACGCCTGCGCTTCGGTGATGCCGATCTGATGATCCAACTTCTGGAATTGATTGCCCGGCGGGAAGGCTTTGGCGATGTCCTGGCGGAGGGGTCTGCGCGCTTGATTAAAAAATGGGGGATTGAGGAACAACCCTGCAACCTCTCGGTCAAAGGTCAGGAGCTTTCCATGCACGACCCGCGCGTGAAAGTCGGTGTGGGAATTGGTTTTGCGGTCAGTACCTACGGAGCGGATCATATGACCGCTGCACATGATCCTTTTTTTGTCGATGAAAACTCTTCCATGTTCAAATCTGTAAAAGCATTGGGAATTAACAAAGCGATGTCTGCCACCGAGATTACCAACGAGAAAGTTCGGAGTTACATGCAACTGGAGAAACTGTGGCGGATGATGGATGCATTGGGGCTGTGTGTGTTTGGATATGCGCCAAGGGGTGTGATACCCTTGGATGTCATGGTTCAAGCCCTAAACGCAATAACCGGCTGGGATACCAGTATCGAGGAACTGTTGACAGCTGCTGAGCGAGGTTCCATGCTGGCGCGTGCATTTAATAGCAGGGAAGGCTTTTCGATCAAAGATGATCGGCTGCCAAAGCGGCTTTTCAATCCAAAGCCCGATGGCCCTGGTTCAGGCAAGAAGATATTTGAAGAGGATGATTTTAATAAAGCCATCGCTTTATACTACGAGATGATCAATTGTGACCCTGATACCGGCCGGCCCCGTCATGAAAAATTGATTGAGTTAGGAATAGACTGGGTCGAAGAATTGTTGTGATTAGACGCCATCTCAATAAAGTCTATTGACCCGCAGGCAACCTAATCCGCTTTGCGGCTGCCGTGCCGACCACCGTTTGCTCCGGGATTGTAACCCTGGTTATTCCGCTTTCCTTTAGGCATGTCCTCACGATCGGCCGGTGTGCTTTTGTGCCAGCGCTGGCGGGTCTCTTCACGCTCTGCTGGTGACATATTCTGCCAGCGTTGACGTGCTTTGCTGCGTTCATCGGGTGACATGTTTTCCCAGCTGTTAAGTGCTTTGTTACGTTCATCGGGCGACATGTCCTGCCAACGGTTGCGTATGGCCCGGCGTTTTTCAGGAGGCAGCTGTTGCCACTTGTGCCGCAGAGCGTCCCTTTTTTCGGGCGGCATGCTCTGAAAGCGACGGCGGGCATCGCGTAACTGCTGGCGTTTTTCAGGTGGCAGGTTTTGGAACTTCTTGTATTTGCCGCGCACGTGGTCCTGCTGTTGAGGCGTCATTTTTTGCCAATGCTGCAACCGTTTGCGGGCGTGCTTTTTCTGTTCGGGTGACATACCCATCCAGCGGCGGGCGCCTTTTTGCAGGCGCTGTTGTTTCCCCGGTTCCAGTCGGCCCCATTGATCGGAATAGCGTCCCAGGACCTGCTGCTCTGCCGGGCTGAGTTGATCCCAGGCAACGCCGGTTTCATCGCAAAGACCTGGTACGGGGGTTGCCAGAAAAAGAGCCAGTCCCAGCAGCCCGATCCAACAAAGATTCAACGTGTTTTTATTCATCGGAATACTCCCGGTCTGGTAATGGTATCTCATCCAGTAGGACCGGATCGATCCATTCACCGTCTTCGGTTTCCCATTCTCCTAAAAATTCCAATAATTCCATGGACGGCATTGAAGTGTCGTCGTCAGACGCAACCGTAACTTGGTTTGGTTGGGGGTCTTGGTTTTGCCCAATCGCCGGTGAGGCAGCCATGATCAATATCGCGAGCAATAGGAATCTAACCGGCATTTTGTTGTTCCTCAACCAACCAGGTATAAAAATCGAAATTCTCATACAGATCTATCTGTTCGTTTGACGCCAGGATCTCAATGTCTTCGACTGTATTAATAGGACTCAATTCTACCGGTGTTCTCATTTGTACGATGGTGACAACCGCGATAAGCGATGCCGTCATCAGGGCGACGGCGGGAAGGCGCAATCGTTGCCACCAGCTATGTTCGATGGTGTCGGATTTTTCCAGAGCGGCGTACCGAATCTTCCGCAGCCTTGAGACTGTGGCACCATCAAGTTCCTCAATGTTCTGGTCCAGGACGTCTTTGGCTTTTTTGAGAAAATTCTTATCGCTTTTTTCAGCTCTCATGGCCAGTGATCCTCCAGCAAGTCCCTAAGGGTTTTCAAGGCCCGGGCATAATGTGTTTTGACCGATCCGGCCGAACATCGCATGGCGAGGGCCGTGTCAGCAACTGATAATCCTTCCCAGGCGCGCAGTAAAAATGCTTGCTGCTGTCTTAAAGTCAGTTTTTGTAAGGCGGCTTCAAGGGCCTTGGAAGCATCTCCCACCAAGGTAAGGTGGTCCGGGTTGCCGGCGTCGGGAGCGGCCATGTTTTCCAAAAGGTCGCGCGGATTGTCTCGATCCATGTTTTTATCAGGGTTCAACCATTGCCGCCATCGCTTTCTAACTTTGGTACGCCGATACCAGTCGCGGATACGATTTTGCAGAATCCGGTAAAACAGCGGCTTCCATAAAGCTTGTGGCTTTCTATTATATTTCGCCACCAGGCCGAGCATTGCGTCCTGGACAATATCCAGGGCTTCGTCAGAATCACCGGTGGCGATTTGGGCCATGCGGAATGCCCGCCGTTCAACGGAGGCCAGAAATTGTTCCATTGTCAGGCGGTCATTCCTCATGAAGTGATCAATTTCCTTTAACAATCGTTACGGCGCTATTTACGCCGGCCAGCCTGCTGTCTCGCCCTGCTTGTGTAGGCGTTTCTGGTATGAGACCTGTTATGGCTGCGGTTAAAGCTGGCGTTTCGGGCATTAGACCGTTTATGTTTGCTGCGATACTGGTGCTGGTTACGGTCGCGGCCTCTATCCGCTCGGTAGCCCTGTTTATCCAAGCGACGATCGATGCGGTCACCTCTGTAGTCCATATGTCGGTTGATCCGGTCTCCTTTATGGTCCATTCGCCGGTCAATCCGGTCACCTTTGTTTTCGAAGCGGCGGGCAGCCTTGTCGTGACCTGCTGAGCGAGCCCGATCTGCTTTGCGATCGAATTTATGCTCGATGCGGTCCCCCTTGCGGTCCATGCGCCGATCAATGCGGTCCCCCTTGCGGTCCAGGCGATGGTCGATCCGAGCCCCCTTGAGGTCAAGGCGATGATCAATTCGATCACCTTTGTTTTCAATAGGTTGAGATGGGTCTTCTTCGGCCCAAGCGGGGGTGATACATAGAGTTGCCAGTCCGATACAGATACTGCCGATTATCTTTTTCATGATACCTTTCTCCTTGTCAATCAAATGCGTTTAAATGGGTTGAATTTTCTGTTTCCCTGCGCGCTTTTAATGTTATAAACGCATGAGACCTCAATCGGTTGACAAGCAGGGATTAATAAACATGAATATTTTTATATTGGTAAAAAGTTGGCTTTTGGCAAATGGACCAAACGGCGCGTGCTTTATTGGGTTGGGCAAGGATGAATTGCCCAAGGAACACGATAAAGGGGGGACGGTCATGCTTTTTGATTTTTTTGGTAAGGAAACTTTTCCATAGCCGGAATCCCTCCGAATATTCATGGAAAAAAGTTAAAACGTATGACCGTCCCCCAAGTTTTTTGGTGAAAATAGTTAAAATTTTGAGCAAAATTGATAAATGGTTTCAACTCTGATTTCATTTTCAGCGCTTTTTCTAGCCAACCTAACCCTCATGATGGGCCTTGGCCTGCTCGGCACCTTTTTGAGCGTGCGCTTGACGATCGAAGGATACGCCTCCCAAACGATTGGTCTGGTCATGGGAGCGTATTTTTTGGGATTAATTCTGGGGTCTATGGTTTGTCAGCGCTTGATCCAACGGGTTGGACATATTCGGTCTTTTGCCGTCTTTGCGGCGGTTACCACTTCGATTGTCATGCTGCACGGCCTCTATCTTTCGGCTGTTGCTTGGGCTGTCTTTAGACTGTTGAGCGGTATTGCGGCCATCGGATTGACCATGGTCATTGAAAGCTGGCTGAATGAGTGCACCGAAGCGCATGTACGCGGTCGTGTATTTTCCATTTATCTGATATCGACTTATCTGGGAATCACCATCGGTCAGCAGTTCATCAATATGGGCGACATCACGAGTGATAAGCTATTTTTTGTAACCGGCATTCTGCTGGCCTTGTCGCTGGTACCGGTTTCGGTTACGCATTCGATCTCTCCCCAATTGCCTTCGATGGAACGCGTTCGATTCGGCGAACTGTTTCGCCGAGCCCCGGTCGGGATGCTGGGATGTTTGACGGCCGGCCTGATCAATGGCGCCTTTTATACGTTGGGCCCGGTTTTTGCGCTCAAGATCGATTTAACGATTTCACAGGTATCCTGGTTCATGACAGCCACGATCTTCGGCGGTCTAGTCCTGCAATGGCCGGTTGGAATTATTTCGGACCGATTCGATCGAACAAAGGTTCTGGCAGCCATTGGCGTCCTGCTCGCCATCGTTAGCGCTGGGGTTGTGATGATCGCGCCTTTTTCATACTCCGGTTTTATCATGGGCATGGGACTTTTCGGCGGATTGATTTTCACAATCTACCCGGTTGCGGTGGCACGAGCCCATGACCTTTTTAAACCCAGGGAAATCATCCCGGTCAGTACGGGGCTTCTGCTCGCTTTTAGCATCGGGGCCACCGCGGGGCCTGTCGCAGCTTCCAGCGCAATGGCCGTGACAGGTACCCCTTATGGATTTTTTGGATATATTATTGTAATTGGACTTGCATATGCTTTTGTCGCCATTGGCCTGAGGTTCAAGGAAGGTGTTGTGATTATTCCAGTAGAAGAGCAAGTCGATTTCGTCCCCATGAAGGAAACGACGACAGTTGCCGTGATGATGGATCCGCGGACCGAAACTGAGGCGCACCTGAATGACCGTGCTACCGCAGATTCGTCCTCCAAGGGGGATACTTAACGCGACCATTTCAAAAGAAAGGAAGACCGCATGCCGCTGAAAACGGGTGATGAATACCTGGAATCTTTGAGACCGCTGAAATTGAAAGCCCACATATTGGGCCGGAAAGCGAGTCCCGACGATCATAATTTGGTGAAACTGTCCCGCCAGGCCGTCGCTTTCACGTATGATGCAGCCCACGATTCGGCCACCAGGGATTTGTTTTGCGTCGAATCATCGCTTTGCAAGGATGAGGTGAACCGTTTTACCCACCTGCACACCAGTGTCGACGATCTGGTCAACAAGGTCAAAATGCAGCGTTATTGCGGAGTTGGAACAGGTTGCTGTTTTCAGCGTTGCGTGGGTCTCGATGCCGCCAATGCGATTTTCAGTACGACCTTCGAGTGTGACCGGAAATACGGGACGTCATACCATGCCCGTTTTAAAGACTACTGGGCGTGGATTCAGCAAGACGACCTCGTGGTGGATGGCGCCATGACCGACCCCAAAGGCGATCGCAGCAAGCGTCCCAACGAACAGGCCGATCCAGACCTGTTCTTGCGTATCAAGGAGCGCAAGCCGGACGGCATTGTCATTCAAGGCGCCAAGCTGCATCAAACCGGCATGCTCAATTCGCACGAGATCCTCGTGATGCCGACCCTGACCCTGCGCCCCGGAGAAGAAGATTGGAGCGTCTGCTGTGCCGTACCGACCAACGCCACGGGGCTGCGTTATATCTACGGCCGCCAGGCCAGCGATACCCGCAAACTCGAAGGCTATCCGATGGATGTAGGTAACACCGTGTTCGGCGGCCAGGAAGTGATGACGGTTTTCGAGGATGTTTTCGTTCCCAACGAACGGGTGTTTTTAAATGGCGAGGTCGATTTTTCGGGTGTGATGGTGGAACGCTTTGCCTCGTATCATCGTCAAAGCTATGGAGGCTGCAAGGTCGGTGTTGGGGATGTACTAATCGGGGCAACGGCTTTGATTGCGCGCATGAACGGCGTAGCCCAGGCCAGTCACATCAAAGATAAAATCGTGGAAATGATTCACCTGAATGAAACCCTCTACGCCTGCGGGATGGCCTGTTCCGCCGGCGGCTATGCCACTCCGGCGGGCAATTATCAGGTCGACCTGTTGCTGGCCAATGTGTGCAAGCTCAATGTAACCCGGTTTCCCTTCGAAATCGCACGGCTGGCAACAGACGTGGCCGGCGGGCTGCTGGGGACGATGCCGTCGGCCGCCGATCTCGATGACCCGGTCGCCGGGCCCTATATTCGAAAGTATCTGATCGCCAATCCGGAATATGATGTCGTGGATCGCATGAAGGTGTTGCGCTTGATCGAAAACCTGACGGCCGGCGCTGGTGCGGTCGGCTATTTGATCGAATCCATGCACGGCGCCGGACCGCCGACCGCTCAGCGTATCATGATCGGCCGTCAGGCCGGGATTGAGGACAAGATCGCGCGGGTTAAGGCGTTGCTTGAAATTGGGGCAAAATAACGACCCATTCAATGGTTTCCACATATTCGCTTCCAATACCCCATAAAAGCTCGGCCCTTCCTGCTTGCGGTCGTCCGTTTGCCACAAACAGCCTGTAAGCACCACCAGCCTTCGCTATGACGGGTATCTCAACACGGCCTGCGGCAGCACGATAAATACCGAGGGCCTAACCGGAACGTTTGTCCATATCCATTTCTAGTTTGCCGGGAAGTGAAGCTATCGTTTATGTGCTTGATCCGTCGTTGAAAAGATAAAATCCGGATAATGCACCTTGGCACATTCCGGGCAGACGCCATGACTGAACTCGGCTTCAGAATGTTCATGGATGTAGGCTTCAATCTGGTTCCAATAGCCTTTATCATCGCGGATTCGCTTACAGAATGAACAGATGGGCAGCAAACCCTGAAGGGTGCTTACTTCCGTCAGGGCATCCTCCAGCATCTTTTTTTCGCGCATCAATTCCTGATAATACCAGTTTCGCGAAAATTCGAGGCCGAAAGATAGAAGGGCTACGATACTGTAGGTGAGCAGAAAGCGTAGGCCTGCTCCGGTGTCATATTGATAAAATTTGGGCACAAGAAAAAAGAATCCGGAAAGCAACAGCGACGCGCCAACCCAGACAATCCCTTCTTGCTTGCCAACCAGGTAAAATGCGGCGAGGGGGAAAAAATAAAACCATAAAAACGCATAGCCCTCCCCGCCGCCGATAGCCAGTTCATAACACAAGAGCGAAATAACCAATATCGCACTGAAACGGTACAGCCGATTCATATAACAATACAGAAGGACAGGAAGGTGCGCTTGCGACGTTCATCAACATTTTGGCCTTCCATCACAAATATTTTTTTTAAATGCCTAAGCACATGCATACTGTGAAAAATCCGTGTTAGATTCGCCCGACAAGTTCTTTTTTAACCCAACCGATCTTCCCGTCGGTAAAGTAAATTCTATAATGATCGTTCTGTTCCTTTTCGACACGCACTTTGGTTCCGGCATGCAGTACAAACAACTCGGTCGCTGTATCCGATAACCCGGAGCGGATGGACACTTCTGGCGGCAGAATAACGGCCAGGGGCCGATAGGTTCTTTCATAATAATTGTACAGGGCGGTTGATGTGAAAACCAATACAAACACCAGCACCAGGTAGGCGGTCTGCCGCAGTCTTTTCCTTTGCCATATATGACTGCAGACAAGAAGCAGCCAGAAGATCAGGTTCAAAACGATGGCCGACCATTGGATTGTATCAGCGCTGAGTTGATATTTCCAAAAGAAAAATATACGTGGCAATGGCAGGGTTGTTTCGGCTTTTTGGTCTTTGATTAAAGACAGGGCATAGTCCAGGTTGAACTTGAGGTCCGGGTCGTCGGGATTGCGTTTCAGGGCCCGTTCATACCAGAGTACGGCATGCCCCAGATCGTCATTTTTAAGGTAGGCATTTCCCAGATTATAAAAGAGTTCTGCGTTCTGGACACCACTGTCGACAATGGCGGAAAATGCATCGATGGCGGTTTCGTAATTCCCGTTTTGATAAGCGGTAACCCCGGTGATAAAACTGCGAGCGGTTTCCGAACCCCTGGCCGGAACCATCAGGCAGAAAATCACGAGACTGGCGTACAGTCCGTATTTGTAAGCTTTCATTTCAAAAGGCTCCGGACGGTTTCCCGGGTTACGGTCAGGAGCCGCGCCATCTCTTCGGTGCCCAGGGTGGCACCGCTATAACTGGTCGATTCGATCTCTTCCAACAAGCGGGCCGTATGGCGGGCCTGGTCCGGGTCGATACCGGTTGAGGCCAAAATGTCCTGAGCTTCCTTCCAGGTCAGAGATTCGCTAATGCTGTCGGCCCGGGATAAGATGGCCGATGTCAGGGCCCGGTAAAGGCAGGCCAGGAAGACTTCGTCCGTCAGATTCCCGGCCCCGGCGTCCCGGAGGGCCTTATGGGCCCGCAGCGCCATGCGTGCCGCCGGCGTTTCTTCCTTACGGGTGAGCATGAGCGTCAATTTTACCAGGCCGAAACCCAAAGCCGGCCCGATAATCAAAAGGCAGAAAAGCAAGAGCGACATGGGGCGCTGCGGTTTCAGAGCGCTCAGCTCCTGCTTTAAGGGCAGTATATCCCGTCCGGTGAATTCAACCCGTTTTTTGAGCGATTTAAATTCGGTTTCCGATCCTTGGACCACCTCCAGGCGGTCGCTCTGGGGTGCCGGTTCGACCGTTAACGTCAGTGGCGATGTTGATCGCGTAACATACGTTTCCTGCTCGACGTCGAAGTAAGACACGTTGAGGGGTGGCAGTGTCTGGGCCCCTGCCTGGATCGGTACGATGGCGGCACGAAAGATCTTTCGGCCGGTGTAACCGGTCCGGCTGATATTAATTTGTTCTTCCGCGTTATCGGTGTAGACTTTGAAATCGTCCGGCAGCTCGATGGCCGGTGCTTCGGCATCCATAATATTGCCGGTGCCTTGAAGCGTCAGTGTCAGAGTCGCCGACTCGCCAACTTTTAGTGTCACCGGCTCGAGTTGCGCGGAGAGATCGAACTTTCCGACCAGGCCTGAAAATGTGCCCGGCCCTTTGAATTCCGGCAGCGATCGGACCGTCAAGGGCAATTGTTCGGTGCGCAGGACACGCGGCTCCAGCTGTGTACGCCCGAAAAACCGGTCATCAAAAAAGGAACGCCGCCGGTTGGATGGCTGGCGGTTACGAACCACATCGCATTGCAATATGGCGGCATCGATAACTCTCGGCCCGGAATTCAGCGGCACCAGGATATAAATCACTTCAGCCACGGCATATTCGCGACCGTTGATCACTCGTCGGTAGCTGTTACGCTTTTCCAGCTCCTGAGCTGTAAAACCCTCAAAGGCCGGGGGCTGAAACTGGGCATTGGCGATCTGGACGGCATTGAAGAGTTTAAACGTGTAAGTCAACTGCTCGCCGACAAAAGGGTTGGTTTGGGACAATTGCGTTTCAACAAATACATCGCGGCTGTTGGACGGCGAATCCTTATCTTGCCGAACCTGAATGAAGATCTCCCGGGTGAGCAAGTTTTGATCGTCAACGCTTACGACCAGGGGCGGAATGTGAAGTCGTCCTTCTTTCAAGGGAATCAGGGTATAATTATAGATGATCTCACGGGATGTTTGCCCATTGACAATGTTGACACTGGTACTGGTGCCCCGAGAGATGACCTTGAAATCTTTGATGGCGCCCACGTCGACGGAACCCTGACCGTCCTGGATGGATACCTGCAGGTTGACGGAATCACCGGGAGTTATTCGGTCGCGATCGACCAGGGCGTTCACCGTCGCCGCGCTGGCGGTGGTCGGGAACAGGGCCATGGCGATCAATAGCATGAAAAGCGTGTGACGCATTACCAGTCTTTCTCCACTTCTCTTTTTTGGTACAACGGCATCGCTGGTCGGCCGGGCTGATCTTTGAGACGGTTTAACATCTGTTGGGCCCGCTGTCGGTCTTCGGACGACGGTGTCGGCTTCGAATCTTTGGGTGCCGTAGCAGTCGTGTTCTGGTTATTTTCTTCCGGGTTATCGGTTCCCTGGGCGCCTGATGAGGCGTCCTGGCCCATTTGCTCCCCGAATTGGGGTGCAGGGGCTTCGGTTTCCTGGTTGGCCTGATCGGATGCCGGTTGCCGTTCCTGGTTGTTCTTCTGCCCAGGTGGTGTTTGGGACGGCTGATCCTGGGCTTCGGACCGTTCCTGGTTTTGATTCGACTCGTTGCCATCCTGCTGATCGTTCGGCATTTTCTGTTGTTGCATGACCTGTTTGACAAATTCGATGTTTTGTCGGGCCTGCTCGTCGTTCGGATCGATCTCCAGGGCCGCCGCGTAGTGCTGGATGGCTTCTTCCAGTTCACCGCGCCGAAAGCTGGTGTTGCCTAAATTATACTGGGCTTTGTGTTTCAGGTTTTCGTCTTGGCTTCCCAAAACCTGGTTGAAAAGATGATAGGCGGAATCGAAATCACCGGTTTTATAATAAGCATTGCCTAAGTTGTAAAGGATGGGGGGGCGGTCAGGATCCTGGATTTGGGCCTCGATAAGCAGGCCGAGCGCCTTTTCGTAGTCGCCCCTGGCATAGGCGTCCAGGCCTTCCTGCAACGGACCGGCCTGGGCTGTGGA
>Ga0316195_10001088_pt1 | contig 11859 bp, 8 predicted proteins | sample Phised1_MG_FD_204937 | JGI IMG/M metagenome (GOLD analysis project Ga0316195, IMG submission 204937) | Coastal sediment microbial communities from Maine, United States - Phippsburg sediment 1 | ecosystem: Environmental > Aquatic > Marine > Coastal > Sediment | place: USA: Maine | collected... | reverse complement strand
TGCTGCTCGTCGCGATGATCGGCGCCATCGTGCTGACGCTGCGCCACAAGGAAGGCGTCAAGCGCCAGAACATTGCCGAACAGAACGCCCGCACCCCGGCAACTGCCGTGGAAGTGCGCAAGGTCAAGCCGGGGCAGGGGATCTGATCATGATGACCATCGGACTTGGACACTACCTGACCGTCGCCGCCATCCTGTTCACCATCGGCATCTTCGGCATTTTCCTCAACCGCAAGAACGTCATCATCATTCTGATGTCGATCGAGCTGATGCTGCTGGCCGTCAACATCAACCTGGTGGCTTTCTCGTCGTTCCTTGGCGACCTCGTCGGCCAGGTCTACGCGCTGCTGGTGCTGACCGTAGCAGCCGGCGAGGCGGCCATCGGCCTTGCCATCCTGGTCACCTACTTCCGCAACCGCGGCACCATTGCGGTTGAAGACATCAACATGATGAAGGGCTGACGGGACCTGCATTCGCCATGAACACCATCTTCCTTCTCATCGTCTTCCTGCCGTTGCTGGGCGCCATCGTTGCCGGCGTGTTCGGCACCTCGCTGCTGAAAGGCACGCAGGACCACGCCGCCCACGCCCATCACGACGACGATCACCACCATGATCACGGTCCGTCATGGCCGATGTACCTCACCACGGCCTTCCTGATGACCTCGGCTGTGCTGTCGTGGATCGCCTTCTTCGACGTCGCCATTCACGAGCAGACCTACAAGGTGCATGTGCTCGACTTCATCCGCTCCGGCGGCATGGCGGCGGACTGGGCCTTCCGGGTCGATACGCTGACCGCCGTGATGCTGGTCGTCGTCACCACCGTGTCGGCGCTGGTGCACATGTATTCGCTCGGCTACATGAGCCATGACCCTTATCCGCAGCGCTTCTTCAGCTACCTGTCGCTGTTCACCTTCGCCATGCTGATGCTGGTCACCTCGGACAACCTCGTCCAGATGTTCTTCGGCTGGGAAGGGGTGGGCCTGGCGTCCTACCTGCTGATCGGCTTCTGGTACAAGAAACCAAGCGCCAACGCCGCCGCCATCAAGGCCTTCGTGGTCAACCGCGTCGGCGACTTCGGCTTCGCGCTGGGCATCTTCGCCACTTTCATGATCTTCGGCTCGGTCGAGTTCGACACCATCTTTGCCGCCGCGCCCGAGCAGGCCGGCAAGACCATGACCTTCCTGAGCTGGGAGGTGGACGTGATGACCGCCATCTGCCTGCTGCTGTTCATGGGCGCGATGGGCAAGTCGGCGCAGTTCCTGCTGCACACCTGGCTGCCCGACGCCATGGAAGGCCCGACACCCGTTTCCGCGCTCATTCACGCCGCCACCATGGTGACCGCCGGCGTGTTCCTGGTGGCGCGCATGTCGCCGTTCTTCGAGCTGTCGCCCACCGCGCTGATGGTGGTGACGGTGATCGGCGCCATCACGGCGTTCTTCGCTGCAACCGTCGGCCTGGTGCAGAACGACATCAAACGCGTGATTGCCTACTCGACCTGTTCGCAGCTGGGCTACATGTTCGTGGCGCTTGGCATCGGCGCCTATGGCGTGGCGATCTTCCACCTGTTCACCCATGCCTTCTTCAAGGCGCTGCTGTTCCTTGGCTCCGGCTCGGTCATCCACGCCATGTCCGACGAGCAGGACATGCGCAACATGGGCGGCCTTGCCCCTCACCTGAAGGTGACTTGGGTGATGATGCTGATCGGCACGCTGGCGCTCACCGGCTTCCCGCTCACCGCCGGCTATTTCTCCAAGGACGCCATCATCGAAAGCGCCTTTGCCGCGCATGGCGGTGCTGCCACCTTCGCCTTCTGGCTGCTGGTGATCGCGGCCTGCTTCACCTCGTTCTACTCGTGGCGGCTGATGTTCATGACCTTCCACGGCAAGGCCCGCGCCAGCCGCGACGTGATGAACCACGTGCACGAAAGCCCGCAGGTGATGCTCATTCCGCTTTACGTTCTGGCGGTCGGCGCATTGCTGGCGGGAGCGGTGTTCAAGGCCTACTTCATCGGCCACGACGAGGCGCTGTTCTGGGGCACCGCGCTCTACCGCGCGCCGGAAAACAACATCGTCGAGGAAATGCACCACGTGCCGGCCTGGGTGATCTGGTCGCCATTCGTGGCAATGGTCATCGGCTTTGCGGTGTCGTGGCTGTTCTATATCCGCCGCCCCGATCTGCCCGGCAAGCTGGCCGCCGCCAACGAGCCTGTCTACCAGTTCCTGCTCAACAAGTGGTACTTCGACGAACTGTACGACCTGATCTTCGTGCGTCCCGCCAAGTGGCTCGGCCGCTTCTTCTGGAAGCAGGGCGACGGCTGGCTGATCGACGGGTTCGGGCCTGACGGCATTTCCGCCCGCGTGCTCGACACCACCAACCGCATCGTGAAGCTGCAGTCCGGCTTCGTCTACCACTACGCATTCGCCATGCTGATCGGGGTTGTGTTCCTGATTACCTGGTACATGTTCGCAGGAGCGCACTGATGACCGGCTGGTACATTCTTTCCACGCTCACCTTCCTGCCTCTCGTAGGTGCGCTGTTCATTCTGGCGATCCGGGGCGACGATGACGTGGCCCGCCGCAACATCCGCGCCACTGCCCTGTCGGTGACAGTGATCAACTTCCTGCTGTCGCTGCTGGCCTGGTCCAGCTTCGACCCCAGCCAGCCCGGCTTCCAGCTTGAGGACAAGGTGGTGTGGCTTGGCGGCCTGATGACCTACCACATGGGCGTTGACGGCATTTCCATGCCGTTCGTCATGCTGACCGCCGCCATCATGCCGCTGTGCATCATCGCCAGCTGGAGCGTCACAAAGCGCGTCAAGGAATACATGATCGCCTTCCTGGTGCTGGAGACGCTGATGATCGGCGTGTTCTGCGCGCTCGACCTGGTGCTGTTCTACCTGTTCTTCGAAGGCGGCCTGATCCCGATGTTCCTGATCATCGGCATCTGGGGCGGGGCGCGGCGCAACTATGCGGCCTTCAAGTTCTTCCTCTACACCCTGGCGGGATCGGTGTTGATGCTGCTGGCCATTATGGCCATGTACGCCCACACCGGCACCACCGATATTGCCGAAATCCTCTCGTCGAAGAACTTCCCGGCGTCCATGCAGACGTGGCTCTGGCTCGCGTTTTTCGCCTCGTTCGCGGTGAAGATGCCGATGTGGCCGGTGCACACCTGGCTGCCCGACGCCCACGTTGAGGCGCCGACAGCAGGCTCCGTGGTGCTGGCGGCCATCCTGCTGAAGATGGGTGGTTACGGCTTCCTGCGCTTCTCGCTGCCGATGTTCCCGGTCGCCTCGGAAATGTTCGCCCCGATGATGTTCGTGCTGTCCGTCGTCGCCATCGTCTACACCTCGCTGGTGGCGCTGATGCAGGAGGACATGAAGAAGCTTATCGCCTATTCGTCCGTCGCCCACATGGGCTTCGTCACCATGGGCATCTTCTCGCTCAACAAGCAGGGCATTGACGGCGCCATGTTCCAGATGATCAGCCACGGCTTCATCTCGGGTGCGCTGTTCCTGTGCGTGGGCGTGGTCTATGACCGCATCCACACCCGCGAGATTGCCGCCTATGGCGGTCTGGTCAACCGGATGCCGGCCTATGCCGCCATCTTCCTGCTGTTCACCATGGCCAATGTGGGCCTGCCCGGCACCTCCGGCTTCGTCGGCGAGTTCCTGACGCTGGCCGGCGCCTTCAAGGCAAACACCTGGGTGGCGTTCTTCGCCACCACCGGCGTCATCCTGTCGGCAGGCTATGCCTTGTGGCTGTACCGGCGCGTGGTGTTCGGCGTGTTGCAGAAGGACAGCCTGAAGGCGATCAGGGATATCACGCCTCGCGAGGCCGTGACGCTGGCGCCGCTGGCCGCCGCCACGCTCTATTTCGGGATCTATCCGGTACCCATCATGGATGCGGTGTCGGCCTCGGTGGACAATCTCATCGGCCAGGTGCAGACAGGTATTGCTGCGCACGAGGCCGCTGTCCGGGCGGCCATGCTGTCGCTCGGCAACTAACGGATTTGAAGGTCAGGACTTGAAGCGATGAGCAACATTCTCGCAATTGCAGACGCCACCGCCGCGCTGCCGGAGATTTTCCTGGCCGTGGCGGCCATGGCGCTGCTGATGCTGGGCGTCGCCTCGGACAAGAACCGCAACGACCTGGTGAACACGCTGTCGCTGGGTGCCCTTGCCGTCACAGCGGCGCTGGTGATCTTCACCTCCGATGGGGGTGTGGCGCGCGCCTTCCATGACAGCTTCGTGGTGGACGGGTTTGCCCGCTTCATGAAAATCCTGGTGCTGTTCGGCTCGGCCGTGGCCATCATCCTGTCGTCGAACTTCCTGAAGGTAGAGCGGCTCGACAAGTTCGAGTACCCGGTGCTGGTGCTGCTGGCCACCGTGGGCATGCTGACGATGATCTCGGCCAACGACCTGATCGCGCTCTATATGGGTCTCGAACTGCAGTCGCTTTCTCTCTACGTCATCGCCGCGTTCAACCGCGACAGCGCGCGCTCGTCCGAAGCCGGGTTGAAGTATTTCGTGCTGGGCGCGCTGTCGTCCGGCATGCTGCTGTATGGCGCCTCGCTGATCTACGGTTTTACCGGCTCGGTCGCCTATGCCGATATTGCTGCTGCTGCAACCGGCGGCGAGGTTGGCCTCGGGCTGCTGTTCGGGCTGGTGTTCCTGGTTGCTGGCCTGGCGTTCAAGATATCCGCCGTGCCGTTCCACATGTGGACGCCGGACGTCTACGAAGGCTCGCCCACGCCCGTTACCGCGTTCTTCGCCGCCGCTCCCAAGGTGGCTGCCATGGCGGTGTTCGTGCGCGCCATGCACGACGGGTTCGGCGGGGCCGTGGCAGAGTGGCAGCAGATCATCGTTTTCATCTCCATCGCCTCGATGGTGCTGGGCGCCTTTGCCGCCATCGGCCAGGACAACATCAAGCGCCTGCTGGCCTATTCATCCATCGGCCACATGGGTTATGCGCTGGTTGGGCTTGCCGCCGGCACCCAGAGCGGTGTGCGCGGCATCGCCATCTACATGGCGATCTACATGGTAATGACGCTGGGCGCCTTTGCCTGCGTTATCTACATGCGCCGGCGCGGCACGGCAGTGGAACGCATTTCCGATCTGTCGGGCCTGGCGCGCAACGACCCGATGATGGCCTTCGTGCTGGCCATGCTGATGTTCTCGCTGGCCGGCATTCCGCCGCTGGCCGGGTTCTTCGCCAAGTACTTTGTGTTCCTCGCCGCCATCGAGGCCAACATGTACACCCTCGCCGTGATCGGCGTGCTGTCCTCGGTGGTGTCGGCCTTCTACTACCTGCGCATCGTCAAGGTGATGTACTTCGACGAACCGGCGGACGAGTTCGACGCCGCCCCGTTTGAAGTCCGCCTCATCGCCATCGCAGCAGGCATCCTGGCGATCGGCATGGTGCTGGTGCTTGAACAGCTGAACATCGCGGCCAACGCGGCGGCTGCATCGCTGTTCCTGTGAGCAACGCGGCCGGCGCCATGCCGGACATCATCTGGCTGGATACCACCGGTTCCACCAACGCCGAGGCGCAGGCGCTGCACGCGCAGGGCCGCCGCACGCCGGTCTGGGTGGCGGCGGGCGAGCAGACCGCAGGCAGGGGCCGGCAGGGCCGCGACTGGGTGTCTAAGCCCGGCAACCTGTACGCCAGCCTGCTGTGGCCCGTGCCCGGCGTGCCGCTTGACCGGCTCTCCAGCCTGTCGCTGGTGGCGGGGCTTGCCGTGGCGGACGCCTTCGTGGCGGCGGGACCCAACGCACCTGTCGAACTGAAGTGGCCCAACGATGTGCTGATCGGCGGGCGCAAGGCTGCCGGCATTCTGGTTGAAACCACCGGGCAGGGCGAAGGCCTGGCCGCCATCATCGGCTGCGGTCTGAACCTTGCCCACCACCCGCAAGGCACCCGCTGGCCCGCCACCCATCTCGCCGCCCACCGCCGCCCGGTGGACCCGCGCGACATGCTCAGCCTGCTGGCCGCGTCCATGGAAGTGCGGCTTGAACTGTGGGACGAGGGCAGGGGCTTTGCGGCAGCGCTGGCCGACTGGCAGTCCCGCGCCATGGGGGCGGGGACGCGCATCCGCCTGCCGGATGGCGCAACGGGCCGGTTTCGCGGCCTTGCGGGCTCTGGCGCGCTGGAGATGGAACGCGATGATGGCTCGCTGGTTGTCCACCATGCCGGCGATGTTGACTGGCTGGATGCAAGACCTCAGGAGGGGCATTGATGGCGCGGCGCGACAAGGCTGAAAGCGATCTCGTGCTGATGCCGCTTGGCGGCATGGGCGAGATCGGCATGAACGCCTATGCCTACGGGCTCGGGCCTGATAGCCGCCGCAAGTGGATCCTCGTGGACTGCGGCGTCAAGTTCGGCGACGAACTGGACCCCGGCATCGACGTGATCCTTCCTGATGTCAGCTATCTCGAAGCCGAAAAGCGCAACCTGCTGGCGCTGTTTCTCACCCACGCCCATGAAGACCACCTGGGCGCGGTGGCGTGGCTGTGGCCGCGCCTGCGCTGCCCGGTCTACTGTACGCCGTTTGCGGCGGAGCTGCTCAAGCGCAAGCTGAACGAGGCGGGCCTGCTGGGCGAGGTGCCGCTGCGGGTGGTGCCGCTGGGCGGACGCGAGACGGTGGGGGATTTCGATGTCGAGTACATCGCCATGACCCACTCGATCCCGGAGCCGGCGGCTCTGGCCATCCGTACGCCGGTGGGCCTTGCCGTGCATTCTGGCGACTGGAAGATGGATCCCACGCCGACCATTCCGCCGCTGATGGACATCGCCCGGCTCAAGCAGATCGGCGATGAGGGCGTCGATGCGCTCATCTGCGACTCGACCAACGTGCTGCGCGAGGGGCATTCTCCGTCCGAAAGCGATGTGGCCGCCAACCTTGCCCGCATCATTGGCGAGGCGACGGGCCGTGTTGCCGTAACCACCTTCGCCAGCCATGTCGGCCGCATCACCTCCGTTGCCCAGGCCGCCCGCGCCAATGGCCGCGAGGTGGTGATCGCCGGGCGCGCCATGCAGAACACCATTGCCGCTGCCATGGAGGTGGGCCTGCTCAAGGAAGGCCGCGCCTTCCGCGACCAGACCGAGTACGGCTACCTGCCGCCGGACAAGGTGGTGCTGCTGTGCACCGGCAGCCAGGGCGAGCCACGCGCGGCCATGGCCCGCATTGCCGCAGACAACCACCCCGACATCACCCTCGATCCCGGCGATACGGTGATCTTCTCCTCGAAGACCATACCCGGCAACGAGAAGTCCGTCGGCAACCTGCTCAACCTGCTGGCCGGGCAGGGGGTCGATGTCATCACCTCTGACGACGCGATGGTACATACCTCCGGCCACCCGCGGCAGGAAGAACTGCGCCAGCTCTATGGTTGGCTCAGACCGAAGCTGCTGGTGCCGATGCACGGCGAGATGCGCCACCTGAAGCGCCAGCTCGAATTTGCCAGTGCTTGCGGCATTCCCGCCACCGCGCAGGTCATGGGCGGCGAAGTGCTGCGGCTGTGTCCCGGCCCGGCGGAGATCATCGACGAGGTGCCCGGCGGCCGGCTGCATGTGGACGGCAGGCTCATCGTTCCCAGCATCGATGGCCCGGCCCGCAAGCGGCGCAAGCTGTCGTTCGTCGGCGTGGTAGCGGTATCTCTCGTCATCGATGGTGCCGGCAAGCTGGCTGATGATCCGCAAGCCGTGCTGGATGGCCTGCCCGAGGATACCGGCTCGGGTTACGAGTTTCACGAGCTGGTGCTCGACGTAACGGAAGAAGCCTTCGAGGCCATTCCGCGCAAGCGCCGCCAGATCGATGACGTGGTCGAGGACACCTTGCGCACCGCCATCCGCCGCCGCCTCGACACGGAGTGGGGCAAGAAACCCGTCGTGCACGTGCTGATCCACAGGGTTTAGCCGGACAGCCCGCAATAACTTGCAGAATCCGGGCAAATCGCGGCACTTTGGGCGCGTACCTGAAGGATCCGAATCATGTCCGAAATCGTCCCGCCCGGCTCACCTGACGGCATCGAGCCGATTGATCTGCGTTCCGCCCTTGAAGAGCGCTACCTGGCCTATGCGCTGTCGACCATCATGCACCGGGCGCTGCCGGATGTCCGCGACGGGCTGAAGCCCGTTCACCGGCGGCTGCTCTATGCCATGCGCATGCTGAAACTCGACCCCAACCAGGGCTTCAAGAAGTGCGCCCGGGTGGTGGGTGACGTGATCGGTAAATATCACCCGCACGGCGACCAGGCGGTCTATGACGCCATGGTCCGGCTGGCGCAGGATTTCGCCCAGCGTTACATGCTGGTCGAGGGTCAGGGCAATTTCGGCAACATCGACGGCGACAACGCGGCCGCCTACCGCTACACCGAAGCGCGCCTCACGGAAGTGGCCATGGCGTTGCTGGACGGCATCGACGAGGACACCGTCGATTTCCGCGAAACCTACAATGGCGAGGACAAGGAACCGGTGGTGCTACCCGGCGCCTTCCCGAACCTGCTGGCCAATGGGGCCACCGGCATCGCGGTCGGCATGGCGACCTCCATCCCGCCGCACAATGCCGGCGAATTGTGTGATGCCGCCCTGCACCTGATCAAGTTTCCGGCTGCCGGCATCGACAAGCTGATGCAGTTCGTGCCCGGGCCTGACCTGCCCACCGGCGGCATCATCATCGACACGCCGGAGCAGATCACCGAAGCCTATCGCACCGGACGAGGTGCCTTCCGCATCCGTGCCAAGTGGGAGACGGAGGACCTTGGACGCGGCACCTGGCAGATTGTGATCACCGAAATACCCTACCAGGTGCAGAAGGGCAGGCTGGTCGAGAAGATTGCCGAGCTGCTGACCGACCGCAAGCTGCCGCTGCTGGCTGATGTGCGCGATGAGTCCGCCGAAGACATCCGCCTGGTGCTGGAGCCGAAGAGCCGCACCGTCGATCCGGTTGTGCTGATGGAGCAGATGTTCAAGCTGACCGAGCTTGAGAGCCGTTTCTCGCTCAACATGAACGTGCTGTCGATGGGCAAGGTGCCCAAGGTGCTGTCCTTGCGCGACGTGCTGCGCGAGTGGCTGGACCACCGCAAGGACGTGCTGGTGCGCCGCTCCAGCCATCGCCTTGGCGTGATTGCCCGGCGGCTGGAAATCCTCGGCGGCTACCTGATCGCCTATCTCAACATCGACGAGGTCATCGCCATCATCCGCGGCGAGGAAGAGCCCAAGCCCGTGCTGATGCGCCGCTTCGATCTGACCGACACCCAGGCCGAGGCAATCCTCAACATGCGCCTGCGCGCGCTACGCAAGCTGGAAGAGTTCGAGATCCGCAAGGAACACGAGGGCCTGACCGCCGAGAAGGAAGGGCTTGAAGCACTGCTGGCGTCGGACGAGGCGCAGTGGAACCACATTTCAGATGAGGTGCGCGCAACCCGTGACAAGTTCGGCAAGAAGACTGCGCAGGGCGCACGGCGCACCCAGTTCTCGCAGGCGCCTGAGATCGACGTCAACCTGGACGAGGCCCTGATCGAGAAGGAGCCGGTTACAATCGTCTGCTCCGACAAGGGCTGGATTCGCGCCATGAAGGGCCACCTTCAGGACACCTCTTCAATCTCCTACAAGGACGGTGACAAGGAAAAGTTCGTCTTCCACGCCGAAACCACCAACAAGATCCTGCTGCTCGGCTCATCCGGAAAGTTCTTTACCCTTGATGCCTCGAAGCTGCCGGGCGGGCGCGGACATGGTGAACCGGTAAGGTTGATGGCTGATATGGACGCCGCCGACGCCATCGTTGCGCTTTTCGTCCATCAGCCCGGCCGGAAGCTGCTTCTGGCTTCGACCGAGGGCAACGGCTTCCTCGTGCCGGAAGACGAATGCGTGGCCAATACGCGCAAGGGCAAGCAGGTGCTGAACGTCAAGCTGCCGGTCGAGGCGCTGGTTTGCCGCCCGCTGCACGACGGCGACGATCACCTGGCCGTTGTAGGCGAAAACCGCAAGATGCTGGTGTTTCCGTTGTCTGAACTGCCCGAAATGACTCGTGGCAAGGGGGTGCGGCTGCAGAAATACAAGGACGGCGGCCTGAGCGATGCCCGCGCCTTCCGGCTCGCTGACGGTCTGACCTGGACCGACAGTTCAGGCCGCACCTGGACCGTGAATGATCTTGCCGAGTGGGCCGGCGCGCGCGCCCAGGCAGGCCGCATGCCGCCCAAGGGCTTCCCGCGCAATAACCGGTTTGGCTGACTTCAATTTACAGACCTGCTCCGATTTTACTTTGCGTCAAGTAGCCGTTAATGGTTTTTTTGCGCATTTGTGCGGAGATTGCCGTGATGATGCCGCTAGTCCTGTTGTTGCCAGCGGCGTGTATTTGACGTGTTCAACGAAACCAGAGTGACGGATGGACATGATTGGGACGGCATATTGGGTTGTGCATGGGCGCGTCGACAACGACCCGTTCACGAACACCGGCTTGGACAGCCCCGAGCAGTTGATGCAGCGCGCGGGCGGCGTATTCGTCGCCACGTCCCGCAATGGCACCACTGTTCGCTGGGCGATGTTCGCTTCGAACTGGGCCTCGCTGTACTATGTCAGCGAGTTGCTGGCGACGCTGCCCGCACCCTACACCCTCGAATTCTTCCTGAGCGGCTGGTTCACCCAGACCATCGAGGATCCGCACCACGCAGTTGTCCGCTTGCAGGAACTGGTGGTGAAGAGCGACGTGCACCTGCGCCAGAAGACCCATGTGAAATGTCTGCTGCCCGACTATGTCCCGCAGATGCCGAACCTGATCGGCGATACCCTGGCCGACCGCAAGGCTTCACCGGACTTCAGCGTGGATTGCGTGTTCGACTCGCAGAGCAGGCGCTTCGTGGTTCAGCGGATTGGCGCCAATTCCACCGTTGCCAAGTGGTATGGAACCACATCTCCCAGCTCTTTCCCCTGTCAGACGGGAAGTTCCTACGACAACATCGTCTCGCAGGCCTATCACAACGTGCTGGAGACAGGTGAGGCGCACTACGGCCACGTGCTTGCGGTCTTCCCGACGCCGATGCAGATGCCGAAATGGGTCGGTTATCAGCGGGTGATCCTGCCCCACGCCTTTCCTGACGGGCGCAATGGCGTGACCGTCGTGACGGAAGTCGGGAACGTGGATATCAATCTCGTATAGCCATGAGTCCGGCTTCCAGCCGTTCGTAAACGGCGTGCTCCATCTCGTGCCGCTCGGCTACGAGCAGCCATTCGTTGTCCGGTATGTCCTCGGGGTGCCACTCCCAACGCAGGAAACTCCGCTCGGCATAGGGATAACCGTTCTGGATGCCCGTGCCGCGCACGCCGATGCGATGGACGACGAGGGCCCAGAGAGCGTCCGGATTCCATTTCAGCATCGCCAGCAAGTGGCCGGCAAAGGTCATCGATTCGTTTACTTCGCGCGTGCCGCGATGGCTTTTCCCGACCCAGAGTTCACCATGATAGCACAACCAGCCCGACAATCGTCCGGCACGGCTGCCCGGCGGCGGTAGCAGCGCCTTGGGCACCATGAGCTTTCCTGACTTCATGTAGAGACCGGCCATCCACCCGGTTGCCCAGTCCGCCAGGTTGGTGTCGATATAGTCGAGACGATAGGCGTTCAGGCCGACAGTCTCGTTGGCTTCATTCGCCACGCGGACCCAGAATGCCTTGCCATCGAGTTGACAGTACGCCGGGTTGAACATCGGCGCTGCTTCGATTTGCCTGCACTCAAGCTTTGTCCGGTTGAATGCGTTCATGTCGTTCGAGACCGAGAACGTGAGGCCATAGCCGGCGAGCACGCCGCGCAATGCCGTGATGAGCTCAACGAATTCGAGCGGGTTCTCGAGTCCTCTGCGCAAT
>Ga0316195_10001086_pt1 | contig 11860 bp, 8 predicted proteins | sample Phised1_MG_FD_204937 | JGI IMG/M metagenome (GOLD analysis project Ga0316195, IMG submission 204937) | Coastal sediment microbial communities from Maine, United States - Phippsburg sediment 1 | ecosystem: Environmental > Aquatic > Marine > Coastal > Sediment | place: USA: Maine | collected... | reverse complement strand
GCCGTCCGGATGCAAACCGTTACGGAGGCCCTCGATGCAGCATGATCTGGGCTATTTTGAGGAAGGGCAGCTGGACAAGCGCCGGGATTTCCGCTTGCTCGGCCGCCTGCTGCCTTTTCTGTCACCGTATCGCGCCATGCTGGCGGCGTCCATCGGGCTGGTCGTGCTCCTCACGGTCCTGGACCTGACCCTGCCCTATCTCACCAAAATCGCCATCGACCGCTATATCGTTCCGCTGCAAACGGATACCGTCCCGCCCAACGGCAACGGGGGGGTGCCGGCGCAGGCACCCGCCGCCCGGACGACGCGCTGGTTGTTGCTTGCCAGCGACAACCCGGCTCTCCCGGCCATCAGGGACCGACACCCCCAGCTTCTGGTTCGCCAAGACGGCGGCTGGGCCATTGCCTATCACGACCTCGCCCAACTGTCCCCCGAAGAGCGACAGCGCCTGCGGCGCCCCGATCTGAATGGCCTGCTGTTGATCGCCGCCGTCTACCTGCTGATGGTCATCATGGACTTCGTCCTCAATTTCATCCAGAAAATGACCATGGAAAGAGCCGGCCATCTCATCATGCACGATCTGCGCATGACGCTGTTCGAACGGGTGCAGGATTTTTCGATGAACTTTTTTGCCCGCAATCCGGTAGCCCGTCTGGTGACCCGCGTGACCAATGATGTGCAGAACATGCACGAGCTCTTCACGTCCGTTCTTTCCATGCTTTTCAAGGATCTTTTCCTACTGCTGGGCATCGGTATCGTCCTGTTGGCAATGAACTGGCGCCTGGCGCTGACCGCTTTTACCGTGCTGCCGCTGGTGATCCTGGCATCCTGGTGGTTTTCTCGCCGGGTCCGCGATGTGTTCCGTCTGCTGCGGATAAAAGTTGCTGAAATCAACACCCGTTTTGCGGAAACCATCGGTGGCATTCGCGTCATCCAGTCCTTTCGGCGGGAAGCCGACAATGAAGAGCGCTTTCAGCGCCTGAATCACGAAAACTACCAGGCCGGCATGGAGCAGATCCATATTTTGGCCATCTTCATGCCGCTGGTGGAAGTACTGGGGGTCATCACCGTCGCCATCGTCATCCTTTACGGGGGCGGCCACATTCTGTCCGGTGACATGACCCTGGGCATTCTGGTGGCCTTTATTTCCTACCTGCGCATGTTTTTCCGGCCGATTCGCGATCTCTCCGAAAAATACAACATCCTCCAGAATGCCCTGGCCTCGGCGGAACGCCTGTTCCTGGTGATGGACAGCCCGGCCATGCTCCCCCGCCCGCCCGACGTCCGGAAGCACGACTCCGCCGCTGACGACACCCCCCTATCGCATATTGCCTTTGACAAGGTGTCTTTCAGCTATATTCCCGGAGAGCCGGTGCTGCGCGACATTTCCTTTGAGGTCCGCGCCGGCAGCACCATCGCCCTGGTCGGCCCCACCGGGTCTGGCAAAACCACCCTGACCCAGCTCCTGGGGCGCTTCCATCTGCCCGACGCGGGAACCATCCGCATCAACGGGCGGGATATCCGGGAGTGGCACCCGGACGCCCTGCGCCGGCGCATGGCCATGGTCATGCAGGATCCCTTCCTGTTTTCGGGGTCCATCCGCGACAATATCATCCCCCGTGGGGATGACGTGCCGCCCGAAACCCTCCATAACATACTGGCGGCGGCCAACTGCCTGGATGTTGTCACGCGCCTGCCCCAGGGCCTGGACACCCCCCTGGCGGAAGGGGGTGCTTCGCTGTCCAGCGGGGAACGCCAGTTGCTCTCCATCGCCCGCGCCTTTGCCCGACGGCCGGATATCATCATTCTCGATGAGGCCACCTCATATATTGACTCGGAAACCGAAAACCGCATCCAGGAAGCCCTCCAGCGCCTCACCACCGGTCGGACGACGTTTGTGGTGGCCCATCGCCTGTCCACCGTGCGACACGCGGACCACATCATCGTCCTGCACCATGGGGAAATCATTGAAGCCGGAAACCACGCTGATTTGATGGCCAGACAAACTTTTTACTACCGGTTGCAGCATCTGCAGGGATAGGAGCGCCGTTGTGTGCTGCGAAAACCGTACACTGGCCGCCACAATCACTTCTCCAATGATTTACCCTTGCCAAAAAGGCCCCGCAATGCTAAAAGTTCGAAGTCGTTTTCGAATGGTTGCGGCCGGGACGGCAATCCCGGCGCCACGCTGCAAACACCATATAGTCCCACCTGTTTTTCGAGGCTCTTTGGGAACCAACGATTTACCGTTCGGTTTCGTTGTCCGTTTCATCCAACTAACTTACTGAAGGAGGAGAGGATAAATGGCTTACGATGCAGTTAACATGGCAGACTGGCAGATTTCCGAAGCAGCAGAAAAAAATATGCCCATGCCCGACGAATGGCGCGAAAAGCTCGGCCTACAAAAGGACGAAATGCTGCCCATGGGGCGGCTGGCAAAGCTCGACTTCCTCAAGATCATCAACCGCCTGAAAGACCAACCCGACGGGAAATACATCGAAGTGACCGCCATTACCCCAACGCCCCTGGGGGAAGGGAAAAGCACCACCTCCTGCGGGCTGATGGAAGGTCTCGGAAAACGCGGCGTCAATATCGGCGGTGCCCTGCGGCAGCCTTCCGGTGGACCGACCATGAACGTCAAAGGGACGGCCGCCGGCGGCGGGAACTCCCTGCTGATCCCCATGACCGAATTTTCTCTGGGCCTCACGGGCGACATCAACGACATCATGAATGCCCACAACCTGGCCATGGTGGCCCTGACCGCCCGTATGCAGCACGAACGCAACTACAATGACGAGCAGCTTGCCCGCTTGACCAAGATGCGCCGGCTCGACATCGACCCCACCCGTGTGGAAATGGGCTGGATCATCGACTTCTGCGCCCAAGCGCTTAGAAACATTATCATCGGTATCGGCGGCCGAACCGATGGCTTCACCATGCAGAGCAAGTTCGGCATCGCCGTGGGTTCCGAGCTCATGGCCATCCTGGCCGTGGCCACCGACCTGGCCGACCTCAAGGAACGCATCAACAACATCACCGTGGCTTTCGACAAGAGCGGCAATCCGGTCACCTGCCGCGACCTGGAAGTCGGCAACGCCATGTCGGCCTTCATGCGCAATACCATCAACCCGACCCTGATGTGCACTGCCGAATACAACCCCTGCCTGGTACACGCCGGACCCTTTGCCAACATCGCCGTGGGCCAGAGCTCGATCATCGCCGACCGCGTGGGCCTCAAGCTGTTCGACTACCACGTCACCGAATCCGGTTTCGCGGCCGACATCGGTTTCGAAAAATTCTGGAACGTCAAGTGCCGCTTCAGCGGTCTGAAGCCCCACGTCTCCGTACTGACCTCCACCATCCGCGCCCTGAAGATGCACGGCGGCGGCCCCAAGGTGGTGGCGGGCAAAGCCATGGATGAGGCCTACACCAAGGAAAACCTGGGACTGGTGGAAAAGGGTGTCGAGAACATGGTTCACATGATCGGTGTCATCCGCAAAGCCGGTATCAACCCGGTGGTCTGCATCAACCGCTTCTACACCGATACGGATGCCGAGTGCGCCATCGTGCGCAAGGCGGCCGAGGCGGCCGGGGCTCGCTGCGCCGAGTCCAAACACTGGGAAAAGGGCGGCGACGGTGCCCTGGAATTCGCCGATGCCGTTATCGACGCCTGCAACGAAACCAACGATTTCAAGTTTCTCTATCCCTTGGAAATGAAGCTGCGCGACCGCGTCGCCATGATCGCCAAGGAAGTCTACGGCGCCGATGGTGTGGACTGGTCTCCGGAAGCCAATGCCAAGGCCGAGATGCTGGAAAGCAATCCCAAGTACGCCGACTTCGCCACTATGATGGTGAAATCGCACCTGAGTCTGTCCCACGACCCGACCATCAAGGGTGTGCCCAAGGGCTGGCGCCTGCCCATCCGCGACGTTCTCATTTACTCCGGGGCCAAGTTCCTGTGCCCCTGCGCGGGCACCATCAGCCTGATGCCCGGCACCAGCTCCAACCCGGCCTTCCGCCGGATCGACGTCGAACCGGAAACCGGCAAAGTGACGGGGCTCTTCTAACCCCCCGGAAAAAAGCTGCACCGGCACCGGCCGGTGCAGCCCTGAAGATAGCCCATGGCCCGGAAGATATTTCCGGGCCAATTTTCTTGGCGATTTCGTTAAACGTCCAATATCGACGGCGTCATTCCTCATCAAGGCGGGGTATTGATGTACGCCCCCTTCCTATGCCGCCGTCCCGAAGATGACTTTTACGGACCCATCTTTTTTCAACCTCAATCAATCGTGTTATGAGATCTATGATCCAGCGCGCCCTGCTCATCAATCCCTTTTACCCCATATCCGAGACCCCTTCCCCACCCCTGGGCCTGGCCTACCTAGCCGGGGCGCTGGAAGCCGCCGGAGTGACCGTGCGCATCCTCGACATGGTTGTGTTACCACAAACCCCGAACACCATCGCCGCTGTTCTGGAAGAGTTTCAACCGGAGGTCGTTGGGGTCACCGCCGTCACCATGAGTGCCGAAACCGCCTTTGGCATCCTTCGCGACGTCAAACGGATCGCACCCGAAATATTGACCGTCATGGGCGGCCCGCATGTGACTTTCTGTACGGAGGAAACCCTCTGCGCCGTGCCCGAACTGGATGTGATTGTCTGCGGGGAAGGCGAGCAGACCTTTCCGGCCCTGCTGGAGAATGCCAGCCGACGTGGGCACTGGGAGACCATCCCGGGGCTGGCCTTCCGCGCCAACGGCGGCGTTTGCCAGACAGCAATGCGGGCGCCCGTGACCGATTTAAGTCGCCTGCCGGAACCCGCACGCCATGGCCTGCCCTTAGGTCGCTATCGCACCCTGGGCATGCCGGTCAGCGTGACCACCAGTCGCGGCTGCCCTTATCAGTGTGTTTTCTGTGTGGGCCGCCGGATGGTAGGCGCGCGCGTGCGCTACCGGCCGCCCATGCAGGTGGTGGATGAAATCGAAGGCCTGGCCGCCCTTGGATTCCGCCAGGTCAACGTGGCCGACGATCTGTTCACGGCCAACCCGCGTCACTGCCTCGCCATCTGTGACGAAATTATTAACCGGGGCCTGACCATTCGGTGGTCGTCTTTTGCCCGGGTCGATACTGTGTCGATAGCGCTGCTGACCCGCATGCGCCAGGCCGGCTGCCACGCCGTCAGTTTCGGGATGGAATCCGGCAGTCCGGATATCCTGAAACGGGTGCGCAAGAGCATCACCATCGAACAGGCCGAAGCCGCCGTCGCCATGTGTCGCCAGGCCGGCATGGAAGCCCATGCCTCCTTTATCCTGGGGCTGCCTGGGGAAACCGCCGAAACCCTTGAGCAGACCATGGCCTTCGCCCGGCGCCTGGGCGAACAGGGATTGCTTTACGGGTTCCATCTACTGGCGCCCTTTCCCGGGACCGCCATCGGCGATGATCCGGACGCCTTTGGACTGCAGGTGCTGTCCCGGCACTGGCCCGACTACCACGCCAACCGCGCCATCTGCCTGCCGTACGGCATGGACCCGTCCCGCTTGGACGACATCGCCCAAGGATGGCAGGCACGCTTCCTGGACTACCTGGCCGATATTCAAAAACGCATGCCATCCGGCGCGGCCTCGCAGGAAGAGGCGGCCCAGATCCACAACATGAACCGCACGGCGATTCTTTATGAAATGATGATGGCCGAAACCCTTGAAAAAATCGATCCGTTTGGTGATGCGGGTGAAGCCCCCATAGAGGATCTGATCCGACGGGTGGCGCCGCTTCTGCCGAACTGGCCCCAAGACACCATCGGTGATGCCTTGCAGCAGGCCCGGGAGCGAAACGGTCTGCGCATGGACAGGGCTCCGGATGGAAAAATCGCATGGCGCTGGGTGGATTCTCTGCCAACGCCCTGAGGTTGTGAAAAGGCGACGACATGCCGAAGGATATGCCAGCTGAGCTGACACTGGATCTGAGGCGGCATTGTATCGAAACCGCCATCCGCCGACGTTACGATCAGGCTCTCCGCTCCTATTTGAAAGACGAGGATGCCCGCCCGCGGCTCGAACAAGACATCGAACTTCTCCTTGAAGCGCTGGAGACCCTGGACTTTCCAGCCCTGCGGGGAATGCATGGCCCCCTATCCGGCCAAAACGAAACGCCTGTCATCCTGTCACGCGGTCCGCACGGGCATCTATCCATTTATATTGACGGTCAAAAACTCCCGAACCTGCCCAAACGCTGAAACGCCGTGGCGGTCAAATGACAACTCACGGCGTCGAAAGCCAAAAAGGTTTGATTTACGGGCCCCCTTTGTCACGAGGGCGAGCATCGGGGCCGCGGACGACAAGACGCGGCGACTGTCTGAGTCCCGCGATAAGCGGGGCGAGTTTCGGCGCGTCCGGCCGCGGCCCCGACGCGCAGGCGAACCCGAAAGGCTCGTGACACGGGCGCCTTCTTTTGGCTACTTTTCTTGCGCGTGCAAGAAAAGTAGCCAGTCTTCCTTAAAACACCCCGAATTGCCAATACTTAGACGCTACGTCCACCCGATGTGGGAGACTTAGATAAAACTAAGCTTTGTCGCGTTCCTCGTCCCGCAGCACCCGCCGCAGGACCTTGCCCACATTGGAAACCGGGATATCATCGCGGAATTCGATCATCTTGGGCCGTTTATAACCGGCCATGTTCTCCTTACAGAACTGGCGAATCTCGTCCTCGGTAGCATTTTCGCCCGGCTTCAACTGGATAAAGGCCTTGACCGATTCGCCACTCTTGGCATCCGGCACGCCCACAACAGCGGCCAGGGCCACTTTGGGATGGGTAAACAGAACGTCTTCCACTTCCCGGGGGTAGACATTGAAACCACCCACCAGAATCATGTCTTTCTTGCGGTCCGTGATGACCACATACCCGTCTTCGTCGACGTGGCCGATATCGCCGGTCAAAAAATAACGGCGGCCGTCGATTTCCCGGAAAACGGCCTCGGTTTCGGCCGGTCGGTTCCAGTAGCCCTTCATGACCTGAGGGCCGTGGATGGCCACCTCGCCATCTTCTCCCCGGGGCACCTCAACCTCGCTAGTTTCCGCGTTCAGGATCTTGATGTCGGTGCCCGGCATAGGAAATCCGATGGACCCGATCTTGCGTTTGTCGGCAAAGGTCGGATTGGCGGTCGCCACCGGGGCGGTCTCGCTCAGGCCGTAACCCTCAAAAATAACGGACCCCGTTTTGTCCTCGAACTGTTTGCAGACTTCCGGCGGCAGCGGCGCGCCGCCCGAAAAACAGCCCATCAGGGACGTGAGATCATACTGATCCAGAAGCGGGTGGTTGGTGAAGGCCACGAAAATGGTCGGTACGGCCGGCATCAGCGTGGGGCGCTGCTTCTGAACGATCTTCAATACTTCGGTAAACGGCGGATCGCCGGCCCGTGGGTCCGGGACACAGATCAGGCGGCTGCCGGAAGCGCAGGCCGACAGCATGGCGCAGGTCATACCGAAGCTGTGATACCAGGGTAAAACGCCCAAAAAGCAGTGATAGCCTCCCTTGCGGATCCCTTCCGCAGGGGCACCTTCGCTGTAGGATAACCGGTTCCAGGCGCTTAAGGCCATTAAATCGTATACGAAATTGGCGTGCGTCAAGGCCGCACCTTTGGGCACCCCTGTGGTTCCTCCGGTGTAGATAATCAGCGCCAGGTCTTCGGACGGGTTGATATCCACCGCTGGGGGAGTCGGTTGGGCGCTACTGACGACGTCATCGAACATCAGGTGGCCGGGAGCGTGCTTCGCGGCCTGGGGAATCTTGCCCAGCAAGCCGCCCAGGAAGCCTTTGATCCAGGGCAGATACGATTTAATGTTGCAGATGACCACCGTTTCCACATCCGTGCCCTGGATGGCTTTTTCGGTGGTGGGGTAAAACTGGGGATGATCCATACAGAACAGGGCTTTGGCCCCGGCATCCTTGAGCTGGTAGTTGAGTTCCGTAGGGGTATAGAGAGGATTGCAGGTGACACAGACCGCGCCCGCCTTCAGGATGCCGAAATAAATGGCCGGGTATTGCGGCAGGTTGGGAAGAAAAATCGCCACCCGATCCCCTTTGCGGATGCCTTTGGCATGCAGAAAATTGGCAATCCGGTCGGCCGTGTCCTTGACCTGGGCGAACGTGCGGGGCGCATCGTTGAAAATGGTGTAGGTCTGGTTTGGATAGTCTCGAGCAGCCTCGTCCAGCAGGTTAAAAAGGGGTATATCATAGTCAACGATCTCTTGGGGAACACCTTCGGGCCAATTTGGGGTGGGCCAGGGAGCTAATGTCATCTCGCGTCCTCTCCTGTTGGTTGGGGTTGATGCCGACTTATCGCGCGATAGTGTACCGCATGTCTCCAGATAGGTGGCGGCGACCAACGGGTAGACATGCTTTTCGATCGTGAAATTCCCGCGCGGGGATTTCGCTGCAGGACGACCAAATGCAAGCGCACCCTATGATTTTGCATATCGCTAACTAGAAGAAAAGTAAGAATGTCTTTGCAGAAAGCGCTGGAACTGTCAAGAGAAATACTTCCCATCAACGATGCCGTTGCGGCCGGCCGGTCATCAAAAACGAAATCCTCACTGCGGAGACGCGCCCGACGGCCATGGTTCGGCATCCCGCCAGGCGGGGAAGCTTTGCCGATAGGCTTCCAGAGAGGTCGCATCGAGATCCACCGTATGGACGACTTCCTTCCCATGCGCATGAAAGAGGACCGCCCCCTGGGGGTCCAGCGCCATGGTGTCGCCGGTATAGGCGTGGCCGTTTCCATCGCGCCCCACGCGGTTGACACCGATAACATAAGACTGGTTCTCGATAGCGCGTGCCGTCAACAATGCCATCCAGTGCGCCGCGCGGGCCGCCGGCCAGTTGGCGACGAAGAGCGCCACATCGTAGGCATTGTCGATATTGCGGGTCCAGATGGGAAATCGCAAATCGTAACAGATGAAAGGACGGATACGCCAGGCCCCGATGGTGACCGTCATCTGGGTATGACCCGCCCCATAGACACGGTGCTCGCCGCTCATGCGGAAGAGATGGCGTTTGTCGTAGAAGTAAAGCCGTCCTCCGGCGCTCGCCCAAACCAGACGGTTGTAAAGCTGCCCGTCTTCGCGGATAATCAGGCTGCCCGCCACGTCCGATTTCAATTCGGCCGCCTTGTTTCGCAACCAGCAAACGGAAGGGCCATCCATGAATTCGGCGCATTTGTCGCCGGCCATGGTAAACCCGGTGGTAAACATCTCCGGCAGCACCACAAGATCCGTGGCGCCCCCGGCAGAGGCCAGAATCTTATCGAAATAAGCCCGATTGGCGTCAGGGTCCTCCCAGGCCAAATCGGCCTGAACCAGTGTAACCTTTAAATGTGACATAACTTTTCGGCCGCCTCCTTCAGCGTGGCGTCGTTTTTGGCGAAGCAGAAGCGTAAAACGCGATGGTCGTCCAACTGATGATAAAAAACCGACGGCGGTATCGCCGCCACACCATGCTCGATTGTCATGCGGCGAGCGAAAACCGTGTCGGGTTCGTCCGAAATGGCCGAATAGTCCAGCATCTGGAAATAGGTGCCTTCACAGGCCAGGGGCCGGAAACGCGAGGGGCGAATCAGGGATACAAAAAGATCTCTCTTCTTCTGATAGAAATCGGAAAGACCAAGATGATCCGTGTGGCTTCCCAGGTAATCGGCCAGCGCCATCTGGATCGGTGTGTTGGACGCAAATGTCAGATATTGATGAACCTTGCGCAATTCAGCGCTCATGGGAGCGGGCGCCAGGCAGTAGCCGATCTTCCACCCGGTGGCATGATAGGTCTTCCCGAACGAACTGACCACGAAACTGCGTTGCCGCAGTTCTGGGTCGCAGGCCATGCTCGCATGATGGCGGCCGTCAAAAAGAATATGCTCGTAAACTTCATCGCTCAGAATCAAGAGGTCCGAACCGGCCACAAGTGCTTTTAATTGCACGATGTCTTCCCGGGTCAATACACTGCCGGTAGGGTTGTGCGGTGAGTTGAGAATCAGCAGCCGGGTATGGGCGGAAACCGCCTTGCGAACCTTTTCCCAGTCCATGCGATAATCAGGAAACGTCATGGGGACAAACACCGCCCGGCCGCCGTTCAAACGCACCGCCGGTTCATAAGCGTCGTAAGCCGGTTCCACGATGATCGCCTCGTCCCCAGGCCGCACCACAGCCGCAATGGCCGCATACAGCGCTTCCGTCGCACCCGAAGTGACGGTCACCTCACTTTCCGGATCATAAAGCGCGTCATAAAGCGCCGCTGTCTTGGCCACAATTGCTTCCCGCAAAGCAGGCACACCCGTCATCGGTGCGTACTGGTTGCAGCCTTGCCGCATGTAGTGGACCACCCGATCGATCAACGCCGGGCTGACATCAAAATCCGGGAATCCCTGGGACAGATTGATGGCACGGTGCTCGGCCGCCAACTGGGACATCACGGAAAATATGGTCAGGCCGACATCGGGCAGTTTGCTGGATAGAGTCATGAGCGGTCTTCCGCCTGGCTGTTGCGCCAGAGTTATGCCGTCAGGGGGTTTTCACTCCGGTTGCGGCAACAGCTTGGTAAATGGCATCGTATATTTCCATCGGGCCGACCCCATTCTTAGCGCCGATTTCTTGGAGGGTCAATTCCGGACTGACCTGAAGGCCGCCGTCTTGCAGGGCCTGGAGTACATCTGCTTCGGACAGGGCATACGCCCGGCAGAGAGCGGCCAAAGTTTTTTTGCCGGTTCCCGGAGGGGGTTCCGTCGGCATGTCTTTCGTTGAGGTCGATGCTTGGCCCCCTTGCATGATCCGGTATATCGCCTGGGGCGAGCGCCCATTTTCCCGGGCAATGGTCTGCAAGATCTCCTGATCACTGTCAAACCGGATGCCGGCCGCCTTCAGGGCCGCAGCCGCTTCGGGAAGTGCAAGGCCCGTCTTACGGGTGAAGTGATCCAACCGGGAAAGCTCGGCGTGTCCATAGGGCGGCTCACCGTATTGAATTGCCGCGGCATCTTTGAGATGCGCGTTGAACACCAGCGGCCATTTGAACGGTGGAACGCTTGCCAGGGTCCCCACCAGAATAATGGCTGTCAAGCCAAAGGCCGCATTGAACTCCGGGGTCCAGATTTTAAGACGACGGGTATTGTCCTTGAGGTAAGCCAGGATGGCGTTCCAATTGTAGTAAATATGCAACCCAATGGACACCAAAAACAGCAGGCCCATGTTGATGTGAATATCCCCCCACTGGGTCTTGTCTAGGCTCAGCAAACGCCAGTCGGCCCAGTAGGCCACCCGCCCCTGGGGTGCGATATAGAGAATGATGCTCGTGACAAGCATAAAGATGAATGCCGTCAGGGCCGTCAGAGATGTGATTTTACGCAGCTTCATATCCTCTTGTCCTTCAGCGAAAAAAACAGCGGCCGGCCGGCCGCTGCGTGCATCGGGCGCTTCTTTCCGATCGGAAAGCGTTATGCCTCTTCGAGGGAAAACCGCCAGGCACAATACCAGTCGTCCGGATGCGCATCGGGCGGGCAACCGATACATTCCGTTTTGATTCGGGCATCAAAGGCCCGGGCAAAATAGGTGTACTCCACAAGCCCCCCCGATTTACAGGGATAGTCATCCAGGCCTTTGCGCTGGCGGGCCGCCTGGACCCGGCATTCATCCATCCGGAAAATAAAGGCCTGCGGGCCATCGTCTTCGAATGACTGCCGGTTGATACGCCCATAGACCCGGAAATTGAGGGCCTGCTTCAGGCCTTCCAGACCCGGCGCCAGGTCAGCGCCCAGGAACCGGCGGATGGACCAGGCTTCGAAGGGCGAAAACCGGGCCCAGCAGGAATCGTTACAACGTTTGGCATCG
>Ga0316195_10001085_pt1 | contig 11864 bp, 8 predicted proteins | sample Phised1_MG_FD_204937 | JGI IMG/M metagenome (GOLD analysis project Ga0316195, IMG submission 204937) | Coastal sediment microbial communities from Maine, United States - Phippsburg sediment 1 | ecosystem: Environmental > Aquatic > Marine > Coastal > Sediment | place: USA: Maine | collected... | reverse complement strand
CCGAAGGCGCGGTTGCGCAGCTGCTCGGCGAGTTCGGCCAGCACGGCATTGGCAGGATTGACGACCAGGCGCCCGGTCCTCCACAGCCCGTTGAGATCCTGCGCCAGCTCCAGCCATTGCTTCATCGCGATAAAGCGCCCGATCGTGAGGCGGTCGCTGAAGGGGATCTGCTCGCGCACCTCCCGCCCCACATCGCGCGCAGCCAGCTCGATAATGCGCAGCAGGTGCGGCACGCTCAGCTCCAGCAGCGGCGATGGCGTCTGCGGATGGTACTGCCTGGCAACCTGCTCCACGGTCATGCGCCCCAGCCGCAACAGTCCGGCCCCATCGGTGAGCGGCCAGGCCTGCACATCGAGCGCGTCGGCGAATGCCTCGACCCGCGCCCAGGCGGCGGACTCCGAGGGCGGCCAGTGCGGCGCGGGACCGCTGGGTTCCAGCTGCAAGCGCGCCCGCACCCTGCGGTCCAGCCAGTGATTGCAGCCAAACGCCAGCAGCGAGCAGGTCAGCAGTGCGACCACCCACAGCAGGCCGGCGCCGTGCTGCCACAGCCACACCGCCCCGAGCGCGGGCAGCACCAGCAACGGCAGCGCCCCGAGCAGCAGCACCAGCACCCGCAGATTGCTGAGCAGCCGCAGCGCCTTAGCCATGGTCTTCACGCCTGCTGAGAAAATCTCCCGCGCTGGCAAAGGCATCGGCGTAGGCCCGCCGCACCGCGTCGACATCGACACCGCCGCCCCCGCGCACTTCATCGAAGTACACGCAGGCCGAGCGGCCCAGCGCGTAGGTGCAGGCACCGCTGGCCGTCGCTCCCCAGGCGGCGCCGATGGTCTGGCCGAAACCGGGCAGCAGCTTGAACAGCTCCCGCCCCGCGTAGCGGGCGAGAAAGCCGCTGCCGACCCCCAGCCCCAGCGCCAGCAGAAATTCAGCGCCCAGGCGGCGATCGAAATCCAGCCCGTACAGACTGGCCAGGCTGTGCACCAGCTTGCCCTGCAGCGCCGGCACGCCGACCGCACCCGCTGCCGGCACTGCGCCCAGGGCGGTCGCGGCGATCGCGTAACCGCGGATGTGGACCTCCGCCCTGCGCATCACCAGATCCTTGACGGCCGGGTCCGCCGTGAGCAGCGGGCGCAGGCTGTAGGGCAGCACCTGCTCGATGGCCTGCCACAGCGCCTCCAGACCATAGTCCGCCGGCTCGAAGCCCTCCTCCACCGGGGTGAGATCGATCGGCACGCAAACCGCGGACAGCCTCCCGGGCAGCGCCTCGAACGCCTGTCGCTGGGCGGCCAGGGCGCGGCGCAGATCGGCAGGCACCGCGTCGGGCAAGCGCCCGGCGGCGAACGGATACGGCAGCACGTGGCCGACGCCGGGCGGGTAACCTTCGTGCAGGCAGGTCTGGGCCACGACCAGCGCCCAATCGGGGTGGCGCGCCCGGATGACGCGCAGCACATCGAGCACCGGCCCCTCGGCAGGCTCCATGGCGCGCACCGTCGCGACGATCAGGTGAGACTGCCCCTCGCAGAACGCGATGTCCTCGGCCGGGTCGTAGTCCACCTCGCCGAGCCCGCGCGTATCGAGGAAGCGCACCAGCGGCATGGCGGCCGGATAATCGTAGAGGCTCGCCGTGCGCGTGCAGGCCCGGTAACCGCTGCCGATATCGGCGCGCGGGCTGCCCGTCAGCGCGCGCACGATCGTGCTCTTGCCGGACTGCGCCCGCCCCAGCAGCCACAGCACCGGTATCTGCTGCCTGGCCCTGGCCTCACGCAACAGGCCCTCCAACTCGCGCTCATCGATCCGAGGATTGAAAACCGCCTGCGACACATTCGACCAGGCGGTCGCCACGGGTCGCAGATACTTTTTTACTTCCGGCATGGCAATAAACCCCTGAGGCGCGTTGCTTTCACTGACGGCGACCATGGCTTTGCAGCCAGAGCTGCCCGGCTCGAGGACCGCTGCGGCCGTGCACCGATTTACACCACCTTGGCAGTTACCGCAAGCCACCCTTCACTGTGCACAATGCCCTGGGTAGCGAGCCCCGCCGCGAGGGCAGGCGCGGCGCAGCAGCAGGCAAGACCCCGGCATCGTATACTTTTCGGCGACAATCGAGTAGTTTGCTCCCTATCGTGGCACGCCACTGCGCACCACGAACGCGCACTCCACAGCGGGACGCGCGGACGCCGTCTTCAACTGCAACCCACCGGATCGAGAGTTAGCTGGCGATGATAACGACGATTAAGGCAGCGACCCTGCTGCTATGGCTGATCATTCTGCTCAACGCGCTGATGCCCTTCGGGGAACCCGCGCATACCATCCTCAACTGGACCGGGCTGGCGCTCATAGCCTCGCACGCCATCGAAACCCTGATCTACCTGCCCATGATCAGGCGCGCCGGCAGCAGCGCGGCCATGCACATCGTCCAGGTGATGCTGTTCGGATACGGTCACTTTCTCGTTTTGCGGCAGCAAACCGGCGAACCTGCGGCATAGCAGCGGGGCAGCCGCGCCACGGGAGGCGCGATCGCCGGGGCTCGGGGCTGCCTACGAGGCCTCGAACACCGTGGCGGGCGCGGGCTGACCGTCATCCTGTTGCAGCAGCTTCATGTTGCGGCAGCACCGCCATCCAAGCGCTGGCGGTGCTTCGGCGGGGGTCACTGCTCAGGCAGAGGGGCCGCCTCGCGCCAGCCGCGTCAGCTCGTCGGAGGTGCCGACGCGGGCAAGCTTTTGCGATACCCGCTGCGTCTGGCCGCTCATGCGCCAGTGGAAGATGGTGTCGGCTTCCAGCACGCGGCGGACATATTTGCGGGTTTCGTTGAAGGGAATGTTTTCTATCCAGATGCGCGCGTCGACGGCTTCGCTAACGGGTAACCACGCCTGCACCCGGTGGGGCCCCGCATTGTAAGCCGCCGTCGCCAGCACCTGACTGGCGCCAAAGCGCGAATACATCCTGCCCAGATAGTTGGTGCCCAGCTGAATATTGCTTTGAGGATCGGTCAGCGTCGCCACGCCGGTATAGGGCACCCGGAGGGATTTTGCGGTTTGTCTGCCGGTCGCCGGCATCAGCTGCATCAGACCTATGGCACCGGCGCCCGAGCGGATATCGGGGATAAACAGACTCTCGCTGCGCGCTATGCCGTAGGCCCAGCTGTCACTGATGCGGGCGTCGGCCGCGAAGCGCTCGAAATTCCGGCGATACGGCAGCGGATAGCGCAGTTCGAGGTCGTCGAATTCCTTGATCATGCCGACGGTGGCGATCGCACGCGAGTGCCAGCCCCACTGGTGCGCCAGCAGGGCCGCCTGGATCTTTTGCGCATGCGACAAGCCCCGCAGCGCCTCGCCCCACTCCGCGCGCCCCTGGCTTTCCAGCCCGACCAGATAGAGCTCCCTGGCTCTGATCAGGGCGCGGTTTTTCAGCAGGGCGCGCGCGCTTGCCGGGTCGGCCTCGAGGGGAACGTGCCCATAGGCGTAGGGCCGCGCCAGGGCATCGGCCGCCATAAAGCCATAGTAACTGCGCTCCCGCGACAGCTGGTCGAGCTGCCGCTTCGCCTGGGACTTGTCACCAGCGCCCAGCGTCGCCTGCGCACGCCAGAACGCCCACTGTTCATCCTCCTGCTCCGCGGCGGGCATCGCCGCAATCGCGGCCCGCACGCCCTGCCAGTCCTGGCGCCGCAAGGCGGCCCTGACCGCCCAGCTCCTGACCTCGGCATCGACCGCTGCCGGTGACAATGCCTGCAGCCAGCGCTCTGACTCCGGCAGCTGCCGGCGGACGGCCCACAGCGCGATAAACCGGGACAGTTCATCGCGCTGCGCGGGAGTAAACGCATAGGACGATGCGATGTCCTGCCACAGCTCATGTGCCCGAGCAGGGTCCGGATAGCCGATGCGCCTTAGCGCATGAAGCAACTGCCGGCGGGTAACGGGCACATCGGCGTAGCCGCTGTGCGCAAGCACAAAGTCCTCGGGCTGGCCCTGCGCACGCAGCCAGGCGGCAGCCTCCTCGCGATCCGCCGGGCCGAGAGACTTGGCCAGATAGGCGGCGAGCCGGTAATTGCGCGCATCCACCGCCAGATCGAAGCGCTCCCGGTACGCCTTGGGACCCAACTGCCCGCTGGCGCGCAGATGCTCGAACACGGGGTCGCATTCGTCGACCTGACTGCGGCCGACGCGCCAGAGCCTGAGCCCGCGCTCGACCACCTCTGCCTGCTCACCCCGCGCGATCAACGCCCGCACGGCGAGACAGTCCAGGCGGGCCATGCCGCGCCCGTCGTAGTACTGGCGGTAGAGCTGCATGAAGGCCTCGTGCTCGCCCGCGGCGGCGAGCCGCAGCGCGTAGCGATAGCGCAGCGTGCGAGCCGCGCTGCCCTCGCCGCTTTCGGCCAGAAATGCCCTGATCTGATCGACATCGACGTCACGCATGCGGGCCGCCAGGTAGGCAGCCCGCAAATCCGGCCACAGCGGGTAGGACTGCAGCAGGGCGGCACGCTCCGCTGCAGCGCTCCAATCCCCTGCGGCGGCGACCGGATACACCTCCATGAAGGCCGCGCGCTGCCGTTCGAGGAGCCCGCCCTCCGCGCCGCCGGGAGCAACGGTGGTCGCCATGACGGAACACGCTGCCACGACACTCAAACATCCGCCGGCCCCAACAACGGCCCGGCGGATCAATGCCACCACAATCTCCATACTGCTCATCACCCCATGCGACCCCGCGGCGACGGTGTGGCCGGCCGCTTTGACCGCTTTGACGCCGCCATCAACCGCCGCGGCCCACACCCGCTGCCAACAAACTAAGCACGAAATCGCCGACTACGCAAGCCCTTGCGCCATCGCGTTCATTCACTGCGACGGATCAATTGCGCCGGAAGAGATCACTGCTGCGGGTTGACGGCAAGGAACCGTCGCCGCTGATCAGCGGCGGGAATTGACAGTATCCCGCGATCCATGGCGCTGTAAGGTATCGTTCGAAGCCAGCCCGGGGTACCAGGGTCTTGGGGGCCCAGCGCCTCGCCGTGGACGCGCCAGCGGCGCCCGGTTCAACCGAACCGGCGCGCCACCGGGATGTTACTGCCTGCGGCCGCAGTCACCGGTGCGCTACCAGCCCTCGGTGCGGTGGATGTGCTGCCAGATCAGGCCGGGTATAAAGCGTCGAGCCAGGGCGCCCCGACGGGCATCCTTGTTGGGGTAGACCCAGAATTCGCCCTTGGCCAGACCCTTTTCGACCGCGTCGATGACCTCTACGGGCGTCAGGTAGGCGCCACCGGCGTCGAGCATCTTCGGCCAGTTGTCGCGGGCCTGCTCCAGCAGCGGGGTGGCTACCGTCGGCGGGCAGACGCAGGCGAACTTGATGTTGCTGCTCTTGTGCTCGTGGTACAGGGTCTCGGTGTAGAACACCACCGCGGCCTTGGAGGCAGAGTAGGCCCCCGTCAACAGCGTGGGCATGATACCGGCCATGGACGCAAAGCTGACGAACTCGCCTTCATTGCGGGGCAGCATCTTGTTCATGGTCGTCGTGGCGATATTGACCAGGCCATTCCAGTTGATGTCCATGATCTTGACCTGCAGCGCGGGGTCCTGCTCCACCAGCTTGCCAAAGGGCATGATGGCCGCACAGTTCATCACCCGATAGATCGGCCCCAGGTCCTTTTCGATCGCGTCGACGGCCGTGCGCACCTGAGCCAGATCGGTGATGTCGACGCGGTACGCCTGGATGTTCTGAAGGCCTTCAGCCGTTTGCGCCATCCCCTGCTCGTTCACATCGAGCAGGGCGACCTTAGCACCCTCGTTGGCGTAGCGGCGGGCGGCAAACTGCCCCATGCCACTGCCGCCGCCAGTAATAACCACCACTCTGTTCGCTAGAGACATCGCGTCGCTTTCTCCTTTGGATTGACCTGGAACTACCCTTGCGCATCCCGTCCACCGCATCCGACAGCGCGGGACACTACCTGAATTCAGCGAGTTGCGCGCTGCCAACGCGCACTCAAATGCGGCGGCTGACGCTGCGGGCATCGGCCAGCGCAGCCGGGCGCGATTATATCAGCTTGACCGCGATAAAAGGACTCCTGACCCACGCCACCGACTGCGGCCGGATTGCACCGGGGGGCCGGCGTGGTAAGATCGGACAGAGCAACAGTGGCAGCGGGTCGCTCAGCGCCACGCCGCCGCTGCGCCAATGCGGCGAGCCATTGCCTGCAGTCGGGCGCGCGACAGCACGATAATCAATAATAAAAAGGGTAACGTGATGACCGCATCGATACTGGATATCGCCGGCAAGCCGAAAGCGTCGCGGGCGAGGGAGGCCAGTCCGGCACTGGCACTGGCACGCAAGGTCGGGTTCATCAACACGCAGAAGCTGCCGGCGGTATTGCGCGCCGACTCGGTGAAATGCGATCTGACATCCCTGCTCACCCAGCACCGGGGCGAGCTGCAGCCCCTGCTGCGCAAATACGGGGCGCTGCTGCTGCGCGGCTTCAACATCGCGGACGCTGCGGAATTCAACCGCGTCGCAGCGCTGTATTTTGCCGGCGAGGGCGCGGAGCACAACGCCCCGCAGGAGCAGCGGCGCCCGGCACACCCCGGCCTGCTGGCCCTGCAGCCCTCGCCGCGCCCCACCGAGACGGTATTGCAGCACAATGAACTGGCCGACATCGCCGGCCACCCTCAGGACCTGCTGTTGTTCTGTGAAGCGCCTGCCACGAGGGGCGGCGAAACGACGCTGGCCGACACCCGGGCCATCTACGCGCACATCGACACGGACATCCGCAGTGAGTTCGAGCGACGCGGCGTGCAGTACCAGCGCCATCTGGCCGGCGAGCCCCAGCACGTGACGTCCGCGCTGCGCATCCCCCAGCGCCTCGGCCGCTTGCCTCGCACCTGGCAGGCAGTGTTCGGCACCGACTCACGGGCCGGCGTTGAAGCCGCCTGCCAGGCGCACGCGCTGACCGTAGAGTGGCAGGAGGCCGATGGCAGCGCCGCCATCCGCAATCGCCTGCCCGCCACCCTGCTGCATCCGGTCACCCGGGAGCGGCTATGGTTCAATCGCGTACTGCAGGCAGGGCGCTGCGCCGCCAGCTGGGCCGAGCTGGCGCGCCACCCGCTGGCAGCGGCGGCTCCCGGCAAGCGCCGCCCGCTGCAGGTGTTGTTTGGCGACGGCACCCGCATCCCCAGCCGTCATTTCAAGCACCTGGCGGACGTCCACCGCTCCCTGACCACCACCGTACCTCTGCAGCCCGGCGACCTGCTGCTGCTCGACAATCTGCTCACCAGTCACGGCCGCCGGCCCTATCGCGGACCGAGGAAGCTGCTGATGGCCATGGGCTAGGCCGGGGTCTGCAATCGCTCCTGAATCACGCGCGCGACCAGCGGCGAGCAACCCTCGCCACCGCCGGCGGCATAGTCGACCAACTTGCGCGTCATCACCGGGGTCCAGAACTTGCGGATATGTTGCGCCGTCAGCTCGAGTGCGTCCTCGTCGCTGGCCGCAGCCGAGAGGTTCAGTGCTATCTGGTTGGCCATCTTGACCAAGTGCGCCGCCTGGCTCATACGCGCTGCTCCCCTATCCTGTGCGCAAAGCTATAGATTTCGTGGCGCCCCTCACGGGCAAAACCCGCCAGGGTGAGCCCGGTTCTGCGGGCACACTCGATGGCCATGGTGGTCGGTCCCGACACCGCGACCAGCACGGGCCAGCCCAGCCGCGCCGCCTTGAGCACCAGCTCGTAGCTGGCGCGACTGGTGATCAGCACAAAGCCCTCGGCGCTGTGCCCCGCCCGCGCGTGGGCACCGATCAGCTTGTCCAGGGCGTTATGGCGACCCACATCCTCCCTGAGCAGGCAGATTTCGCCAGCCGGCGTACACCAGGCCGCCGCGTGCGCCGCTCCCGTCTGCGCCTGCAGGTGCTGCCAGTCGGACAGGGCCGCCAGCGCCCGCTGCAGCGCGGCGTGGGATACCGACACCGCCTGCGCGACCGGCGCGAGCTCGGGCAGCACCTGCGCGAGCGAATCCAGCCCGCACAGGCCGCAGCCGCTGACGCCCAGCAACTGCCGCCGCCGCTGTTTGAGCCCGGCAAAGGCCTCGGCGGCGATCGCCATGTCGATCTCGACACCGCTGGCATGCCAGGCGATCTCCAGGCCATGGAGCTGGTCGGCGCGGCCAAGGATGCCCTCGGAGAGGCTGAATCCCAGGGCGAAATCCTCGAGATCGGCAGGCGTCGCCATCATGACGGCATGACTGATGCCGTTGTAGCACAGGGCCACCGGGCTCTCGCCGATAACCGCCTGGCTACCGCTGCTGACCTCGCCGGACTGCCAGCGCAGCAGCTCGACGCGACCGAGCGCCGCCCCGGACCCAGCGCCGGCGGCCAAACCTGCCGGCGGCGCCGACGTCACGATGCTCATGCGCCGCGCTCTTGCCGCTGCCGCCACAGCCCGCGCTGCTGCTCCCTGAAGGCCCGATGGCGCTGCTGCCAGGCGGAGGGGCTGCTGACTTTCTCCAGCTGTACCGCGGTCACCTTGTACTCCGGGCAATTGGTAGCCCAGTCGGTGTTGTCGGTGGTGACGACATTGGCCCCGGAACCAGGGTGGTGGAAGGTGGTATAGACCACGCCCGGCTGCATGCGCTCGCTCACGCGGGCGCGCAGCACCGTATCGCCCGCCCGGCTGGAGATACCCACCCAGTCGCCATCGACGATACCCCGCTGCTCGGCATCATCCGCGTGAATCTCCAGCACGTCCTCGGCATGCCAGCGGCTGTTGTCCGTGCGGCGGGTCTGCGCGCCCACGTTGTACTGCGACAGAATGCGGCCAGTGGTCAGCAGCAGCGGATACCTGCGACTGGCGCGCTCGTCGGTGGGCACGAACGGCGTGAGCGCAAAAAATCCCTTGCCGCGCTCAAATTCCCGCTCGTGCATGGTGCGCGTACCGGCCGGGTGGTCGGCGTTGCACGGCCACTGGATGCTCCCCAGCCGATCCAGCTGGTCGTAGCTGACCCCCGCGAAGGTCGGCGTCAGGCGCGCGATCTCGTCCATGATTTCCGCGGGGTGCCGGTATTGCATCGGGTATCCGAGGGCGTTGGCCAGCGCCTGCGTCACCTCCCAGTCTTCCTTGCCGGCTAGTGGCGGCATGACCTTGCGCACCGGCGAGATGCGCCGCTCGGCGTTGGTGAAGGTGCCGTTCTTCTCCAGAAACGACGACCCGGGAAGGAACACGTGGGCGAACTGGGCCGTCTCGTTGAGGAAGATATCCTGCACGACGAGACATTCCAACGCCCGCAGCGCCGCCTCGACGTGCTGGGTATTGGGATCGGACTGGGCCAGGTCTTCCCCCTGACAATAGAGGCCCTTGAAGTCGCCATCCAGCGCGCTGTCGAACATATTGGGGATGCGCAACCCGGGCTCGGGATCGAGCGCGACGCCCCACTGCGCCTCGAACAGACCGCGCGTGGCGGCATCCGACAGATGGCGGTAGCCGGGCAGCTCATGGGGGAAGGACCCCATATCGCAGGAACCCTGCACGTTGTTCTGGCCCCGCAAGGGGTTGACGCCGACGCCGTCACGCCCGATGTTGCCCGTCAGCATCGCCAGATTGGCGATCGCCATGACCGCGGTGGAGCCCTGGCTGTGCTCGGTCACGCCCAGCCCATAGTAGATGGCCGCGTTGCGGGCGGTGGCATACAGCCTGGCGGCAGAGCGCACGTCCTGCGGGTCCACCCCGGTCGCGGCGGCGGTCGCCTCGGGCGAGCGGGCCGGGTCGGCGATGAAGTCGCGCCATTTGTCAAAGGCGGGCAGCTCGCAGCGGGCGTCGATAAAGGCCTGATCCTGCAGGCCCTCGGTAACGATGACGTGGGCCAGGGCATTGAGCAGCGCCACATTGGCGCCCGGCCGCACCGGCAGGTGCTCACAGGCGCTGACATGGGGGCTGGCGACGATCTCGATGCGCCGCGGATCGACCACGATGAGCCGCCCCCCCTCCCGGAGGCGCCGCTTCAGGCGGGAGCCGAACACCGGATGCGCCTCGGTGGGATTGGCGCCGATCACCATGACCACATCGGCGCTGTCGACCGAATCGAAGCTCTGCGTTCCCGCCGACTCGCCCAGGGTGGCCTTGAGGCCGTAGCCGGTGGGCGAATGACACACCCGGGCGCAGGTGTCGACGTTGTTGTTGCCGAACACCGCCCGCACCAGCTTCTGCACCAGATAGGTCTCCTCATTGGTGCAGCGCGAGGATGTGATGGCGCCGATGCTGTTGCGGCCGTGGCGGGCCTGAATATCGCGCAAGCGCCGCGCCGCGAACTCCAGCGCCTCGTCCCAGGACACCTCGCGCCACGGTTGATCGATGGCGTCGCGGATCATCGGCGTGCGGATGCGGTCGGGATGGGTGGCGTAGCCCAGGGCGAAGCGGCCCTTGACGCAGGCATGGCCCTCGTTGGCTTTGCCGTGGCGGTCGGGCACCATGCGCACCAGCGTGGTGCCGCTCATCTCCGCCCGGAAGGAGCAGCCCACGCCGCAGTAGGCACAGGTGGTCACTATCGCCTGCTCGGGCATCCCGTGCTGCACCACGCCGTTTTCGATCAGCGCCGCCGTGGGGCAGGCCTTGACGCAGGCGCCGCAGGCGACGCACTCGGAATCGATGAAGGACTCGCCCTGTCCCGCGGCGATGATGGAGTCGAAACCCCGCCCCGCCACCGTCAGGGCGAAGGTTCCCTGCACCTCCTCGCAGGCCCGCACGCAGCGCGAACAGACGATGCAGCGGGAGGGATCGAAGGTGAAATAGGGATTGGAGACGTCCTTGGGCTGCCCGAGGTGATCGGCGCCGACGGTGCCGAAGCGCTGCTGGCGCAGGCCGACCTCGCCCACCGTGTCCTGCAGCTCGCAGTCGCCATTGGCCGCACAGGTCAGACAGTCGAGCGGGTGGTCCGAGACGTAGAGCTCGACCACGTTGCGCCGCAGCTGCGCCAGCTTGGGGCTGTGGGTGTTCACCACCATGCCCTCCTCCACCGGCGTGGTGCAGGAGGCCGGAAAGCCGCGCTTGCCGGCGATCTCCACCAGACACACCCGGCAGGAGCCAAAGGGTTCGAGCGCATCCGTGGCGCACAGGCGGGGCAGCTTGATGCCCGCCAGCGCCGCGGCACGCATGACCGAACTGCCGGCGGGCGCGCTGACCGCGACGCCATTGATGGTGAGCGTGACGCTCCGGTCCGACTTCGGGTCCGGCGTGCCCAGGTCCTGCTCGGGTTGATAGAATTGCAGCATGGCGCTAACCCTCCCCCCCGAGACCGAAGTCAGCGGGAAAATGTTGCAGCGCGCTGCGCACCGGCATCGGCGTCAGCCCGCCCATCGCGCACAGCGAGCCCAGCTCCATGGTCTCGCACAGTTCCAGCAGCTGCGGGACCAGCGTTTCGCCGCGGTCGCTGGCCACCAGCCGGTCGATCAGCTCGACCCCCCTCACCGAGCCGATGCGGCAGGGCGTGCACTTGCCGCAGGACTCCAGCGCGCAGAACGCCATGGCAAAGCGCGCCTGTGCGGCCATGTCCACGGCGTCATCGAACACGACCACACCGCCGTGACCCAGCATCGCACCCGCTGCGGCGAAGGCCTCGTAGTCCAGCGGCGTATCCCATTGCGACTCGGGCAGGTAGGCGCCGAGCGGACCGCCAACCTGCACCGCCCGCACCGGCCTGCCACTGAAGGACCCGCCACCGAAATCCTCTATGAGTTCGCGCAGCGTGCCGCCAAATGCCAGCTCGACCAAGCCACCGCAGCGGACGTTGCCCGCCAGCTGCAGCGCGAGCGTGCCGCGCGAGCGCCCCTGGCCGAAATCGCAGTAGTACCGGGCGCCGTGGGCCAGCACGGTCGTCACCGCCGCCAGCGTCAGCACGTTGTGT
>Ga0316195_10001084_pt1 | contig 11866 bp, 16 predicted proteins | sample Phised1_MG_FD_204937 | JGI IMG/M metagenome (GOLD analysis project Ga0316195, IMG submission 204937) | Coastal sediment microbial communities from Maine, United States - Phippsburg sediment 1 | ecosystem: Environmental > Aquatic > Marine > Coastal > Sediment | place: USA: Maine | collected... | reverse complement strand
TGGCCCGACAGGAGTCAGGCGGTAACCGGTTGGGCGAAGACCCAACTGCTCGCAATACTACAGATGCGAGCGACAATGAGATTCATTTATACCGTGAATCGGCCTGGATAGATTCGTCTCCTTAGCTGAGCTGGATTCCAAGGCAAACTCTCATTAGCAGCAGGCGTATGGCAAATGCGCAGACTGTCTCACCGCTTCGTGGCTATTTCGGCGTGTAGGTGCCATCGAAGGCGACAGTCCATTCTCCATCCGGTCCTGTCGCCTCCCAGAGCTGACGCACGCTGCCATCGGGGTACGGGGTCCAGGTAATACGCTGCCCTGTCTCCTGCCCGTCTGCGCCGATGGTTCTCCCGGTAAGTACCATCTTGCCGTCGACGAGGCCGCCTTCGAGTACGAGCAGGAGACCCGACGAATCCACCCAGGTTTGATGCCAGACCTTTCTGGGTGCGTCGTAGATGTTGAAGCTCTCGCCGCTGTAACCTCGGCCGGTCTCGTATCTTTCGTGCAGAACACAGCCCCCGTACTCGCTCTTGATACTGTTCGTCCCGGTCAGCTTTCCCTGTGGTCCATATACATTCCATTCACCCAGCCAGAAGTCGAAGGCACGGTGTTCGGGGGTATTGCAGGGCCCCTGCGGTGACTGGGCAGACACCAGGCCAGAGGCACAGATCGCTGCCGCCGCGGCCGCCGCGACAGTGGCAATTTTCGGTAGTCGCATCGAATCTCCTGGAAGCAAAATCTCGGTTTGGCATCTCGGTCCCGCAGTTTGCAACGATATGATGCTGCGGGTCGCGGATGCCCCAGAATCGAAAAGTGGGCGCCAAAGACCCAGCGGAAAGATCTTCTGCGTGGAATCGTCAGCGCAGCAAAGCATTGCCTGGCACGTCGCGCGTCGCTAGTTGAACGCCGCCACGCTGCTGAACGTTTCCGAAATCACCCGCCATTGCCCTCCATCCTTCTTGGCGATCCAGGTGAATTTGGTCGTGCGATCGGTGCTGCTGTCTATCAGGACCGCAACATCGCCATGGATCTGAATGACCTCGTGCACGACCTCAAACGGCCTGACGTCGGCCTTCATGATCCATTCGATGAAGGCCGCCCGATCGATGGTCTTGCCGGAAGTAAATGTCAGCAGAAACCGCTCGTCCAGAATGCGCTCGAGAGCCGCCTGATCGTGCTGGACCTCGGCTGCGATCCAGGAATCCCCCAGCGCGATCAATTCCGCCTCTGTACTCGAATCGTCGGCCTGTGCAGTCCAGGTCAGGCAACCGCCGACGAGGATCGCAACCATCGCGCCTAGCCGAAACTGTGGAACTTGAGACATCACGATCACCCCTCAGAATTGCGCGATCCCGTCGCGAAACAGTACGGCAGGAACTTCCACGAATTCGCGTCATCAGGCTAGCAGAAAGCGCGAATTCGCATGCAAGGGAGACTCGGTGGGCATCCTGGGTCGGCCGCCGCCGAGGCGTGATTCGTGTACCGGGTACGATCATTCCTCGTCAACAGTGCGATCAGTTGGGCGTTTACTGCGGTTTGTGCGTTGCAACACTGCCGTTACCCAAATGCCTGTAGAAATGTAGCGGCGCCAGGAGAGCGCTCCGATCCGCGGGATCAGGATCCCGGGCTTTACGCACTTTTGGATAATGGAATTGGTCCTCCCGGCTCAATCCGCTAGGCTTGTCCTCGTACATGAACGTCGGGAGACATCGTATCAAGAGGAGGACGACATGGGACTGTTAGGAAAACTCTTCTCCAGCAAACCGGATTTCCCTGCCATCGATCCCGCCAGCGCTGCGGCCGCACGCGTGGCCAGGATTGAACAGGAGCTTCACCACCTGGCTGAAACGGTCAGGGAACCTCTGGAGGTCGTACCCGCCCAGAGCGCCGCCTACGTGTTCATTGGCAAGCCGCCCAGGAAATTTGGCCTGGCCTGGATTGACGGTGACAAGGTCAAGGGCCTCAACACGCTTGTGGAAGAGCACGGCATGAAGCCGGCGGAGGTTGCGCGATTGGTCGACCAACTCAGGGAAGTCTACGAGCGCAACAGCGACGCTGACCGCTACACCGCCACCGTGAAAGACGTGGACATCGTCGTTACGCCTTCCAGCCGGTTCGAAAACGAAGTTCACGAGATTATCGACAAGATCCTGCAGCACTAGTCGACGGCCGGGGTCGGTTCCCTGGCGTCGAAAGATGCGAAGGCCCCTTGCCAGGGGCCTTTTTCATGCGCCACGGCTGGCGGCCGACCGGCATCACCCGTCAGCTGCGAAGATACGACGCGCCATTCACGTCAACGATGCACCCTGTCATGAACTCCGAGCCCGGCGCGGCCAGGAACAGCACGGTCCACGCGACCTCCTGCGGCCTGGCGACGCGACCGAGGGGGCTCTCCCCTCTCAGGAAATCGCCTTTCGGCCCCGCCAGCATTTCCGCCGCCATGTCCGTCTCGATGAATCCCGGTGCTACGGTGAAGACGAAAATGCCCTCGCCGCCAAGCGCTTTGGCCAGCGACTGCCCCAGGGCGTTCAAACCCGCCTTGCTGGCCCCGTAGGCCGGTGCAGACGGCTCGCCCCGAAACGCGCCTCGCGAGGAAATATTGACGATCCGTCCGCCCCCGTTCGCCCGCATGTTCTCTGCGACGCAATAGGAGAGATTGGCTGGACCCAGCAGGTTCGCCCCCAGGACCCGATTCCACGATGCCTGCCACTCTTCGTAGCTGACCGACGAAGCGGGATGATCCTCGTAGACCCCCGCATTGTTCACCAGGATGTCTATCCTCCCGACCTGCCGCGCTGCGTCAGCCACCAGTGCCTGAACGGCCACCGGGTCACACAGATCGGCGCACAAGAGGTGATGAGGGCCTTCCCGCAGTGTGGCCAGCGTCTCCTCGGCGGCCGCCCTATTGCTCCCGTAATGGACGATGACTCCCGCCCCGTGTTCGGCAAAGGCCTGCGCTATTGCACGGCCGACGCCGCGGGACGCTCCCGTGACCAGGACGTTCTGTCCTGAGAAATCCAGGTTTTGTACTTTCATGTGGCCACAAGCCTGCCGCTGGGCGATACGTTGTGCGCGACACTACACCAGGCGCAACACAGTTGGTACTGACGGGAGGCGGCGACCATGGAAAGCTTGATGATGCGGTCCAGCCGAGCCGCATCGCGACATCGCCTCAATCCTGCCGCAGCCTCTCGAGGCCGGCAGCGCCGCGCGATCACCGTATCAGCGGATCAGGGAGAAGATTGCATAGCACAGCATCGCCAGCGCCAATATGACGAGGCCGGCGAGGTCGGCTGCCGACAAGTTGCCGGCAAGGATCGACCCTTCGCGCTTGGCCAGGATCCGTTCCCGGTGAATGAGGAATGCCGGGAATGCCGCGCTGATCGCGATGAAGAGGCCCGCGAGAATGTACAACCAGGTCCAGCGCATCGACAGTCGACGGGCCTCGAGGAGCATCCATATGATCACCGCCAGGCCGAGGAACAGGATGTCGACGGTAATCGAGCGACTGGCCGGGTTGACCAGCGTCTCCTGCCAGAAATGCAGGGTCGCACCGACCAGGCCCAGATCGAGGTAGGCGACGTTGTTACCCCAGGTTCCAATGAGCGCCACCAGGCCGATCGCCGCGTAGGCAATCGAGAGAGCGCTTCGCGAGATTCTCATGCTTCAGACCTCCAATCCATGACTCGACTGCTGGTGCCTACGGCGTTGTAGACGTACGTCAAGCCGCGACCCGTAGTTGCCGGGGCACAGGCAGTGAACGTCAGCGCAGCGGCGATTGGCACCAACACCGGTCTGTATTCGCACTTCATCGACAGGTCCTTAGTAGATGAGCATGGGAGACAAGGTCACGCTGCCCTGTTCCGTGACCACTCGATACAGGCCCGCGGCCTTGCAGCGACCCTCCGTACCGGCAGACGGATCCGCGGACGGTCCGCGTGTAGCCAGCTTCTCCAGAATCCCCAGGACAGCCCCGTTGTCGGAACTGTCTTTCAGGCTCCCCAGCCGCCAGCCATCGACGATCGTCATGTCGAGTCCTGCCTTGCCGAGTCCCGATTTCGTGCTGACGAGGTAGGGCCGCGAGTAATCCGGCAGGATGAACGGCGCCCCGGCGGCGCACTGGGTCTGCAGCGTGCACTTGCCCTTCCCTTCCGTCGCCGTGCAGACCTGCCTGGGGCCGACCTCAACGACGACGACAGGCTCATAGACGATGTAGCCACGCTCGTCGCTTGAGCCTTCATGGGCCCTCAAGGCGCGTTCCTGGCTGATCGGACGGACGTCTAGACCGGCGCATCCGGCCAGCAAGACCGACAGCGTTACGCAGATTCCCGCGAGTGATCGCATGGCTTTCCCCTTCATCCGCCGCAGGCCGTTGCAGGCGCCGACTGTCAAACCGGCTGAAGCGCCGCACCTGGTGACGCCTGGGCTCGATGTCTTCGGCCAAAGCCTAGATCGGCCGGGCAGACCCCGCAACCCATGGGTGCCGGTGTATCGGCCTCGCCCACCTGCTGCCGATGGGTTGCGGCGTCCTGGTGCCGGCAATCAGATCCAGCCCAGCACAACGCCAAACAAAAGCAGACCCAGGATATCCACGGCATAGATGAAGCCGACGGTCCTTAGCTTGGAGCGGATGCTCTTCATGTCGTGCACCCAGAAGGAGACGACAAAGAAAGTCAGGTAACCAAAGAGGAAGATCAGCCATGGCGCTCCCCTGTTCCACCAGGGATAGTCCCATGTGAGTGCGCCGACGCTATTGAGCAAGTACTCGACGACGACGCAAAAGGCAGATCCGGCGCCGGCGATGAATAGCCGGTTCGGTATTCCGAGAATCTTCTCCCTGGGATCGTCCGGCAGCAGCTTGCCGAAAGTGATGCCCGCGATCGCGAACATGAAGCAGATCTCGATGTTCAGGCCGATCAGGATCAGGAACGCTGTATCCGACGGTGCGCCCCACACCGGCGCGAAGTTCGTGAAGTGATAGACCAGCGCGTTCCAGATCTCGTTGAACCAGTCCATGCCCCAGAAGGCCAACCCGCCAAATACCAGGTTCCAGTTCTTGCGCTCGACCTCCACCGCATAAACGTAGAACACCAGCGCAAGCAACGGGATGACGTACCAGGAGAACTGGCTGCCGTCACGAAGGATGCTCAGGGCCTGGGCTGCGGATTCGGTGGGCACGGAAGACCTCCGGGAAACTCAGTGCATTGGCTCGCGTTGGATATGCCAGGTCCAACGAGGGCGGGTGCGTGTCTTCGCGAGTCTTGTCAGCAGCGAGGTTAACGGCGCCCCGCATGGTCCGACCATCGTGTCATTCCGCGCCTTTCGGTGGGGAACAGGCGTGCCTGTGGTCTCGATCGGGCGGCACACGAGCTCAGCAGCTGCGATGCCGAGCCCCAGAGTAAGTTCGTCGGACCGTGGTGCGCCCGGTAAACCGGCATCCGCACCCGCAGAGGAATGCGTTGTAGTCGAACTAGAGCTGGCGCGGACCCGCCCGCTGGCATCCAGGGGCGACTAGGGTTTGAGCTGCGAGTAATACTCAGCGAGATCCTCAACATCCGACGGGCTGAGCTTGTGGCCCTGCTTGGCCATCATCTTGCTGCCCTTGCGCTTGCCGGTCCTGAAGTCCTCCATCGCCTGGGTGAACTTCTCCGGTGATATTCCTGCCAGCGCCGGGATCGTGTCTCCATCACCGCGACCGTCGGGACCATGGCAATCGCCGCAGTCCTCAGCCTTCTTCTTGCCTGCGGCGGCATTGCCGCCAGCCCACGCACCTCCAATCGACAACGCCAGGAGCGCGGACGACACGATCACTACGGTCAACTTGTTCATCGCCTTTTTCTCCACAGGAGCAGCCATCTGACGTCCCGGACCGGGCCGGTCGGCACCCGGCACCGCGCGGCTCCCCCCAAGGGGATTCTGCCACGGGATCAACGGCTGGCGGACCGCAGCGGGATCGTGGAATTTGCTGACCCGGTTCGAATACCGTTGTATCCGGAAGTCCAATCGCGGTTAGCCCAATCCTTATCGACTGTCCTAATCAATTATCTTATTAAATTAGTACTTTATAAGTCTAAATTAATGTCAATTCGTGTATGTGTCGGGGCCGAATCCACGCCGTCGCCCGAGCCCCGGCAAACCTCAATCGCCCATAAGAGCAAACGCCGCACCGCCCCACCAAAGCGGAACCGGCACGGCGTTCACAACTGGGCTGACTTTTACTTCAGCGAAGCGTAGTGCGCAGCCAGGTCGGCGATATCCTGAGCGCTCAGCTTTTTGGCGGCCTTGTTCATCATCGGGGACTTCTTGGCACCCGAGGCATACTCGGCCATCAACTTCTCGAAATCGGCAGTCTTCATGCCGGCAATACCCGGGGTCGAGTCATCACCCTTGCCGTCTTCGCCGTGGCAATCGGCACACGATTCAGACTTCGCAAGGCCAGCGGCGGCGTCGCCAGCGGCCATGGCCGTGCCGGCACCAAAGGCCAGGCAGGCAGAGGCAAGAATCGTCAGGGCAGTTTTGTTCATCGAAGCATTCTCCAGCAGTAGATGGGGTGGTTCGTGTGGTTGACAGCGTAGCAGTTCAACCTGAACACGGTCTGAATGTCACGCGTCCTTGCCAGTGAGTGGGACCATGGCAAATGACCCCGGTTCCCGGTTCTTCATCCAGGGAACGGGGCCTGCCGGCCGGCTCGCCGCGATCGGATTCTAACCCTTCGACATAGCCTTGGGGGGCTGTCCGTACCGCCTTTCGTCGAAAGTCGGATGGCCATCGCCGTCGAGGTAATCGGCGATTGCGAGGGCCGGCGCCGAGGCTGGTGCCAGCAGGCCCTGCGCATGAAACTGCTTGAAAGCGTCCACGCCGGGGTGCAGTTCGCTCGGCGCGCTACGCGCCGTGGCCTGCATCTCCGTGTCCACCACTCCCGGTTCGTAGGACAGGATCGTGGCATCACGCCGGCGGCTGGGCTCCGGCTCTCCTGCCTCGATCTCGGCAGCGAGAACCATGCCTGCCATCCGCAGGGCCGCCTTGGAGGTGGCATAGGCGCCCAGCCCGGGGAACGGGCGCACGGCCGCTCCGGTGGAAACGTTGACCATCCGCAGGGGAATCGCCTTACTACCCCGCCTCATGAACCAGCCCATCAACCAGACGGGCACGGCCACATTCACCGCATACACCTCGAGCAGTGCCGTGGGCTCGATCTTCTCGATTGGACCCAGCAGAGCGATGTGGGCGGCATTGTTGACCAGCCCCAGCCGCCCGACTGCCGCATCGGCCAGACGGGGGCTAAGACTCGACTCCAGAACCCTGATCGCCCCCGGCACGTCCTGCAGGTCAACGGTGACGTGCGTGTAGCGTGCGCTGTGGAACCTCACGGCTCGCCTGGCCGCGCCGATGACGCTCCAACCACGGCGCAACAGCTCCTGGGCCAAGGCTTCGCCAATACCGGAACTGGTCCCGGTCACAAAGGCGAGTCGGCTGGTTTCGCCTGGCATGGGATTCTCCTGCTGCAGGTTCTGATGCAGTCAACAACCGATCATAGACGCCCGTCAGGGTTCGGGGCGCGGGATCCGGTCGAAAGTCTGTTGCACGATGGCTCTGTCTTCAGGATCGGCGATCGCCGCCAGCGCGGCTTCGGCCTCCAGGTATGCGGCCCGATGCGTGCGCAGGTCGCCGGCCGAATGGGCGGCATGCGCGTAAATGGCGTGCGTAAAGGCGAGTTCCCAGTCGTCGGTCTGGCGACCCAGGAAGAACGCCCGGATCTCTTTGGCGTAGGACAGAGCGGTGTCGGCATGTCCCAGCAGGGCATGAACCTCGGCCAGCAGCATTCTGGCGCGGGCGTGATGGAGTTCGGTCCCCACATGCCCCCAATGGAATGCGGCAGCGTGGGCGGCGTCGAGCATCTCCCGATCCTCGGCCGGCGTGCGTGCCTGGACCGTCAGTGCCCAGGCCCGGTTGTTGCACTCGACGGCGAAATACCGGTGCCAGGCCTCCGGATCGGATTGCTTGGGCAAGTTACTCATGATCTCCGTACCCCCTTGGTGACCCTGCCTGACCCACCGATCTAGTGGCGGGCCCACAACTCAATCGACTGAATCTGCAAGCAGTCTCCAGCTAGCGGCATCGCCGCAGAGCAGTTCGAGTCCGGCGCGGTCAGGTCTGCGGCAGCGCATCGCCTGGCACTGGCTCGCCAGGATGCTGGCTGCCGGAGTGAAGTAGACCGTCACGGCACATTGCAGCCGGCCCGCCGAGCTGTGGCGCGTGAAGACGGCGAAGTTCGCGACATCCGGACGTTCAGCCAGCGTCGCCCGCCCTGCCGCCTCGATCTGGCCAAGTTCGAGGTGAGCCATCAGCGCGTCGCCGAGATCTTTTGAATACCAGCCCGTCCGCATGACTCTTTCTCGACGGCCCCTCCCGGCCGATGCGTGTCGGCGTCTCGCTGCGATCCGAGCTCGCCTGTTTACCGTCCAGCGTAGCAGAATATCCTGTGATCACCCGGGCAGGAAGTTTCTCCGACGCTTCGACATTACGGTGATCGCCACTGCCGGGGATAGGAATGTCCATGTATTTTTCGCCCATGAAGGAAAGACTGAACGTGTTGCTGCTGGCCCTGTCCCTGGGCCTGCTGATCGCCTGCGGGCACCAGCCTTCGGTCTCCGACAGCCCGCGCTCGCCGGCCGAGGCGGCCGTCGCGGCTCCGGATTCATACAGTGCCCAGGTGGCCAGCGATGTTCTGGCCCGGGGCGGCAATGCCATCGACGCGGCCGTGGCGATGGCCTTTGTGCTCGCTGTCACCTATCCCGAAGCCGGTAACCTTGGCGGCGGCGGTTTCATGCTGGCCTGGGTCGATGGCCAGCCCTATTTCCTGGACTATCGCGAGACCGCACCCGCTGCCGCGAGTCGTGACATGTATCTCGATGCCCATGGGAAAGTCATCGAGGGATCAAGCCTGACGGGCGCCCTTTCAGCGGGGATCCCGGGTACCGTGGCGGGACTGTGGGAGGCGCACCAGCGCCTGGGGCGCCTGCCATGGAAAGACCTGCTGGCGCCAGCCATCCGGCTTGCCGAAGATGGATTCGCCGCTCCCGCGCAACTGCAGCAGAACATCCAGGAAGAACTGCCGCGACTGGCACCGGCCACCAACTTTGGTCACTACTTCGGCAGCCTGCAGGCCGGGAAAACCTTTCGCCAGCCCGAGCTGGCGGCCACGCTGCGGCGTATCCAGGAAGCCGGCCCATCCGGGTTCTATGGCGGGGAGACCGCCGGCCTGATCGTCAGGGCAATGAAACGCGCAGGCGGCCTGCTGACCGCCGCCGACCTGGCCGGATATACGACCCAGTGGCGTGAACCGCTGAGCGCAGCATGGCGCGGCTTTACGGTCCTGTCGGCGCCCCCACCCAGTTCCGGCGGCATCGCAATCCTGCAGTTGCTCAAGATGAAGGACCAGTTGTCGCCCGAATTTCGCGGCCTGGCGCTCAACTCGGCGCAGTACGTGCACCTGACCGCCGAGATGGAAAAACGTGTGTTCGCGGATCGTGCGGAGTACCTCGGCGATCCCGGATTCTTCGAGGTGCCGACAGCGGACTTGCTGGCCGATGACTACATTGCCAGGCGTGCCGCCCAGGTCGACCGGCAGCGCATTTCGCCAATCGACGCCGTTCTACCTGGCCTGGAGCACCACGACACGATTCATTTCTCGATCGTGGACCGGTCCGGTAACGCTGTTTCCAATACCTACACCCTGAACAACAGCTTTGGCAGCGGCGTCGTCGTGGAAGGCGCGGGCTTCCTGCTCAATGACGAAATGGATGACTTCAGCGTCAAGCCGGGAACGCCAAATCTCTACGGTCTCGTCGGTTCCGTGGCCAACGAGGTGCAGCCCGGCAAGCGCATGCTGTCCTCGATGTCGCCGACCATCCTCCTGCAGGACGGCCGCGTGAAGATGGTGCTCGGCTCTCCGGGCGGATCGACCATCATCACGTCCGTCTACCAGGCCATCATCGATAGCGTGGACTTCGGCATGTCGCCTGCCCAGGCTGTCGGCGCGCCCCGGTTCCACCAGCAACTGTTGCCGCCGGATCTGGTGACCTATAGTCCGACCAGGCCGTTGCCGACGGAGACCATCGAGGCCTTGCGCCAGCGTGGCTACCGGGTGCAGCCGCATGCCTGGGAACTGGGCGACTTGCAGATGATAGTCCGCGAAGGCAATGCCTGGGCCGCGGCATCCGATCCCCGCGGCCGGGGCGAATCCCGCATCCTTCAATGAGGTGGCTGACTTGTTGACACCCTTTCATGTCGCGGTCCAGGTCCGGGACATCCCCGAGGCCCGGGATTTCTACGGTCGCAGGCTGGGCTTTCCGGAGGGCCGCAGCTGCGAGCAATGGATCGATTTCGACATGTTCGGACACCAGTACGTGGTGCACCTGAACCCGGCGCTTGGCCGCGACGGCCGGGTGCCACGAGTCGAGAACGCGGTGGATGGGCACGGCGTCCCGGTGCCGCATTGCGGGGTCGTCATGACCTTCCCGCAGTGGGAGGCTTTCGCGGAACGGATCTCGGGCGTGATCGATCAATTCGTGATCGAACCCTACATACGCTTCAAGGGACAGCCAGGCGAACAGGGCACGATGTTCTTTCTCGACCCGTCGGGCAACGCGCTGGAGTTCAAGGCCTTCCGTGATATACCGGGGCAGCTGTTCAGCAGGTAGGCGGCAGGGTGGCGTCGGGCCGTGAAGCGCACGTCATTTGCTGGCGCGGACCGACTTGCGTGCGCGCAGCACCAACGCAATCCCGCCCAGGATGGCGATCGCGCACAGCGCCAGCCGTAGCGTGAGGTGCTCGCCGAGCACGAGGATGCCACCGGCGGCGGCGATCACCGGCACACTCAACTGGACGGTGGCCGCCTGGGTGGCCTTCAGCCCCGGCAGCGCCGTGTACCAGATCGCGTAGCCCATTCCCGATGCAATGGCCCCGGACAGGACGGCATAGCCCGCCCCGCGTGCGTCGAAGTGAAACCATGGCAGCGTCGCGACGCTGAGCAGCGCGGCCAGCACGGTGCCCCGGATGAAGTTGCCCGCCGTCGTCGCGGTGGGCCGGGTGTTGCCGCGACCCAGCAATGAATACGCGCCCCAGGCGATACCCGCCAGGGTCATCAGGATCGCTCCACTCCATGACGGCGCCGTTGCGCCAGGCAGCAGCAAGGAGACCAGGCCGCCGAGCGCCAGCAAGAGCCCGACGGTCTGCAGCGTCGTCAGGCGCTCACCCCGCGCCAGCCCTGCCAGGATCATCGTCGCCTGGACCGCGCCGAACAGCAGCAGGGCGCCGGTGCCCGCGTCCAGCGTGACGTAGGCATACGAGAAGGCACCGGCATAGGAAAACAGGCACAGTGCCGATCGCCAGTCGCCGGCCGTCCCGGTCTCGCCGGAGCGGCTGCGTACGATGACCCACAGTGTGGTGGCACCCGCGACGAGCCGGACCAGCGTGAAAGTGGACGGGTCGATCTGCGTTGCCTTCAGCGCCAGCCGGCATAGGATCGAGTTTGCCGCGAACGCCGTCATCGCCAGCGTCGTCAGGCCCAGCAAGCGAGGACGAGAGATCACTTGAGCAGCCCCCGGGGAGCGGCAAGGCCGGCGACCCAGGGCCGTTTGCGGCGCGTTAGCTGCAACATCGGCTCCCTCCTACCCCGTTGCGCGATGCCCGGATCTTAAGTTACTCCGCGCTGGAATGGGCCCCCGGGATCGGAGGTCCGTTTGGGCATGCAGTCGCATCCTGACCGCTGCTGGTGCAGAATCGAGGTCCTGGGCCGACCCGGCTCATCTGATCCGGCGCGCGTCGTTCGTTGGGGGGATCCAATGAAAACCTATACCTACCT
>Ga0316195_10001083_pt1 | contig 11867 bp, 2 predicted proteins | sample Phised1_MG_FD_204937 | JGI IMG/M metagenome (GOLD analysis project Ga0316195, IMG submission 204937) | Coastal sediment microbial communities from Maine, United States - Phippsburg sediment 1 | ecosystem: Environmental > Aquatic > Marine > Coastal > Sediment | place: USA: Maine | collected... | reverse complement strand
AGACAGTTGATCAATTTCCCCGGCGCCGCTCTTTTTGGGCAATCCTCGCAGCCATCCTGTCTGGAGGGATCGGTGGAATTACAGCATATGGCCTGCTCTGGCTGGAGCTGCTCCCTGCCTGGGCCATCATCTCCCCCATATTTTTTATCCTGGCCTGTGGGGCGATTGGTGGAGTCATTGTTATCGCCTTTTTTCGACGCGAAAGGTTTGGTGTAAAGCTCAGTATTATAAATAACCATGCCCGCTGGCTTGTGTCTGGAGAATTCGCCCTGATTCTCAGTGCGCCGATTGATGTGTTGCCCGTGCCGATGACGATCCTGCGGGAAAGCTGCGATATTCCTCCCGCGCTCTTTGTCCTGCATGACAAACGTGAGCGTCGCCAGGAGACGCGGGAACCGGTGGAAAAACTCTCCCCGACCCAGATCAGGGAACACGCCATTCGTCATGCCGGGGAACAGCAGGTAGAGCAAAATCCATCGCCTAACGCTGAATTGCTCAAACGTCTCAAGCAGTCACGCACATGGCTGCGTCAGGTCTGCGCCGATCTGGGGGCAGCAAGTTGCCTGGAACAGAAAGCAACACCGGCTGCAGACTGGATACTTGACAACGAGTATATCCTGGAGGAAACTGCCCGTGACGTATTACTCAACCTGCCCCGTCGTTTCTACCAGCAACTGCCGAGCCTGGCCTCTGCTCCTTATCGAGGGCTGCCGCACATTTACGGCCTTGCCAAGAATCTTGTTACCCATCTGGAATTTCATCTGGACCGGGAGAATATTATCGCCTATCTCGAGGCCCACCAATCGGTGCGAACACTGACCATTGGCGAGCTCTGGGCAATTCCCCAGATGCTGCGAATCGCCCTTATTGAGAGCATTCAGAGTCTGGCGATCACGGCTCTCGAGGATCTCCGGGATCGCCAGCTGGCAGAATTCTGGTCGAACCGGCTGATATCCGCTAATCGTCGTGATGCCAACCAGCTCTTCGCTCTTCTTTCCGAGCTTGCCGTTGCAGAGACCCACCCCAGCCCGTATTTCAGTGTGCAGTTGATCGGCGGCCTGCTTTATGATGAGGCAGCCGCTTTATCGCCCGTCCAGAACTGGCTCGAGCGCACCCTGAAAACCCCTTACCATGATCTCAACCTCCATGAAATCAATCGCCAGACCAAGGAACAGCTAGCCTGCGGCAATGCGTTCACCAGCCTGCGTCATCTCGCTTTGTTGGATTGGCGGGAGATCTTCGAAAAACTCAGCCGGGTGGAACAGATATTGCGGCGCGATCCGTCCGGCATCTATCCCAACATGGATTTCGCGACCCGTGATCGCTGCCGTAGGGCAGTTGAAGAAATTGCCCGTGCTGCCGGCAAGAGCGAGGATGAGGTCGCCGGGCAGGTCATCGATCTGGCAAATCAGGCCTGGCGAGGAAAAACGGGCGATGAACGGCGCAATCATGTCGGCACCTGGCTGATCGGAGAGGGACGGGCGGAACTGGCCCGGCTGCTCGCCTTTCGAGAAGCGTTCCGCTACCGTTTGCTGGCATGGATCTCTGCGCAGCACACCGCTGTCTATTTTATCGGGATTGGTTTTTTCTTCACCCTCTTCATGGTTTTGCTCACCGTCTTCGTCCTGCCCCCCGGTTTCAAACTGGCCGGGTGGTCACCGATCATCTTTTTCGGCTTGGCACCACTCCTGTTGATCCCGGTCAGCCAGCTGGCAATCGAAGTAGTCAATTACCTGATCACGCGCATCCTGCCACCCCGGCCTTTGGCCAAAATGGATTTTGCCGATTCAGGAATTCCCGATAGTTTTCGCACCCTGGTGGTTGTGCCCATGATGCTGGTGGACAGGGAAACGGTAATAAATGAGGTGGAAAAGCTGGAGATCCGTTATCTGGCCAACAAAGAGTCAAACCTGCTATTTAGCCTGTTCTCGGACTACGCCGATTCAACCACCGCTTGCCGCGAAAATGACAGCCTTCTGCTGCAAACAGCTCAACAACGCCTCGGGGCGCTCAATCAGCGCCACGGCGGCGAGCGTTTCTTTCTCTTTCATCGCCAGCGTACCTGGAGTGAATCCGAGCAGAAATTCATCGGCTGGGAGCGCAAACGCGGCAAACTCGAGGAACTGAACCGACTGATTGAAGGTACCCGGCCCGAGGCCGCACCACACCTGGTTTATGTGGGAAAGCCAGGTCACCTGAGGGACGTCCGTTTCATTATCACCCTCGACAGTGACACCCAATTGCCGCATTCGACAGCCCGAAGGATGATCGAGACTCTGGCACATCCCCTTAATCAGCCGCGCTTCGACGAGGCAGGCCGGATCATTGCCGGTTCATATACCATTATCCAGCCACGCGTGAGTCCGACTCTGACGAGCACCAGCACTTCGACTTTCAGCCGTCTTTTCGCCGATGCAATCGGTATTGATCCATACACCGCAGCTATCTCCGATGTCTATCAGGATCTCAGTGGCGAGGGGTCGTATCAGGGCAAAGGTATTTACGATGTGCGTGCCTTCAGCCGCATCCTGTCGGGACGGTTCCCGGAAGAGTGGGTGCTGAGCCACGACCTGATCGAAGGGGCCCATGTCCGCGTAGGGCTCGCCAGCGATATTGAACTTTTTGACGACTTTCCGCAAGGTTACCAAAGTTACACCAAGCGTGCCCATCGCTGGATTCGCGGGGACTGGCAGATTGCCGGGTGGATTTTCCCCCGGGTGCCTCTGCCGGGTGGCGGTCGAGGACCGAATCCGCTTTCGCTACTCAACCGCTGGAAGATTATCGATAATCTGCGCCGCAGCCTGTTGCCGGTTACAAACGTGGCACTGCTGATTGCCTCCTGGCTTATTTCACAGCGGATGGGGGTTTGTGCATCACTGGTTGTTGGTATCCAGTTGATCTTTCCTCCTCTGGTCCAACCCTTCACCATGGCTACTACCCATAAGGGTTTAAAATTTTTTGACCTCAAAAAGGTAGCCCACGATATTCTCCGGGCCCTGACCGACGCCGCCATGCTGCCGCACCAGGGGGCAATGACTCTTGATGCCATAACCCGGGTCTGGTACCGACGGATGATTTCCAAGCGGCGATTGCTCCAATGGACGGCCCAAGCTGCCCATTGGAGCAGTTCCCAGCGCCAGCCGTTTTTTGTTGCAGGTCTGGCCCTGGGGAGTCTTTTCAGCATTACCCTGGGAGTGACGATTTTTTTCGTCAGGCCGGAAAGCCTTCTGCCCGCATTTCCCTGGCTGACTCTCTGGCTCTTCTCGCCGCTGATCGGCTGGCTTTTAAATCTGCGGCCTGCAGAACAAAAGGCGGACGGCCCGCTGGCGGAGGCAGACCGTCGTTTGCTCCGGCAAGTTGCCCGGCGAACCTGGCACTATTTCTCGACATTTGTCAGTGACGATACCTCATGGCTGCCGCCAGATAATTACCAGGTTGCCCATCAGGAGCGCCTGGCCATGCGGACCAGTCCGACCAATATCGGTCTCTGGCTGACCAGCGCTCTCGGGGCCCACGATTCAGGCTACCTGACCATTGATCAGGTCTTGGAACGACTGACAAAGAGCATGGCAACCATGGAACATCTTGAGCGATATCAAGGACATCTTCTTAACTGGTACGATATCCAGACCTTGGCCCCTTTAGAGCCTCGCTACGTCTCCACCGTCGACAGCGGCAACCTGCTTGGTGCCCTCTGGACCCTGAAGCAGGGAGTTCATGAGCTGGTGCATGCTCCGCTGCTTGACGGTAAAACCTTTACCGGTCTTTCTGATACCGGTGAAATACTGAAACAGGTTGTAACCCGGAAAAACAGTGCGGATTTTTGCCTGCAAACCCTTGATGCCCTCCTGGTCGAATGGCACGCTCCTCCTTCCACCATCACTGATCTGCTCTCGCGGCAGGAACGGATGATGATCGACATCGCCCCGGTTGTAACTGCTGCACCCTACACACCTTGGGCAAACGAACTGAAAAAACAGGCAGGCGCCTGGAAATCGATAGGCGATCGTTATCTCGCCTGGGTCCGGATCCTTGCAGAAAAGTCCGAGGATGAGCTTGCTCCGTTCGGCGAGGCGGTCCTGCTTGCTATTCGCAACGACCTGGTCCGGGCACCATCGCTCAGCGATCTTGCCGAGGGTAAAATCGACTCGATCCTGCTCTTCAAATTGATTCGGCAAAAGTCTTCGGATACGTACCCATCGCTTACCACCTGGCTCGACCGCCTTCTTGCCGCCTTTGCCACAGCGCAATGGCTGGCCGGAGAAACTCTGGCCGTGGCAGAGCGATTGATCGCCAGTATCCAATCCTTTTCCGTCGGTGTGGACATGCGTTTTCTTTACGACCCCAAACGCAAATTGTTCGCTATCGGCTATAATGTCTCCACCAGCCGCCTCGATGGCTCGAGCTACGACCTGTTGGCCAGCGAATCGCGCCTCGGCAGTTTCATGGCTATTGCCAGGGGCGATGTGCCACTGGAACATTGGTTCTCCTTGAACCGTCCCTATGGGGCAATCGGCCGAAAGCGGGTGTTGCTCAGCTGGACCGGGACCATGTTCGAATATTTGATGCCGCTCCTTTTCCAGCACTCATATCCCCATTCGCTTCTCGACAAGGCGGCAAAAGATGCGGTCGCTGTGCAGATTGACTACGGCCGCACGCATGCTGTGCCCTGGGGAATTTCCGAGTCGGCCTTTGCCGATCTCGACCTGGACAAGACCTATCAATATAAGGCTTTTGGCGTTCCGGCCCTGGGCCTGAAGCGCGGCATGGATGAACAGCCGGTCATCGCCCCTTATGCCACGTTGCTGGCTCTGAATCTGGCACCTGATGCGGTAGTGCAAAATCTTAAAAGACTGATCGACCTCGAATTACTTGGCGATTACGGCTATTTCGAAGCGATGGATTTCAGTCGTCAAGCGCAGCGTAATCTTACCGGCAAGGCTCGCAAACGCGGAGTTATTATCGAGGCCTATATGGCTCATCACCAGGGCATGGCCTTCCTGGCTCTGACCAATTTTCTCCACAACAACCCGTTCCCGCGCCGCTTTCATAACGACTCGCGGGTCCGCGCCTTTGAGGCCCTCCTGCAGGAGCGCATCCCGACCCTGCCGCCGCTGCATCTCATTTCGACACGGCCAAACGAACCGGTACTCATGGGCCACGATCTTGTCGCCCCGGCAGGCAGCGTCTTTAGCACGCCCCATACTCCTACGCCCAGGAGCCAGCTACTCAGTAACGGCCGGTATGGTCTGATGATCACCAACAGCGGCGCCGGCTACAGTCAATGGAAAGGCCGGGAGCTGAGTCGCTGGCGTTCCGATCCAACCTGCGATACTAATGGGACCTTCTGCTATATCCATGAGGTCGATACGGACCGCCTCTGGTCGACCACCTATCACCCGGTTGGGGGCGAACCTGATGCCTATTCAGCTGAGTTTACCCTCGACCGGGTACTCTTTAAGCGAACCGACAACTCGATTTCCTGCGAAACCGAGGTTATCGTTTCGCCGGAAGATGATATAGAGTTGCGGCGGATTACCCTGGTCAATCATTCCACCTATTCCCGTCACCTCAACCTTACCAGCTTTGTCGAGCTGTCGCTGGCCCCGCATAACGCTGACCGCCAGCACCCGGCCTTCAATAAACTTTTCATACAGACCGAAGCACTCCCGCAGCAGGAGGTATTGCTTGCTTACCGTCGGGCCAGGAGCGAAAACGATCCGCCCCTCTATGTTGCCCACTGCCTGACAGTTCACGAGAATGAAACAGCAGTTCGCGAGAGAAACGGCTGGCAGTTTGAAACCGACAGGGGCCGTTTCATCGGCCGCGGCAGGACCCTTGTCCGGCCGATGAGGGCCATGCAGGCGCTCGGCGGCAGTCAGGGCTTTGTGCTTGATCCGATTCTCAGCCTGCGGCAGACTATTACCCTCCAACCGGGTGCGCGCATCCAGGCGTGCCTGATGCTCGCTGCCGGGGAAAGTCGGGAAGAGGTCATGCTGCTGCTTGATAAGTACAGCGATTCCCATGCCGCTGAGCGGGCCATGGATTTCACCTGGCATTCAGCCCAGCAACAGTTGCAGATGCTGCGCCTCCAGCCGGACGAAGCCCGCCGTTTCCAGCAACTGGCAGGTCACCTGCTGTTTCCCAACACCCGCCTGCGTGCCTCTGCCGAGCGACTTCTAGAAAACCGCAAGGGACAGGCCGGACTGTGGCCGTATGGTATTTCAGGAGACTTTCCGATGATCCTCATTACCATCGGCGAGATACGGGAAATCAGTCTGGTCCGGCAGATGCTTCAGGCCCACACCTACCTTCGGATGCATGGCTTATCGATCGATCTGGTGATCCTCAACGAGGAGGCGGGGAGCTATGAACGGCCGCTCCAGGAACGACTGGAACAGCTGATTCAGCACCATAGTCTCTCGGTAGCGGTGGAGCGGGAGGGGACAATTTTTCTCAAAAACATCGCACAGATCCCGGAGGAGGATCAAAGGCTTTTGAATGCCGCAGCCAGCGTCGTCCTGGTGGCGGCGCGCGGTAATCTTTCCCGGCAATTGGGGATGCTGGTGGATGTGCCCGAACTGCTTGACCGCCTCACCCCAAAACGCAGTCGCCCGGAACCCTCGGCTCCGCTGCCCTTCATGGAGTTGAACTATTTCAACAGCCTCGGCGGATTTACCCCGGACGGTCGGGAATACGCCATCTATCTCGGCCCCGGCACCAACACCCCGGCCCCCTGGGTGAACGTTATTGCCGGGCCTACTTTTGGGACCATGGTCAGCGAAACGGGATCTGGCTTTACCTGGTATGGCAACAGCCAGCGCAACCGACTGACCGGCTGGTCGAACGACCCGGTACTCGATCCGGCAACCGAGGCGATCTATATCCGCGATGAAGAAAGTGGCGTTTACTGGTCGCCGACCGCTGCACCAATCCGTGAACAGACCGCTTATCGGGCCCGACACGGAGCCGGATACACGGTCTTTGAGCATAACAGCAACGCCATCGAGCAGGAGCTGACCGTCTTTGTGCCGGTTGACGAGAATGGCGGTGCGCCGATCAAACTGCAGCGTCTGCAACTCACCAATGCATCCTCAAAACAACGCAGGCTGTCAATAACGTATTATAGTGAACTCACCCTCGGCGAAAACCGCGAAACATCCCAGATGCATGTTACAACCCGCTGGGATAAAGAGAGCGGGGCCATACTGGCACAAAACCATTACCACCCCGAGTATAAAGATAGAATCACCTTTGTTGCCATTACCCCTGAGGTTGACAGCTACGGAGGCGATCGTACTGCCTTCATCGGCCGTAACCGCTCGCTTGCCGAACCCGTTGCCATGGAGTTGATCCATTTGTCACAACGGATCGGGGCCGGACTGGACCCATGCGCGGCACTCCGGGTAAGTCTCGATATGTCACCTGGCGAACGGCGGGATATAATCTGCATGCTCGGCCAGGCCGAGTCGGTAGAAGAAGCCCGGGTACTGGTGCAGCGCTTTCGTGAAGAACGGGCCTTTGAAGACGCCTTTGACGAGGCCAGAACCTGGTGGGATGAGCTGCTCGGTACTATCGAGGTCCATACCCCGGAGCTGGCCGTTGATCTGCTGCTCAACCGTTGGCTGCAATACCAGTCGCTCAGCTGCCGCCTCTGGGGACGCTCCGCCTTCTATCAGTCAGGCGGCGCCTTCGGTTTTCGCGATCAGCTGCAGGATGTCATGGCCTTTCTTTACGCCAGGCCGCACATTGCCCGTGACCAGATTCTGCGGGCCGCTGGTCGGCAGTTCCGGGAAGGCGATGTACAGCACTGGTGGCATGAACCGGCCGGGGCCGGGATCCGCTCCCGTATCTCCGACGATCTGCTCTGGCTGCCCTATGTGGCAGCGCAATACGTCCGCACAACCGGCGATACGGATATTCTCAAGGTGGAGATTCCCTTCCTCAGCGGAGCCCTCCTGGCAGAAGACCAGCATGAGCAATTTTCCATCCCTGAAATCACTGACGAACAGGCTACCCTTTTTGAACATTGTCGGCGCGCTGTCAGTCGCGGCTTGACGGTTGGCCCCCATGGCCTGCCTTTGATGGGAACGGGTGACTGGAATGACGGCATGAACCTGGTGGGCGCAGAAGGAAAGGGGGAGAGTGTCTGGCTTGGCTGGTTCCTGTGCGATGTTTTGCAGGGCATGAGTGAGCTGGCAACGCTTATGCGAGAGCCGGAGATGAGCAAGCACTATCTGGTCGAGAAAACCGGCCTGATCGAGCGGATAGAAAGGGCAGGCTGGGACGGTGAGTGGTATCTGCGGGGGACATTCGATGACGGCACGCCGCTTGGCTCGGCCACAAGCACTGAGGCGAAAATCGATTCCCTGCCTCAATCATGGGCATGGCTCTCGGGCGCCGCTGATCCCGCACGGGCCAGGGAGGCCCTCGAGTCAGCCTGGCGCCATCTCGTCCGTGAGGATGAGGGCCTGGCCCTGCTCTTTACGCCCCCTTTTGATACGTCCGAACCTTCACCTGGTTATATCAGAGGATATCCCCCCGGGGTGCGTGAGAACGGCGGCCAGTACACCCACGCCGCCCTGTGGATGGCCATGGCCCTCGCCCGCATGGGAGATGGGGAGCGGGCAGTTAAACTGCTCCGCCTGCTCAACCCGATCGAGCACGCTCGTGACGCGGCGGCAGTCTGGCACTATGGAGCCGAGCCCTATGTGGTAGCCGCAGACGTCTATCGCCTGCCCGGCCGGATTGGCCAGGGCGGCTGGTCCTGGTATACCGGGGCAGCTGCATGGATGTATCGGGCCTGGACTGAAGAGGTCCTGGGTCTCAAAGTGAGGGGCGATCAGCTCTGGATTGATCCGGTAATCCCCGCAGCCTGGCCAGGTTATAGCCTCCGCTATCGGCATGGCCAGACGATCTATGAGATCCAGGTGGAAAATCCGCAGCACTGCAACCGCGGGGTTGACTGGGTGGAGATGGATGGTAAACGTCTGAGTGGTAAGGCTATCCTGCTTGAGCGGGAATTGGTGAAACACCGGGTTATCGTCAGGATGGGAACGGTTGAGCTGCGGGCGGAACATAGTTTTGCCGAGGATATTTTGCCTCACGTAAAAGAGGTGTCTGGCATCACCGAACTATGATATTATTGCATCAGAGCAAAACGGCTGGTTTTGGGCCATTTATTTCTTTTACCAGCCCTTTCGCCTCAAACCAGAAGATACCAAAAGGGAACAGCTGTTCACTCTCCATTGCTAGAGTTTGCTTTGAGCTCATACCCCATGGGTCAGGATTGTTCCTGACCCAATGATTGCGGAGATTACTCAGGTTCAAAACCTGGTGAGGTGGGTATATGGAAAAAATCGTCTCAAAATATTTTGATGATGTTCTTGGTTCGCTCCGCGAGCCGCTGGTGCTGCTCGATAGCGACCTAAAAGTGGTGAAGGCCAACAAGGCCTTTTACCGGACCTTTGGGGTCAAGCCTGGTGAGACTGAAGGCGAAGTGATTTACGATCTCGGCAATCGGCAATGGAACATTCCCAGACTCAGGGAACTGCTCGAGACAATCCTGCCACAGAATACCATGTTCAACGATTTTGAGGTGGAACACACATTCGAGAAAATCGGTTTGAAAATTATGCATTTGAACGCCAGACGCATCTATCGGGAAAAAAACCAGACCAGATTTGTTCTCCTGGCCATCGAAGATGTGACCGAGCGCGAATATTATAAACGGCACCTTGAGGAGCTTGTCACCGAGCGAACAACCGAGCTCAGCAGGTCACGGGAGATGGCAGAAGCGAATAGACAGGTGGCGGAAACCGCCCTGATAGAGATCAAACAACTCAAGGACCAGCTTGAGGCCGAAAGAGCCTACCTTCAGGAAGAGATCAAACTGGAATTCAACCATGATAACATTGTTGGCAAAAGCGATGCGATTAAATACGTTTTTTATAAGGTCGAGCAGATTGCAGAAACAGACACCAGCGTCCTGGTGCTCGGTGAGACGGGCACTGGCAAAGAGCTGGTTGCCCGGGCAATTCATGGCATGAGCGGGAGAAAACACCGGGCTCTGGTTAAAATGAACTGTGCGGCGTTGCCCGCCACGCTGATTGAAAGTGAACTGTTCGGCCATGAGAAAGGTGCCTTTACCGGGGCTCAAGTCAAAAGAATCGGGCGGTTTGAGGTTGCCAACGGTACTACGCTTTTTCTCGATGAAATTGGCGAACTGCCGCTGGAACTGCAACCAAAATTGCTGCAGGTTATCGAGAGTGGCAGGTTTGAACGATTGGGCAGCTCCAAGACAATGAATGGGGATGTACGTATCATTGCCGCGACCAATCGGAATCTTGAAGAGGAAGTTCGGCAGGGACGATTTCGGCAGGATCTCTGGTATCGGCTGAACATTTTTCCAATTACGATGCCGCCGCTGAGGGACCGCCCGGAAGACATTCCGCTTCTTGTCACATTTTTCATCGAGAAGATTACCAAACGGCTGGGCAAGACAATTGAAGTCATTCCCTCTGGTGTTATGGAAGCGCTGCAGAAATATCATTGGCCTGGCAATGTTCGGGAGCTTGAAAATGTCCTCGAACGGGCGGTGATCAATTCGTCCGGGCCAAAGCTTCGCCTGGTTGATGAACTCAGGAAACCGCTCAAGGATTCGGCAGCAAGCCAAAAAACCCTGGAGGCGGTCGAACGGGAGCACATTCTCCGGGTGCTTGAACAGACCCGATGGAAGATAAGCGGGAAAGACAGTGCGGCTGAAATTCTCGGGCTTAACCGCAGCACTTTGCGCGCCCGCATGCGCAAGCTCAAAATTGGAAAACAATAAAATCTTCCTGTCGTATTAACGTCCGGGCTCTGGGAGCATTCTCTTCGCTGATGCCTCATGGCCAGATTCGTGCCGATTGAACTGCAGATCTGCTGACTGAGACCAGCACGTCGCTGTCTTCTGTCCTGAGAGCCTGAGGTCTTCGCAACACGAATGACACCCCATTGTATTACACCACAATAATTCCAGCCCACACACCGAGTCTTTCCTCCAGGGGACAAGATGTCTGCAACGCTCGATAGTGGTTTTATATGACCACTTGGGCACATATGACCGTGAATGTAGCGCCGGCTTGACTACTGCTGACAACCGAGCATGAGCAATTGTTGTCTGTTAACAAGCCGATCGTAAGACATCACCTTATCCCTGCCGGGCCTGGCATGAACATTGCTTAGATAATTGTGAAAGCATATCGGGTCAGGGCGAGGCAGTTGCGGGTCAGTTCGGAAGAGCACCATTTACAATATTGCGTGTGCAGTTAAGGGAAACGTCCCGACCAAGCCTGTATACCCGGGAAAATCAGCCCGGGCTTGCAGGCTGCAGGAGGGCAGCAGGTTGGAATAGAGGAGTTTACAGGGGAAAGCAATGAGCATCGAAAATTTACTCATTTTTCTGTCATGCGGTGCACTGGCAGGCTGGTTCGCGGGAGTTTTGATGAAAGGAAGTGGCTTGAGCCTTTCCGGCAACGTTGTTGCTGGTATTTTCGGCGGAGTGATCGGCGGCTACCTGTTTGGTTTGTTCGATATGAGCATACATGGGGTGATCGGTTCCATGGTCAAGGCCATGGTGGGAGCCATCGTCCTGCTCTATTTAATCGAATTGTTGAGAAAAACAGAAAACCCTGCAATCCGTAAAAACAGGTGAACTGGAAACAGGCAGTAGCTTGGGCAGAAGGGCAATGGCCCTTTTAAACACGAAAAAAATTCAGCAGAGCCTTTTGCAAAATGAAGGTTTTCGTCCAAAATCAAGGCATGAGAAAAATTTTAACGCAGGCATATACTTAATATTCCGAGGATAAAATTTTGAGCATAACGCA
>Ga0316195_10001082_pt1 | contig 11873 bp, 14 predicted proteins | sample Phised1_MG_FD_204937 | JGI IMG/M metagenome (GOLD analysis project Ga0316195, IMG submission 204937) | Coastal sediment microbial communities from Maine, United States - Phippsburg sediment 1 | ecosystem: Environmental > Aquatic > Marine > Coastal > Sediment | place: USA: Maine | collected... | reverse complement strand
GTTTTACGCGTGGTTTGAAAACGTACTCGGAAAAGAACGTGTTACCGAACTCACGGTAGATGAACGTATGACAGAAGAGCGCTCGCGCCGCAATGGGTTTGTAGGACTCAGCTTTCCGACCATCGCCGGATTTAATGGCAACGGAGCGATGCCTCACTACACTGCCACGCAGGAATCCTATTCAGTGTTGGATGGTAATGGCCTGCTACTGATCGATAGCGGAGGGCAATACCACGGGGCCACGACCGACATAACACGAGTTTGGCCAATTGGTACTGTATCCGAAGCTCAGAAACGCGACTTCACGTTGGTGTTGAAGGCGCATATCTCGCTGTCACGGATTCGGTTTCCGAATGGCACGCTGTCTACGATGCTCGATGCGATTGCACGTGTACCACTCTGGTCAGAGGGCATGGACTATGCGCATGGGACGGGGCATGGCGTAGGTTACTTCCTATGCGTTCACGAAGGGCCCCACACTCTGCGACAAGCTATTCCAAATCCGGAAATGGCGATGAGACCGGGCATGATCACATCGATTGAACCGGCGGCCTATCGGGTCGGCCAATGGGGCGTGCGCCATGAAAACCTTGTCGCAAATGTCCCGGTCGAGACCGCCGAGAGCAATACTTTCGGCGAGTTTCTCGAGTTCGAAACTCTCACGCTCTGCCCGATTGACACTCGTTGCATCAACCGATCGCTTATGCGCGAGGACGAGATCGACTGGCTAAACCGCTACCACGCGACGGTCCGCGAGCGCCTGTCTCCTCGAGTCAGCAAGGTCGCTCGCCAGTGGCTCGAGGCACGAACAGCCCCCCTGTGAAGAAGGGATTCAGCGCAACAGAAGCTCCCCTCGGGGACATGCGGGGGACGCCGGCTTACCGCCTGGTTTCAGAAATTTACGAAAAGCTTTTGCGGCCGGAGCAGGAAACACCGTTCGCTGTAGAAAACCCCGTGTTCGATAATGGCCAGCTCGTTTTTTTTGGAACACGATTGACAGCCGGATTCGACGGTCCGGCTACGACGCTCGCGTACCACTTGGATAGCAATGGCCACGCTCGCACACTCCAAGAGGATGTTCGGCTGGTACGTACGTCGACTCTCGGGAAGATCTCTGCCCTGGTTGTCGCGTCCGCGGACTCGTGTGACGAGGTGATGCTCTGCAAAGCCGGCGGGTTGGCGCCGATCGCACGGTGGCGCGCCCCAGGCTCTGTCGATTCAATAGCCTGGTCGCCAAGTGGCGAAGACCTATTGATCCTCGCTACCGGCGATGTCTCTAGGGACGCCGGGATTCGCGGCGCCAGAGTCCACACAGCACAGCATGAGGGACCCACATGGCTACCCTACTTCGAAACGCCGCAGGATGCGCAGCGCTGGCAGAGCCTGTGGGTATGGCGACTAGACCGAGACAGCCCCAGAAGACTCACCTCCGTTGGCTTCAATCCCTGGGAGGCGACGTGGCTCGGCAACGACAAACTACTTGTTGTTGCGAGCGCCGGGTATGAAGAGGGAAGCTGGTATCGATCAAGCCTGTGGAGGCTGCCGACGGACGGCTCCAGTGGGACAATTCTCCGCCGTCCAGACAATCAGATTGGGTGCCCCGCCGCGAGCCCGAACGGCGCCCATGTCGCCTGGATCGAAGGCGTGGCAAGTGGGCGCAGCGGAGTAAGCGGTGACGTCGTGCACCAGCCGTCACCCTCAGATAATTCAAGGGCCAACACAAATGGCGTCGACGTGACGCACCTGGTGTGGCGCGACAATAGCCATCTCTTGTTCTCGGGTATACGAGGCCTTGAGACAGTCGTTGGCGAGATTCATTGGGAAACAGGTTCGGTCAACGAGCTATGGAGCTCAACCTCCGAGACGATATGTGGGTGGGTGCCCGCCGCCTCTCCGGCCGGTTCCGGTGACACTCTGATCGCCGTGGAAAGTTATGAACAGCCTCCAGCGCTACTCTCTTTGCAAGATCGGAAGTCGCGAACTCTTCTCGCCGCACCAGCTCCGACGACACAGGAGTTTGGCCAAATCCAACCTATATCCTGGGAAGCACCTGACGGATTGGAGATTCAGGGATGGCTGATCTTGCCGCCTGCAGAAAAGACGAGACCGAGAAACGGTTGGCCCCTTTTAGTGGATATTCACGGCGGACCTATTTCGGCACATCGTAACCGCTGGTCCGCCAATTTGCGGGCAGCGCCTGTGCTCGCCAACCAGGGGTGGGCAATCCTGCTACCCAATCCGCGTGGTTCGATCGGGCGAGGCCAATCATTCGCGAGCGCGGTAATCGGTGACATGGGCGGCGCAGACTCATTCGATATCACGAGCGGCATAGACCTGCTTGCCCAACAAGGGACGATCGACCCGAAAAAGATTGTTTTGTCCGGCAACAGTTACGGTGGATTCATGAGCGCCCTTCTCGTCACGCGCACGGTGAGTTTCGCCGCAGCGATACCCATTTGTCCGGTAGCCAATTGGACGAGCCAGCACTTCGCGTCACACATTGGCTGGTTCGATCAGGAGTACCTTCGCGCTTCGCCCTCAGAGCTCGTAGGGCCCTACCTAAGCCTCAGTCCAGTATTCCTAACGCAGAATGTCAGCACGCCGACTTTGGTCCTTGGTGGTCTACTAGATAGGGACACGCCATCTACCCAAGCGATTGAGCTCTACAATGCATTTCGAGAAGCTGGCGCGCCCTGCGCTCTTGGCATCTACCCGGAAGAGGGTCACGGGCTGTTCGGAATTCCCGCGTACGTCGACAGCGCAGCAAGAATCCTCGATTGGACGACAAGATATGCGAGTGGCTAGCGCCTAAACAGCGACACCTGTCGCGCGGACCGGCGCGCGATTCTGCCGGTAGGCGCGCGGCGTCATGCCCACATGAGCGGAAAAGGCAGCTGCGAACCCGCTTGGATACTGATACCCGACCATCTCAGACACCTGGGCGATCGTGAGCCTCGGCTGCAATAACAACTGTTGGGCTTCTCTGATGCGGCGATCACGACAATACTCTGCCATCGTTACGCCATAAGCCGCCTTGAAGCAGGCGCGAAGTTTGTTTGGGTTGGTTCCCAGTTCCCGGGCAAGATCGCTGAGATCAGGCGGCTTACGATACTCGTGTGACAATCGGTCCAGAGCCAGGCTGGCGAGCTCGACCTCTCGCTGAGTCTTCAGTTCGCCCTCAACTTGCCTTTTTTCTCCAAGAGCATGAAGTGCGAACGCCGCCATTTCTTTCAGACGAGCCTCGTATTGCATGGCGCGCAGCTCTCCCTGAAGCCGCGTGTCGATCGTATCGGCCAGCAGATTGGCCATGTATTCATCGAGCGGGACGGAGACGATCCGACCAAAGCTCCCACTTCTCGTCAGAGCAGCCATTACCTCTTTCGGCAGCCCGTCCGGATTCAGACCGAGGCTTCGTGGAAAATCCGCGAGCCTGAAAAGTCCAATCAGGCGTTGCTGGCGAACCTTGGCGGGGATCTTTACTGTCAACTTCGCGCCGCGGGGCACGCGAATGAGCGCAAGCTCCGGGCGGTCAAGAATCACGCGGTCATGACCTTCAACCTGAAAAGTGAGATTCGCGGTAAGCGAAGCGCAGAGAAAGATCATCCCGTCGTCGATCTCGTAGACCTGCCGATCGAAAGTCGGAAGCACGAAGTTGGCCACTCCAACCTCCGCGCCGTCTCCGAGTCTTACCCGATCAACAGTGCCTCCTCCATTCTCGGTGCGTAAGAACCCGCGCCATCCGGACTCCGAGAAACGCTCGAATCGCTCGAATACGTCGTGGCTAAAGAAGCCGTTCTCGCCATCCGCTGCTGTCGCCCAGTAATCGGAAAACCGCTCCGAAGAGATGCGGTCGCGCTCGTCTATCTGGTGCTGCTTGGCCTTCAGCATGATTTGTGATCCCCCTCAAGCCACCGCAACGCGGCATGCTTTCGCGACCGGATAAGAGAATCCAGTCATCGATATGTGATCACCCTAAATAGATTTTTTCGTAAAATCAATTTATTTTCTTATGATACTCCGATATGATATATGGAAACTCTGCAAATCTCCTGTCGACTCTTCTGGAGCCCTTATGAGCAATCCCGCCCAACTCGGTCCCGCATTACGGGCGCTCCGGCAGGCGAATGGATGGAAGCTACGCGACGTGGCCGAACGATCGGGCCTTTCTGTGTCGACACTCTCCAAGGTCGAGCGCGGGCAGCTCTCGCTTACCTACGACAGGTTAATCCAGCTCGCAGACGGCCTCGACGTCGACATATCCACGCTTTTCTCGGGCACCCTGCCGAACGCCTCGTTGGGAACAGCGGGAAGACGCAGCGTGACAAGGCGGCATGAACCAGATGTCGTGGAGACGGACAACTACCTGCATTACTACCCGAACACAGATCTTCTGCGGCGCCCATTCGTCCCTATCGTTGCGGAACTTAAAGCTCGTTCCCTGGATGAATTTGGTCCCCTCGTACAGCACAGTGGAGAAGAATTTACGTATGTTCTCGAGGGCACCGTGATTGTGCACACTGAGCACTACGCACCGACTGCGCTTAAGGTCGGGGACTCGATACATATCGACAGCAACATGGGGCATGCATACTTAGCAGGTTCAGACGGACCCTGCCGTGTACTTTCGGTGTGCTCGGCTTCTGAATCCGCGCTATCTGACGCGCTCGCAGACCATGACCGGCAGTCGCTCAAAACAGTGTCCGCCAGCGGTGGCTAGATAGCCCAGGCGCAACGTAACCCGAGCAAAAATGAAATTGAGCGACATTTCGACGCCCGCGCTCGTACTGGACAAGGACAAGCTCGAAAAAAACATCGTGGCAATGGAGAGTGTCGCGATGCGCCTTGGCGTCCCGTTAAGACCCCACGGCAAGACGCCGAAATGCCTGCCAATCGCAAAGCGGTTAATGCAGGGCGGCGCGATTGGCCTTAGTGTCTCCACGCTGCGAGAAGCCGAGGAGTATTTCGCAGGGGGAATTGAAGACCTCTTCTACGCTGTTGGACTTGTGCCCAACAAGCTGGACCGCGCACTAGCCTTGATTGATGCCGGAGCTCGAATGACGTTTTTGCTGGATAGCGCTGAGGCCGCAAAAGTAATCAGTCGTCAAGTACCTGCAGAAGCACCTCCGTTGCCCATCGTTATCGAGATCGATGTTGATGGTTACCGCACAGGCGTGAACGTTCGCGAATCAGAATTCGCCGAACTCGTGGACGTTATCGAGAACTCACCTCATCTAACACTGGCGGGAATAATGTCGTATGGCGGTCGTTCATACGAAGTTCGTGACCCCGAAGCGGTTGCGTTGCTCGCGGAGGAACATCGTCAAGCGTTGGTCGAGGCCAAGAAGCGACTTGGACAGCTGGACACAGCCTGCGAAATGGTCAGTTTCGGGTCGACACCGGCCGTCCTGCACGCCAAAGGAATGGATGGCGTCACAGAGCTTCGCTGCGGAATATTTATGTTCCAGGATCTATTCCAGTCGGCCATCGGTTGCTGCAGGAACGAAGATATTGCGCTAAGTGTACTCACCAGCGTTGTCGGGATTCGCGAGAAGCAAAACACGATTGTGGTTGATGCAGGAAATCTCGCGCTGTCCAAAGACCTGTCGACTGCGGACACAGAGCATTGTGCGGGGTACGGATTAGTCGCCTCAGCAAATGACGGCGAGATAATTCCCGATCTGTACGTGAAGACCACAAATCAGGAGATTGGTCTGATTACATCCATGTCAGGCCGAGCAGTCGATTGGTCCCGGTTTCAGATTGGCCAGCAACTGCGAATCCTGCCAAACCATGCTGATCTCACCGCGGCAGCCCATGACCACTACCTGGTCGTCGAGAATGGCGATGAGGTTGTCGACAGATGGCACCGCTTCAACTTCTGGTAATCACCAATGAACCTCACAGTCATTTCCGAAAGTACAGTACGCCAACTCATATCGCGCGAGCTCGCCTTCGAGGCAATCAGCAGCGCATTCAAGTTGATTGCAGAACGAGACGCCACCTTGTGTGACGTTGTCTCGGCGAGCGTCGGTGACGGCAGAAATTCGTTTGCGATAAAGGCAGGACTCGAGAATTCCGGTGAAGTCATCGGTTTCAAATGTGGAACATACTGGCCGGGAAACTCCGGCAATGGCATTCCCGCGCACAGCTCTTCGGTCATGTTGCTGGACCCCGAAAATGGTTTCCCCAAGTGCCTGGTCAGCGCTGGCTATATGAACGGGCTTCGCACAGCCGCGGCAAATGCGGTGGCAGTTTCGGTGCTGGCGCGCGACAACGCTTCAGTACTTGGCGTGCTTGGAGCCGGTCACCAGGCCGAACATGAGATACGTGCAGTGGTTGAAGTAAGGCCAATCGCGCTGATAAAGGTATTCAGCCGATCTGTAACGCGCGCAGAGTGGCTTCGCAATCAGCTCAGCGACCTTGAAGTTGAGATTCGATTTACGTCTGCCGAAGAAGCAGTTGGTGGTTCCGACGTCATAACTACGGTTACACCTTCGACAGAAGCACTTGTCGACGATTCCTGGGTTGCCGCGGGTACTCACATTTCGGCAATGGGTGCGGACGCTCCAGGCAAACAGGAACTCGACGTTGCGCTTCTCGGCAGGGCGCGACTGTTTGCCGACTATCCCGATCAGAGTGTAAGAATCGGAGAACTACAATCTGCCCTGCGTGAGGGAATTATCACTTCGGCGGACGAGATCTGCGCTTTGGGAAGAGTGTTGCTCGGCCAGGCTGATGGCAGAGTAGACGACGACGAGATAACTATTTTCGACAGCTCGGGGATCGCTATTCAGGACCTCCTGGTGGCCTCAGCTGTTTACGAGGAAGCCAGGGCGAACAACCTTCTTACCAGTGTCGACTACTGACGATTAATACCCCTGCCTTCGGAGAACATCAACCCCATGGTAAGTAACTGAATTGACTAAAACTATATGGCAAGACGCCCGTTGCGATTTCAGTACCGTGCAGAACGATGCATAACTCAGTCCCACAATTCTCCCACACTGCTCAGTCGGCTATAGCGGTCCGTTGCAGGCTCGCTTCTACCAAGCCGTAGAGACCTGCATCGCGACAAATAGAAACACCTCACTGGATATAGTGAGATCTCTAAGCTGCTCTAGAACCCCTTCAACGCGACGCCGTGCAGTCTTTCGAAGAACACCCAATTCGTAGTTAGCTCTCCAGGTCGTAGTCTCTTGCGTAGTTCTTGACGCCTTCTCCAGCCTGGGCGGTAAGAAACGGCCAAAACCCGCCACTTGCGAAATCGCCCATCGCATCCCGAAACTTGTCGTTCGAGTGGCTGCTTTCGGGATATTAGATATTTCGGCCGTCGCCCCCAAGGAAGCTGTTGCGGAATCTGCTTGGCGAGCGGTTACTGCGAAATAAATAGGGCCGGTATCGCCTCGGAACGGACAATCACAGCGCTGCCAAATACCCGGAGACCAAGACAACTGTTCAGAGCAGCCCCAGAGCTATTGAAGGGTTGCGAAAATCTCACGGCGCACTGCGCTTGGCTGCTTCCTGAGTTTCATGATGAACTTATTCCGGGCCTCCGTTTGATCGTCATACTTCTCGGACCAATCCACCATTGCGAGCATAACTGGCATTAGATCCTGTCCTTTCTCCATGAGGCAATAGACGATCTTTTCTCCGTGGTCAGGATCCGGAGTCTTGTGAAGGATGCCCGCGTCCTCCAGACGGGCCAGCCGGTCGGCAAGGACGTTCGTGTATATACGTTCGCCGGCGTCGAGGAACTCGCCGTAATAGCGCCGACCTTAGTTGTAGATGTAGACAAAATGGGAAGCTGCCAAAAAGGTTTTGCGAAGTTGTCGCTCAAAACGACTTGCGTCCATTGCTTCTCGGCCTCATGAAACTTTCGGGCGGTGTCCAGGTCTGCGGCTCGAACTCATTCGCCCAATGGCACATCTCCTGGAGCATCGGGTGCAACGCGATCCCCCTGTCGGTCAGTTCGTACTCAAACCGAACCGGGTTTGTTTGATAGGCGGACTTCTTCACCAGGCCATTCTGCTCCATGCGATTCAGCCTGTCCGTAAGGACGCTCGTGGTAATCCGCTCGGGTGAGTCGAGGAACTCGGCGAAGCGCTTTTTCCCGTTGATCATGTCGCGGACGATCACGAGGGTCCAGCGGTCGCCAACCAACGCGAGGGTCGTGGCGATGGGGCAGTCGGATCGCGAAGCCCGTCTACTACTTGACGTCATGATTAGTCACTTGTATATTGCAATTCACAATTCACTGTTGATAGCAATACTACACAATTTCATAGTTCAAATGGAGAGGCTCATGTCAGGATTTACAGGCGGGTGCCTATGCGGTGCCGTTCGTTACGAGAGCAAGAAAGATCCGATGCTGGCCGCGCACTGCCACTGCGTGGATTGCCGCAAGTCAAGCGGTACTGGGCATTGCACCCATATCGTTGTTTCGGAGGACGGCTTCAGCGTTAGCGGCGACGTGAAGTTCTATGACCGGCCTGCCGACAGCGGAAACATCGTCAACAGAGGCTTCTGTCCGACCTGCGGTAGCGCCGTCTATTCGACCAATGCAGCGATGCCGGGCGTGTGCTTTCCGCGTGCTTCGAGCCTGGACGATCCTGATGTCATTTCCCCTTCGATGGTCGTCTACGCGAGTCGGGCGGCCGGTTGGGATCACATGGACCCGAACCTCCCAACGTTCGACACCGTCCCCGAGGGCGGTCCCGAGGCTGTTGTTGCGGCCCACAGCTGAGACTTGTCGTTTCCGCTTTGCGCTGGAGCTGGCATGACCGTCAACCAATTGAGATTGTTGACCCCTGGCCAGCTCGGCTCATGCGTGCACACCGAAATAGCCTCGATAACTTGCTGCCGTTCTTCATTGCCGGGAGCCTTTTACTTGTGTCGAGCGCCAGTTCGACGGCAGGGATGACCGATTTCATCGCATTTTTCGTCGGCCGAACCGCCCACACGTACGCCTATTCCCTTGCGTGGCTCGCGATCATCGCGATGACTCAGCACGCCGGTGTCGTCATCGTTGCTCGAGCAATTTAGCCGATGTCCTACGACGAAGCGCTCGTCGCGCGAATTCGCCAGGTTGTCGTCAGTACACGCGGGTTATCCGAACGAAAGATGTTCGGCGGCCTGTGTCTCTCCGTCAATGGCTACATGGCGTGTGGCGTGCAGAAGAAAGACCTTGTGGTGCGTGTCGGACCCGACGAATACGAACGTTCCCTGGCTCGTATGCACACGCGTCCGATGGATTTCACTGGCAAACCTATGACCGGCTACATCTATGTCGATGAGTGCGGCTACAAACGCAACACCGATTTAGCACGCTGGGTATCCAAGGGCGTCGCGTATGTGCAGACGCTGCCGCCGAAAAAGCCGAAGAAAAAGAAGGCACGAAAGCTCGCGCAGGATCGGTAACCAATAAAATCGAACGGAGGCTTTTACGAATGAGAGAGCTTGCCATATTAACGTTTCAAACACTCGATGGCGTTATGCAGGCGCCGAAGATGCCGGAGGAAGACCCGTCGGGTGGATTTCAGCACGGCGGTTGGGCTGACCCATACCGGGGTGAAGTAATGGAGCTCGTCGGGAAGGAGGCGATGGCCGAACCCTACGATGTTCTCTTCGGCCGCAACACATACGATGTGTTTGCGGCCCATGCCGCCGACGATCACCCAATGTACGATTCCAATAAGTTTGTCGTCACTTCGAAACAGGAGACGCTCGCTTGGAACAATTCCACGCCTGTCAACGGTGACATCACTGCCAAAATCGCAGACCTCAAACAACAGGACGGCCCATTGCTGCAAGTTCATGGAAGCTGCGAACTCATACAGACCCTTCTTTCTCATGATCTAGTAGACGAACTTCGGTTATGGACATTTCCGGTACTAGTTGGCGCCGGGAAACGTCTATTCGGTTCGGGAACGATTCCCTCGGAATTAAAGCTCGTAAAAACGGGTAGCACTCCGAATGGTGTCGCAATGGGAATCTACAGGCGCGCTGCGTGACGTTCTGCTGCTAAGCGAGTAGAGCCCTCCGATCCTCTTCGATGCCAGACAAACTGCTGGGCTGCTTGCGCCGAATAGGAACCTGTCGAATTTCAAGGATATTGACACAACCGGCTATTAATATAACAATTCGGTTATGGAACAACTCAGTTATGCTAATACGGCTTCGAATCTCGATGCAATCTTCTCGGCACTAGCTGACCCGACGCGGCGCGCCATCCTGTCGCGACTGGCGGATGGTGAGCTTGCCGTAAAGGAAATCGCAGCTCCGTTCGAAATGAGCCAACCCGCCGTCTCACGGCATTTGAAGGTTCTGGAGCGGGCGGGACTGATCGAACGGGAAATTGATGAACAACGTCGCCCCGCGCGACTGAAGGCCGACAATTTGGCAGTGGCTGTCGGCTGGCTTGTCGATTTTAGACCAATGTGGGGGACAAGTTTCGCGAAGCTAGACGACCTCCTTATTTTGATGAAACAAAGCAATGAAGGAGGAAAGACCCAATGAGTGAATTACCCGAGTTCATCCAGGACAGAATCTTCGATGCACCGCGTGAGTTGGTCTGGCGAGCGTGGACCGACCCCGATTTTTTGCATCGTTGGTATGGTCCTGGCGTCGAAACGATCATCCACAAGTTTGAACTGGAGCCCGATGGCGTGTGGCTCAATGAGATGAAAATGGGCGGCGGCTCCAATTTCCAAAAGATGATTTTTAAGGAAGTGTCTAAACCGGAAAGACTGGTTTGGCATCATTGTTCAGCCGATGCGGATTGGAACATCGCGGCTAACCCCATGATGCCGGATTGGCCACGAATACTGCTAACGACGGTGACCTTCGAGGAAAGGGGCGACCAAACCAATGTACGGCTTTCACAGATACCGTTAGAAGCCACCGACGCGGAAATTGCCTGTTTTGCGAAAATGAAGGACGGCATGAGCGGCGGCTGGGGTAAGGGCTACGAGATCATTGACGAGATCCTCAGCGAGTTACACGATAAGTTGGGGACACAATGAGCAAAATGGCCATGAAAGAGATTTCGACAAACGGGAGCGGATGGAGACCGATCCCGCTGCCGTTAAAAATACTTTTCGTTGTGTTTGTCCTCTGGATGGTTGGGGCCGTGATGAACCTTCCGAATTTGTACGAAAACGGAATGCCGGTCTTTGGGACTTTCGTCTACGGCATAAGAGCGGCAATTCTTCCGCTATTTCTCGATTTCATAGGACCCGGGACATTTCTGTTTGCTCTTTGGAATAGAAAGCCGTGGGCCGCATTCTGGGCGTTCGCTTACAACGGCATTTTCATTCTCAATAACACGATTGCGTTTTTCACCCTAAGGGACGAACTGGGGGTACCACAGATTCTTGGCCCAAGTATCGCGAGCCTTGTCTTTGTAGCCGTCATTTTCTGGAAGCGGGACTATTTCAGCCAAGCGCCACAATCGTAATCTGCTGAAATTGTCACCGTTCGGTTCTAGGCGATACCGGCCGTCTTGATTTCGCGATCACCGCTTGCCGAGTAGACTCCACCACTGATTCTTTGGGGGGGCGAAGGCCGAAACACGTAATACCCCGACAGCAGTCTCTTGGGCGGCAAGTATTGCAAAGAGTAGCCGGTCCGCGCCAGTGCGAAGAATGGGTCAGAACTCACCGCTCGTAAAATCAGAAATGGGCACCGTTTGGGCACCAGGTGGGCACCGCGGCAATTCGTCCTTCGACGAATGCCGCGTAACCATTTGAAAAGATTGGCGCGCCCGACAGGATTCGAACCTGTGACCCCTGCCTTCGGAGGGCAGTACTCTATCCAGCTGAGCTACGGGCGCTTTTGCAGGTGGGGTATTCTACAGACTATCGAGGGACATCGGA
>Ga0316195_10001081_pt1 | contig 11874 bp, 5 predicted proteins | sample Phised1_MG_FD_204937 | JGI IMG/M metagenome (GOLD analysis project Ga0316195, IMG submission 204937) | Coastal sediment microbial communities from Maine, United States - Phippsburg sediment 1 | ecosystem: Environmental > Aquatic > Marine > Coastal > Sediment | place: USA: Maine | collected... | reverse complement strand
AGCCGTCAATGCGTGAACGGCGTCGCGGTTCGATGCGTCCTGAGGTGTTCCGGGTGGCGCGTACCGCCCGATCTCTGCATCGAGGTCGAGGGGTGCTCCAACGTTCACCCAGACCTTCGACCTGAGCGCAGATTTGTCGTCGTAATGGATGCCGGACGGGACAATCTGGATCCCTTCGACCCCGCTCGCTCTTGCGCCGAGGGCGATGCGGGCGGCGCCGGTCTTGATCCTGGCCATCGATGGGTCATCGACGGTGATCCCCTCCGGGAAGATCATGATGAGATCGCCCTCACCCAGGGCCTCGTACGTGGAGCTGAACATCTGGTCGTTGCCGGCCGGGCCCTTGTCCTCGGGTTTGTGGGTAGGGATCGCCCGAGCGAACCGCATGACCTGCTTGGCGATCGGGTATCGCCAGATGACATCGCGAGCGACGAATCGCGGTACCCGGTCGAGGGCGTAGGCCTGGATGAGCGCGTCGGCAAAACCCCCGAAGTGGTTCGACACGGTGAGCTGCGGGCCGGTGGCCGTCTCACCGGCTTGCTGCCGGACCTCAACACTGCGATAGATGAGCCGGACCGCAAGGTTCGCGATGTTCTTGAGGATTCGCTCCCGACGGCTCAAACGCGACGTTGTCTGGCCCACCGTCACCTTGCCTCCTCTTCGTATCGCAGCCACGGTACCCACTTGCCTCCGTGATGATCGACGAATCGCAGCGCCACGTGCAGAACAGTGGCGCCTGCAACTGTGATTGCGGCGATCACCGCCATGATGTCGGGCGGCGGAATCACGAGATCAAAGAAGATCCGACCGGGGGGCAGAGCGAGGATGAGAGCGAACGCACCGACCAACGCCGCAACAAGCGCCGCTCGCTTCGGTGTGAGCGGACTCGTCAGTTCGACGAGGACCCACATGCCGACCAGCACCATTGTGATGGTTGTGGCGCTCCTGGCCACCGAGAGGTTTGGGTCGAGCGCACGCGTTGCGCTGTAGGCCCCGTATGCAGCACCGGCGGCGACCACCCCTGCCGGGACGGCAAACCGCATGATCCGCCGGAAGGCTCCCGGACGAACCGGCTCCTCGGTCGCTTCGAATGAGAGGAAGAAGGCCGGGATTCCGATCGTCAATGAACCGATCAGCGTGAGATGTCGGGGAAGCAGCGGGAACGCCCAGCCGACGAAGCCGATCGCAACGGCGAGTATTGCTGCGTAGACGGTCTTGGTGACGAACAGCGACGCAACACGTTCCATGTTGGCGATCACCCGGCGCCCTTCCGCCACGACGAATGGCAGTGCCGAGAATTCGTTGTCGAGCAGGACGATTTGAGCAACGGCCTTCGTTGCCGATGCGCCCGAACCCATGGCGATCCCGATGTCGGCTCGCTTGAGGGCGAGAACGTCGTTGACACCGTCCCCGGTCATGGCAACGGTGTGGCCGGCGTCCTTGAGGGCAGTCACCATCGAGCGTTTCTGCTCCGGCGTGACGCGCCCGAACACCGCATCTTCGTTGACGGCGATGCCAAACTCCGGATCATCCGGATCCGGCAGACTTCGTGCGTCGACCGTTCGATCCGCGGCCGGGATTCCGACGATCGCCGCGATCGCTCCCACCGTCGAAGCAGAATCGCCGGAAATCACCTTTGGGGTCACGTGCTGGCCGACGAAGTAGGCAATGGTACCGGCCGCATCGCCCCGGATCTCCTCCGCGAACGTGAGGTATCCGACCGGCTCGAGTCCATCCGGCACGTCGCCGTCGTCACCGGTCAACGGCACATTCGTCACCGCGACAAGCAGCACCCGATCGCCGGTTGCTGCGACCGTGCTCAGGCGGCCGAGCAACTCCGTTGCCTCTTCGCCGAGAATGATCTCCGGCGCTCCAATGACCCAGGTGTGTCCATCCGTGAACCGCACCGCCGAGAACTTCTTCGCAGACGAGAACGGGACGAAACGATCAACCGTCCAACCTGGATCGTCGGGATATGCCTCTGCAACACCGCGCATCGTGGGATTCGGGTGTGGGTCGGCGGCTGCGAGCGCCGCGAGCGCTTCCTCAAACCGCGCCGGATCACGCTCCCAGAGATTCACGGTCTCACGGTGTCGAATCACGCCCGTGGTGAGCGTCCCCGTCTTGTCTACGCATACCACGTCGACCCTCGCCAACGTCTCGACCGCAGGCAGTTCCTGAATCAGGACCCGCCGCTTGCCCAGGCGAATAACCGCCACAGCCATCGCCATCGAAACGAGGAGCACGAGGCCCTGCGGCACCATCCCGACGACCCCCGCAACAGTGGAAACCATCGCCACTCCGAGCGATCGATGGATCTGCAGCTGACTCCACAAGAGAAGGCCACCGATGGGAATCAGCAACCAGGTGACAACGCGCAGAATCTGGTCGATCCCTCCCATGAGGTCGCTCTTCGCGAGGGTGAACTTCCTTGCCTCGGCCGCGAGGTGCTGGGCATAGGAGTCGTCCCCGACCGCGGTGATCTCCACCGTGACCGACCCGGAGACAATGAACGAACCGGACAGGATTGAGTCACCGGGTTCCTTGTGAACCGGATCGGCCTCTCCCGTAAGAAGCGATTCGTCGACCTGAACGCTCCCGGCTATCAGCACCGTTCCGTCGGCCGGCACTTGATCACCGGTGGTGAGCCGAATCACGTCGTCGAGGACGATGTCGCGGATCGGGATTTCCTCGTCGACGCCATCGCGCATCACCGTCACGTTCGGTTCCACGAGGACGCGGAGCTTGTCGAGTGTGCGTTTCGCTCGAAGCTCTTGAACGATCCCAATGACGGCGTTGGCCACCATCACGAATCCGAAGAGCGCGTCCGGAAGGTGCCCGAAGACGAGCACGATCACGAGCATCGCCGACATGATCGCGTTGAACCGTGTCAGCAGGTTCGAGCGCAGGATGCTGGAAACGGACCGGGACACGCGCGACTCGACGACGTTGACCTTCCCGTCGGAGACACGCTTGCGCACCTCGGCTGAAGTCAGGCCCGCCACTCCCACTCTGTCCATCACAAATCGTCGTGAATCATGTCGACTAGCCGCCGTAGTGGTCTTCGTAGTCGAGCATGGCGGCCTCGACGACCGAGATGGCGTGTTTCCGGCCGTAGATCTCCGGGATCTCAACCTGGTGCTCATCCCCCGGCATGGTCTTGTAGGTGAGGAAGTAGTGCTCGAGGCGATCGATGATCGCCTGAGGAATGTCGCTGATATCCCGCGCGTCGTCAAAAACGGCGTCACCGACGAGGACGCCAACGATCTTGTCATCGGCTTCACCGTCGTCGATCATCCGGAGTCCGCCCACCACGCGGGCGTTGAGCATGATCTCGGAGCGGTCGATGGCTCGCTCGGAGATGACGCAGATGTCGAGGGGATCGCCGTCCGCCTCGGTCACCTCCGGCGACATGGCCGCTACACGCTCCGCACAGTACGTCTTGGGGATCAGTCCGTAGAGGGTCGGCGGCGAGCTACTCCCCCGCTGCGGGCGATCGACCTTCAGATAGCCGGTCCGCTTCTCGACCTCGTACTTCACGACGTCGAACGGCGAGATCTCGATGAATGCCGTGACGACGTTTGGCGCGTTGGGACCGGTATCCAACCCATGCCAGGGGTGCGGTCGCCAGCGGAAGAACGGTTCGGGGAATGCCATGACGCCTCCTCCACCGCAGCGTAGCCGAGAGCGGAGACGCCGATTCCCTCAGATGCGGCGCGATCTACTGCACCAACGTGGGAGTTGCAGCGTTGAAGACGGTCCCCGCGTACTCGAGGAAGCGTGTGACACCATCGGATCGACCGGCAAGATCGGCGTACTCGAACATCGAACCCTCCCACCCGTCGGTATTCCAGCGGGCGCCGTCCGGCAGCTCCAGGGCGAGAAGAGCGTCCCGATCGAACGGCCAGGGATTCGAGTAGAAATACGCGTCACCGGCCGGATAGAAGCCAAGGTTGATTTGAGCGGGGAGTTCGGTGACCTCACCGCCTTCCTCGTGACGTACCACTTTGGAGCCGAACCACTCGAACGCGAGGTCGAACCCGTGGGGCCACAGTTGGATTGGGCCGACCTCTCCCCCGATTCGGTTCCGGTGTCCGGCAATCGCCGCCTCCACCGTGACCAACGCCTCGAACAGTCCACGTGCGTGTTCTCCGTCGTACTCCCGTGTTTCGTCGTTCTCGAACTTCGTTCGGTTGTATTCGCCGGTGAGTCCCATCTCCGCAGCGGCGCCGATGAGGGCATCCCCCATCTCGGTCGCCGTGAGTCCCTGGTCCATTCGGAACGAGCTCCGTTCACCGCTCGAGCTCTCGATGACGATCTCGTGGCTGCGTAGGTCCATTCGCACGAAGACGGCCCCTCCTTCGGGGAGTGGCATTGCCTCGGTCACCAAACCATCGGGGCGGACCTTCAGCGAGATGTGCCACCACTTCGGGTGTGCAACGGCATGAACACGCGGGAGCACCGCAGCGGCATTCGCGTACGCGTGCAGCGTCGCCCTTGTCGGCTCGAAGTCAACAGGAAGAGCAGGAAAGGCGGTCATGATGGTCCTCTTTCGTCACTTGGTTCCGTGTCTTCAATGCTCTAACGGCGAAGGTCATTCCCTGAGCCTCAAGCTTCAAGTATCAAGACGCACCTCGCGAGCCGTGGTCTGTGTCTTGCAGCTTGCAGCTCTCTCAAGGCTCGATCGCGTCGGCCAACGCCTCTCTCACGCGTTTCTCGCTGACCTTGCCTTTGGTCCCGACTTCCTGAGCAAAGAGGCTGACACGGAGTTCTTGGAGCATCCAGGCAACCTCAATGAGATCGACCGATCCGGGCATTGCATCCGAAAGCTCATCACGCTCCACCTCCAGGTCCTGCACCCGCTCCATTCGTTCACGATCACGATCGGCGTGATCCGGGAGTCGTTCGATGCGCCGTCCGATTGCTTGTACAAAGCGGGTCAGGTCGGCCAGCCGGTCGACGCCGACGCTCGTCAAGAACGCCGGATAGATCAGTCGATCGAGTTGAGTCGTCATGTCCGCCACCGCAGGCGCGTACCGGTCTCCGGTCAACGAAGCCATGGCCAACCGGACGGTTCGGACCTCATCGAGGATCTCCAGGGCATCCGACGCCACGGCAACGAGGAGATCGGGGATCTCCTCTCGGGCATTCGAGCGAAGTCGCTCGAATGCCTCACGATCCCACACCGGTCCCCCGGTGTTGCTGAGCATCTCGTCGATTGCACACGCGAGGCAGTCCTCTGCCCAGACCCCGAAGGAGTCATACGGACCGGCCGCCACGGCCGCTCGGCCGTCTTCGGTAACGAGTGGCCGTAGCTGCCCGGACGGTGAAGGGAGGTCGAGCATCAGGAGTCTTCGCGTGCCCTCCCACATGGCGGCGTCTTGCTCGGCCGGTGTTGCGAAGAGGTGGACGGCAACGGAATCGCCTTCGTCGACGAGGGCCGGATACGCCGTGACGGTCCGACCCGAGCCATCGACCTCGACGGCACGCGGAAGTTCGCCGATCTCCCATGACCGCATGCCCGTTCTCTCGGACCCGTGGTGCGACGCCGCCATCGCGGCGCGGGCCTCCTCCTGGAGTTCACCCTTGAGCGCACCGAGATCTCCCCCTTCGGCAAGCACCGTCCCCTCGGCGTTGATGATACGAAATGTGGGCCGAAGGTGGGACGGGAGACGATCCGGGTTGAACGCGTCTGGCGGGATGGGAACGCCGGAACGCCGTGTCAGCTCTCCCCGCAGGAATCGGACGAATCGGTCCGCGTCGGGGTCGTAGCTGTCGAGCACGGACCGAGCGGTCTCCGGGATCGGAGCGAGCCTCTTGCGGATCTGTTTGGGCAGGGCTCTCATCATGGCAATCACGAGTTCCTCCCGGAGTCCCGGCACATGCCGGTCGAAGATCTCGGGGTCGATCCTGGAGAGCCCTCCTATCGGAATGTCGATCGTCACACCGTCCCTGTCGCTCGTCGGATCGAACTCGTAGACGAGCGGCATCGCGACATCGCCGTACTGCCAGCTCTCTGGAAACGCCTCTTCGCCTGGTATCTCGACTTCCGAGTCGAGGAGATCTTCGATGGATAGGTCAAGTTGGTGGGGGTCGTCGACACGTGCGTCCTTCCACCACCGGTCGAAGTGCCTGACCGAGATCACATCGTTCGGGATCCGCGCGTCGAAGAAGTCGACGATGGTCTCGTCATCAACGAACAGGTCCGCCCTCCGGTACTTCGCCTCGAGCGCGAGCACCTCGTCGATGACGATCGCGTTGTGTTCTGCGAACCGGTGGGGTGTCTCCCACTCTCCGGCCACGAGGGCGTGACGAATGAAGAGTTCTCGTGCGCCCTCCGGATCGACCCGCCCGTACAGCACCGGTCGCTCCGCTTGGAGAGGGAGCCCATACAGGGTCACGGTCTCGTTCGCGAAGGCGGCACCCCGATCGGCCTCCCACCACGGGTCCGAGTAGGAGCGGGTGACCAGATGCGTCGCAGCTTCTTCGATCCAGTCGGGTTGAACCGCGACGACGCCGCGGGCCCAGAGTCGGCCCGTCTCGACCAATTCGGCTGCCATCACCCACTCCGGCGAACCCTTGAAGAGGGTCGATCCCGGATTGATCGAGAACCGGCTTCCACGAGCTCCCCGATACTCATGCGAATCGGGGTCCTTCCTCCCAACGTTGGAGAGCAGCCCGGTCAGCACGGTCCTGTGTACGTTCTCGCGCTCCGCAGGTTTCCGATTCGGGGTGAAACCGAGATCACGGGTGACATCGCGTAGCTGCGCGTGCAGGTCCTGCCATTCGCGAACCCTCCGATAGTTCAAGTACTCATTGCGGCACATCCGTCGGAACTGGTTCGAGGTTCGTGCCTTTCGTTCGTCACCGAGGTACTCCCACAGGTTGAGCCAGCTGTAGACGTCGGATTCGTCGTCGCGGAAGCGGGCGTGGGACTGATCGGCCTGCGCCTGCTTCTCGGTCGGCCGCTCCCTCGGGTCCTGAATGGCGAGTGCCGTCGTAATGACGAGCACTTCACGAAGGCAGGCGGTTCGGTTCGCTTCGATGATCATACGCGCGAGGCGGAGATCGATGGGCAGTTCGGCAAGCTGCCTACCGAGTCGGGTGAGCCGTGGCCGGCCATCCCTGAGTGCTCCCTCGATCGCACCCAATTCCACGAGGCGCTCAACACCGTCACGAATCGATCTGGCATCCGGCGGGTCAAGGAACGGGAACGTTTCGACGTCTCCTAGATCCCGTGCCGCCATCTGGAGGATCACCGACGCAAGGTTGGTTCGCTGAATCTCCGGTTCCGTGAAGTCGGGACGGGCATCGAACCCATCCTCCTCGTAGAGGCGGATGCAGATGCCGGGACCGAGCCGTCCGCACCGGCCGGCTCGCTGGTTCGCGGAGGCCTTGGAGATCGGCTCGATCGGAAGGCGCTGTACCTTGGTTCGCCGGCTGTAGCGGGAGATGCGTGCGGTTCCGACATCCACAACGAACCGAACGCCCGGGACGGTCAACGAGGTCTCGGCAACGTTCGTGGCGACGACCACCCTTCTCCCGGTATGAGAGGCGAATACCCGGTGCTGCTCGGCAGCGGAGAGGCGGGCGTAGAGCGGCAGAATCTCTGTGTGTGGTAGCGCCAGGTCGGTGAGTGCGTCGGCAGCATCGCGGATTTCGCGCTCCCCCGAACAGAATACGAGAATGTCACCGTTCCCCTCGGTGAATAGCTCTTCGACGGCGTCGCAGATGCCCTGGGTCTGATCCCTGGGTTCGGATCGAACGGAGTCGTCGAGTGGCTGATATCGGATCTCGACCGGGTAGGTGCGGCCCGTGACCTCCACGACCGGGGCATCTTCGAAGTGCTGCGAGAACCGCTCGGTGTCGATCGTGGCCGACGTGATGATCACTTTGAGATCGGGCCGCCTCGGCAGCAGCGTCTTGAGGTAGCCGAGCAGAAAATCGATGTTGAGGCTTCGCTCGTGGGCCTCGTCGATGATGATCGTGTCGTATCGCTCGAGACGCCGATCTCGATGGATCTCGGCGAGGAGCAGACCGTCGGTCATCACTTTCACAAGGGTGGCGTCGCCCGTCTGATCGGAGAAACGCACCGCGTACCCCACGGCATCACCCACCTCGGTACCGATCTCCTCAGCGATCCTGTCGGCGATCGATCGGGCGGCGATCCGACGGGGCTGGGTGTGACCGATCGTTCCTTCGACGCCTCTTCCCAGCTCGAGACAGAGTTTGGGAATCTGTGTGCTCTTGCCCGATCCCGTCTCACCGGCGACGATGACGACCTGGTGATCCCGGATGGCATCCAGGAGCTCCTCACGCCACAGGGTGATCGGAAGGTCTTCCGGGTAGGTGATGCGCTTCGGCACGGCAGCCCGGCGCCGTTCCATCCGGTTTTCGACCTCGGTGATCGAGCCGGTGAGCTTCGTGATCGTCTCGACTCGCCGACCGACATCGTCGATCCGCTCCGCTCCGATCAGCCGCCGATGAAACCGTCGCCGAACAGCGCGAGGAAGCACGTCGATACGCCGCCGGAGATCACGGGTCGCTTCGTCCACGGTCCAGGAGGGTACGCCATCGCCGAACCTCCGCTGCTCACCGCGCGTCGCACCGACCCGACGACTCGGTACCCAGTGCGGCGAGCCCTACTTGTCCCGCTTGAAGATCGCCGCCGCACCCATACCGCCGCCAATGCACATGCTCACGATTCCGTACTCGACGTCTCGTCGCTTCATCTCGTGAAGCAGCGTCGCCGTCAGCTTCGCCCCCGTGCAACCCAGCGGGTGGCCAAGCGCGATGGCTCCACCGTTTACGTTGACAATGGACGGATCGAGACCCAGGGTGCGCATCGAATAGAGCGCCTGGCTGGCGAACGCCTCATTCAGTTCAACGAGACCGATGTCGTCGGTCGAGAGACCGGCCGCTTCGAGTGCCTTCGGGATTGCAGCCGTCGGGCCAATTCCCATCTCGTCCGGATGCACACCAGCCACCTGGTAGGTGACGAGTTCGGCGAGTGGTTCGAAACCGTACTCGGCGGCCGTCTCCCTGCTCATCAGCAGCTCAACCGCAGCACCATCAGAAGTCTGCGACGAGTTGCCGGCCGTGGATCGGCCGTCGACCTTGAACACCGGTCGCAGTCTCGCAAGACCTTCGACGGTGCTTGCCCTTGGGCCTTCATCCGTATCGAACATGACGGTCTTGCCACCGACGGTCACCTCGAGTGGAATGATCTCATCCTTGAAGCGGCCCTCACTGATCGCTGCCAAGGCACGCCTGTTCGACTCAACGGCGAATGCATCCTGATCCTCACGGCTCACGTCGTAGCGCTCAGCAACGGTCTCACTTGTGATGCCCATGGCGTCGTATGCAGCCATGAACTCGTTCGCCAGGTACGGGTTGGGTGCCGGCTTCTGACCGCCCATCGGCACCAGCGACATCGATTCGACCCCGCCCGTGAGCACGATCTTCGACCATCCGGCTGCAATCTGTGCAGCACCCGTCCCCAGAGACTGCAGGCCGCTGCTGCAGAAGCGATTGATCGTCATCCCCGGCACCGAAACCGGCAGGCCGGCTCGCAGGGCGGCGATGCGGGCAACGTTCATTCCCTGCTCGCCTTCAGGGAAGGCACAACCGACGATCACGTCATCGATGTCGGCCGGATCCACGGCGGGAATCCTCGTCATCAACTCCTCGATGAGACGGCCGAGCAGATCATCGGGCCTGGTCTCCCGCAGGGTGCCTTTTCCAGACTTTCCCACTGCGGTACGATGCGCGTGGGTGACCACGACTCCTGTACTCATAGCTGTACTCCTTCTCCCTATCAGTTCCGCAACGGCTTGCCGGTCTCCAGCATGTGCAAGATCCGGTCGATCGTTTTCTGCTCTTTGCAGAGACCGACGAACGCCTCCCGCTCCAAATCGAGGAAGTCCTGCTCGCTGAGGAGCGTGCCGGCCGGCACCTCACCACCACACAGGACTGTGGCGAGCACCACACCGAGTTGCTCGTCGTATTCGCTCACGAATCCACCCTGCTGCATCCCGTGAACACCGACCTTGAGGGCGGCGATCCCGGTGGTCCCGGGTACCGGAACCTTCCGCGGAACCGGGGGTTCGTATCCGGACTGCGCCATGGCGAGCACATCGGCCTTTGCGTCGGCGAGCACGGCATCCGGGTTCAGGGTGATCCGATCGGTCCGACGCAGGAATCCGTGTGACTTCGCTTCCTCAGCGCTGGTAGACACGGTTCCGGTGCCGACCGTCATGAACACCTTCTCCATGAAGGGGAACAGATCGGCCTTCACTCCTTCGGGGATCGAGCCGTAGAACCGGAACGCCATCTCCTTGCACCCACCACCGGCGGGGATCAGCCCGACACCCAGTTCGACCAGACCGATGTAGGACTCGGCTGAGGCACGGACCGCGTCACCGTGCATCACGGCCTCGCAGCCCCCACCAAGCGCCATGCCTCGGGGTGCTATCACCACGGGCCCGTCGCAGTACTTCATCCGCATGAACGTGTTCTGGATCACCCGAACGGCCTGGTCGATCTGGTCCCAGTCCTGGGACATGGCGAGCATCCCGATGAGACCCACGTTGGCGCCGACGGAGAAGCTGGCCGCCTCATTGCCAACCACCAGCCCGACGAGTTCGCCGTTGTCGACCATGTCGCAGCCGGTGGCGATGACCTCGAGGATCGTGTTGTCGATCGCATTCATCTTCGTGTGGAACGCGACACACCCGACCCCGTCACCCATGTCGTAGAGCGTGGCGCCCACGCTGCTTGCGAGGACCTTTCCGCGGTCTGCGAGCGACGATAGGAAGATCACGCCGTCGGACGTCGGAACGGGAAGATACGTCTCGGAGGCAACGTCCCAGTAGAAGGGAGCGCCATCGCGCTTCACGTACCAGGTGCCTTCGCCCTGTTCGAGCAAGCGGTCGACGGCCACCGGCACGGTCATTCCCTCGGAACGCATGCGCTCGACGGACCGCTCGACGCCGATCGCGTCCCACGTCTCGAACGGGCCCAGCTCGTAGCCGAAGCCCCAGCGCATGGCCCTGTCCACGTTGACGATGTCGTCGGCGATCTCGCCGAGACGCTCGAGAGCGTAGATGCTCGTCTCGGCCGTGACCTTCCAGGCCAGGCGACCGTGATCGTCCTCGAACCAGACCATTGCTGCGATCTTCTCGCCCGTCGTCTCCTTCTTGCGGGCAGCGCCCACAGCGGCGAGACGTAGCTTCCCGGCATCCACGTAGTCGAGTGTGCCGAGATCAAGACTGAGGATTGCGCTGCCCTCGTCGGTCCTGACCTTCTTGTAGAACCCGGCGCCGGTCTTGCTGCCGAGCCTTCCGTCGGCGATCAGCCCCTTCATCGCCTCGGGAACCACGAACCGGTCCCTCCAAGGATCGTCCGGACAACCCTCGGCGATGGTGGCGATGACGTGGGCCATCGTGTCGAGACCAACAATGTCGGCGGTGCGGAAGACAGCGGACTTGGGTCGTCCTGCGGCAGGGCCGAACACCACATCGGCCTCGGCAACACCAACGCCGAATTCCTCCATCCAGCGGAACACGGAAGTCATGCCGAAGGTGCCGATGCGGTTGGCGACGAAATTCGGGGTGTCTTTGCAGTACACGATGCCTTTGCCGAGCACTTGTTCGCCGAACTGTGCCATGGCGGCGAACACGTCCGGGTCGGTGTCGGTGATCGGAACCATCTCCAGAAGACGCATGTAGCGGACCGGGTTGAAGAAGTGGGTCACCATGAAATGGCGCCTGAAGTCTTCGCTGCGACCCTCTGCCATCGCCGCTACCGACAGACCCGAGGTGTTGGATGAGACGACGCTACCCGGGCGCCGATGCTCGTCCACCATCTCGAAGA
>Ga0316195_10001080_pt1 | contig 11875 bp, 8 predicted proteins | sample Phised1_MG_FD_204937 | JGI IMG/M metagenome (GOLD analysis project Ga0316195, IMG submission 204937) | Coastal sediment microbial communities from Maine, United States - Phippsburg sediment 1 | ecosystem: Environmental > Aquatic > Marine > Coastal > Sediment | place: USA: Maine | collected... | reverse complement strand
CCAGGCCCCACTCGGGCCGCACTTCCGACCAGTCGCGCGCGCGAAGGGTGATCGCGTCTTGCAGCGCCCGGTCGTCGAGCCCGGCCAGGCCGAGGCTGGCGGCGCGCTCGCGACGCGCAGCCTGGCCCGCCGCTGCCAGCCAGTCCTCGAGCGCCGCAACATTCCGGCCGAGCGCCGGCGGCACCCTGTCCAGGTCGAAGAGCGCGACCTCATCCGTGGTCGTGTTGTGCAGCCCGGCGAGGAAATGCGTGCCGTCTGGAATGACGATACCCCTTGCAACCAGGCCGCGACGTATCGCCGCGTCGTTCATCAGGTCGGCCAGCACGCGCGCGTTGACCTCGCCTGTCTGTCCGCAGCAGGCGCCGCAGTCATAAGCCGCGGCCTGCGGGTTGTTGACGGTCTCGCTGCCATGGCCGGCCAGCAGCACCAACGGCGCGAAGTCTCTGGTCAGGGACATCGCGCGAAGGATTCCTTCCGCCAGCTCGATCCTCGCCGCCAGGCCAAGTTCCCTCCCCTCGACATCGCCGACCAGGCGGGGCCGGACCAGCCGACGCTGCGCCCTGGGCAGGCCGGCCGTCGCCATCGTGGGTTCGGGCCGGCCGCGGCCCAGCGTCTGGGCGAGCATTTCCAGCCCGTACAAGGGGCCGCCAGTCTCGACGAACGAGAAGGTCGATAGCGCACCGGTCTTGAACCGCCTGATACGGTCGCGCAGCGCGAGGCGTGCATGGCGGCGGTCGCCCGGCGCTTCGCCGCAGCCGGGATCACAGCCGTCCGCAACGCGCAGTGCCGGTGCCAGCAGCCCGGGCAACTGGGGCCGTGCCGCCTGCGCGCCCAGCGGCTGGTACTCGATCGGCAGGCCGAAAAAGCCGGCGAATCCCAGGGTCTGTACCGCGGCGCCCTGCCGTTCCAGCGCGCGACGGAACACTTCCGAGCGCACGTCGATACAGAACACGGCCTGCACGGCAAAGCCCCCGGGCCTCGGCGCCGGCGTCGGACGGCTGATGAATTCTTCAGCGACCGAGACCTGGTAGGCCAACTCCGCCGCGCGCTGCCACAGCCAGTCCAGGGCACCGGCATCGCGCGCCCCCTCCAGGGATGACGGCCAGCGAGCCAGCACCGAGGCCCAGCGCGGCACCGCCTCGGGCGCCTTGCCGCTTCGGTGCAGCAGCCAGTCCCAGCCCAGCCTCACCGCCAGCAGGTCGACCAGGTGGTCGTCGTCGCGGCCGGCCAGGCGCGCCTGCCAGCGCTCGTAGGCGCACCACGACGACCAGCCGTTGACGCTGTAGAGCAGTGCCGCCAGGTATTGCTCCTGCAGCTCCACCGGGACCGCCAGCTCTTCCAGCATCGCCTCGATCGCCGCAGTCGGGCCGGCGGGCAGCTGCCGGGCCATGGTCCTGTAGCCGGTCAGGCCCATCAGCAAACGCGGACCCAGGTCCTTGCTGATGTAGCGTCGCCACATGGCGTACAGGCCGCCTTGGCGATCGGGCTGGATTTGCGCCTGGCCGGCATCGAAATAGGCGGCACACAACTGGCTGATGTTGTGCGTGATGTACTCGCGCCAGGCCATCTGGTGCACCCCGTCGGTGCATCCATCGACCGCATCCGAATACAGCGGGAACGGGGCCACCGCTGCGGGCGTCTCGTCAAGCGCAGCGATCAGCTGGTCCAGTGTGGCGGTTGCGCCCGAGACAGCGATTGCACGGGCCAGGTGCTCCCGCGTAACCAGTCCCTTGTGCCACTGCTCGCGGAACCAATCGCGCGGCATCAACAGCCGGCCATGCGCCAGCGCCGCCCATTCGGCCGCGACCTCCGGCATCGTCGCGCTCGTGCGGGTCCATAGCGGATTGACGGCGATCAGGCGATCGAGCGGCCAGGCGGGAGCGATGCGGGCACAGGCGCCGGCAATCGCCTCGTCCAGCACCCGCGTCGGGTTGCGCGTGTCCATGTTTGCGGCGTGCATATCGTCAACCCTCGCTGAAAGCGCGTTTTGCCGCGCGGTTGGCCTGGCTTGGAATCGACCGTGCCGGCCACAGCCGGAACGTCAGGCGGGTGAAGATGTCGTCGATGTAGAAACCGGCAAAGAGATGCGGGTGCAAGGCCCGGGCCAGTGGGCCCGAGGGCGAGCGCGCCAGCGCCGCGGCAAGTCCGAACAGGCTGATGAAGCCGGCCGCCGCGACGCCGAGGCGCAACATCGTTGGGTCCGCATCGACCGATGGCAGCAGCTTGATGAACAGCGCGTGCCACAGGCAGTAAACCGCGACGAGGACGGTGACCGTCGCCAGGGCGGCGAGGAATGCGCCGACACTGCGCCAGGCGGCCGCGGTGAACGGCAACAGCGACAGGCCGAGAACGCCGAGGAAGAGCCACAGGGCCGGCCCGGTGCCCGCCTGAGTGCCGAGCAGGCGCTCCATCGCGGTGCCAACGACCACCACCACCGCGACGCCCATTGCGGTGCCAGGCAACAGCTGCCGGATCCCGGGCGCCGGGACCACGGGGCTGAGCGCCTTGACCCGCCAGCCATCGACGACGCTGCCCGAACCGAGAAACGCATAGGCCTTGTACAGCGAGTGCGCAACGATATGCAGCAACGCCAGCGTGTAGGCGCCCAGGCCACACTGCACCAGCATGAAGCCCATCTGTGCGCAGGTCGACCAGGCCAGGTTGACCTTGACGCTGACGCGCGTCGTCATCACCAGGCTGGCCAGGACCACCGTAACGGTCCCGGCGATGACCAGCAGCAACTGCGCCAGTTCGACCTGGGTCATCAGGCTGGCCAACCGGATCATCACGATGCCGCCGATATTGACCACGCCTGCGTGCAACAGCGCCGACACCGGCGTCGGAGCCTCCATGACCTGGATGAGCCAGCCGTGCCAGGGCAGCTGCGCGCACTTGATGATGGCGGTCAGCGCGAACAGCACGGCGGCCACGGCCGGCAGCGGCGAGGCGGGCAGCGGGCCGCGCAGCGCCGCCGCCAGCTCGTCCAGTTGCAGTGTCCCGAAGCTGTAACCCACACAGGCGACCCCGACCAGCAGCAGCACGTCGGCGAGACGGCTGACCAGGAACTTCTTGTGGGCTGCGATGACAGCCTGCGGCCGGTCGGCGAAATGGGTGAGCAACCTGTGCAGGGCCAGGCTGGTCGCGACCCATGCCATAGCGAGCACCAGCAGTGAATTGGCGATGATCAGCACGGTGACCGCGCACAGGGTGGCCATGAGCCAGCGCAGGTAACCCACCTGGTCGGAATCGCCGTCCAGGTAGCGACGCGAGTAACGGGCGATGATGGCGCCAATGAAGGTCACCAGCAGCAGCATCGTGATAGTGACGGCGTCCGCCCTCAGCCACAGGAGCCGGCTCTCGAATCCCGGTACGGTCACGTGGTGCAGGACGCTGCCCGAGACGGCGACCACCATCGCCAGCACGACGGCCAGCCAGGTCCCTGCCAGCGCCGCCTGCCAGGCTGCCGCCGGCGCCCGCGCGTTGCCGGCCAGCAGCGCGATGACGGCGTAGACGGCGGGAATGGCGAGGGCGGCCACCGCAGGCCCGTTTGGGATCGAATCCAGCATGACGGCGCCACCCCACTGATTGATGGGGCGCAGTCTAGGGCGATCCAACAGTTTCTAAAAATACATCTTTCGATATAATTACTTCTGTTTTTCAGAACGTTTGGCGAGGATGACCCTGTGGCGAGCCTGAACTACCACCACCTGCACTACTTCTGGGCGGTCGCCAAGGAGGGCAATCTCACCCGCGCTGCCAAGCGACTGCACGTCTCGCAGTCCTCGCTGTCGGTGCAGGTCCGCCAGCTCGAAGACCAGCTCGGGCAGCAGCTGTTCGCGCGCAACGGCCGCAAGCTGGTGCTGACCGAGGCCGGCAGGATCGCCTGCTCGTATGCGGAACGAATCTTCAGCACCGGCGCCGAGCTGATGGTCCTGTTCAAGAGCGGCGAGCGCCCGCGACGCGAGCTGCTGCGTATCGGCGCGGTCTCGACCCTGTCGAAGAACTTTCAGGAATCCTTCGTCGAGCCTTTGCTTCGGGAACCGGATGTGGGCATGGTGCTGCAGGCTGGCGGCTTGCCCGACCTGCTGACCCGCCTGGCCAACCACACGCTGGACCTGGTGCTGACCAACACGCCGGTGCAGGCCGACTTGCAAAATCCCTGGCGCTGTCGCCTGATCGCCCGCCAGCCGGTCAGCGTCGTCGGGCGGCGCCCGCCGCCGGCACAGGGTTGCCGCTTCCCGGACGTGCTGGCGCAGCAACCGCTGCTGCTGCCTGGCCACTCCAGCGAGATCCGCGGCGCGCTGGACGTGCTGGCGGAACTGCACGAGCTGCCGCTGAACATTCTCGCGGAGGTGGACGACATGGCCATGCTCCGCCTGCTCGCGCGCGACAACGACGCACTGGCGGTGCTGCCGTCAGTCGTCGTCCGTGACGAGTTGCACGCCGGGGCGCTGCACGAGTACCTGATCGTGCCCGGCCTGTACGAGCACTTCTATGCCATTACCGTGAAGCGGCATTACCAGCATCCGCTGCTCAAGGCGCTGCTTGCGCGCAGCGCTCAGGAAGTGCTGCACAGGCAATCCGGCCCTGGGGACGGTGCCGCAGCCGGTGCCGGCTAGAAGGGATCAGCCGGCACTGCGCCGCAGGCGGCCACCGGGCGACCCGGCATATCGTTCGGGGGCCTGCTGGAGAGGAACCTCTACGTGCCGCCGGACGCGCCGCGCTTGTCATAGCGGTCGCCGAACATCATCTCGAGGCCGATGCCGACCAGGGCGCAGCCATCGCAGCGCTTGTCCGGATTTTCGTCATCCGCCCAGAAAACGCCGCCGTAGGTCTCGACAAAGAACCACTCCCGCCAGACTGAACGCCGGTAGGTCACCTTGAGTTCCTTCAGGTAAGGCTGTATGCCCTGGGTTTCTCCGCGCAGCGTCGCTTCGTAGCGCAGCGCACTTCGCTCTGACAGGGAATCGTAGAACGCCAGTCGCGTCTTCCACTTGATCCCGTCGGTCGCTTCGGACCGCGTGAACGTGTTAGCCCAGCGCAGCAACTCGCCTTCTCTGATCGACCAATCCGTGTCGAGCGCCAGAGTGACCCCGAATCCGTCCGTATTCTCCCAGAATCCTGTCGTTCGGGCCGTCACGAGGACGTGCTCCAAGGGTCTCATGTAGTAGCGATAACGTGCTTTCACGTACGGATTGAGCGGTATCTTCAACTGCACCCCGGCGGAGACGTCGAAACGGCTGTTGGTGCCCTCGACTGCGCCGTAGTTGAGCCCGGCATACCAATTGGCATCACGGTCGTCCGAAAACGATCCGGGCAGGTAACCGATATCGTCAAAATTGTCGTTGACGAATGACTCTTCGGTCTCGCGTCCAATCACGGCATTGAACTTGTCGCCGAGCGAGGGCAGATACACGTTGGCGCGGAAATGCCCGTCGAAGCCCACGCCATCCACCTTGTTCCAGCCGGCGGCAACGCCAACCCGGCCATAGGTTTCCCGCGGGTACTCGGAATACTCGCGAGCGTCCCCAAAGAGGCTGTCAAACCAGCGGCTGCTCGCGCATACGCTCGTGAAGACTCCCTGGCGCAGCTTGTCGAGCCGCTCGGTGTCGCCAGATGCGTCGCCGCGACAGGGATCCGTCTGCCCCGCTCCGCCTGCGGCCGCAGCATCCGGGTCCGGCACGGGCGCAGAGTCGGTGCCGTCAGCCCGGGCGGGACTCATCGCAAGTGCAAGCACCGCCGCGAGGGCCAGTGCGGGGTAGCTCAATGCAGCGATATTGTGGACCTCAGAACGCCGGCGGATCATGGCTCGAGCAGTTCTCCGCGCATTTCGTGAAAGTGACGCCGGCACAGCGGCAGGTAGCGCTCGTTGCCGCCGATCTCGACCTGCGCACCCTCCACCTCGATCTTGCCGTCGCCGCTGGTGCGCACGACCATGGTTGCCTTGCGCCCGCAATGACAGATCGTCTTGAGCTCCACCAGCTCGTCGGCGACCGCCAGCAGCCGCGCACTGCCCGGGAACAGTTCGCCCCGGAAGTCGGTTCGCAGACCGTAGCAGAGTACGGGAATGCCGAGCTGATCCACGACTGCCGACAACTCCCGGACGTGCCGCGGCTCGAGGAACTGCGCCTCGTCCACGAGCACGCAGCTGAGCCGCTCGCCGGCGTGTTCGGCCGCGACATCCCGATAGAGGTCGAGTTCGGGGCCGTAGCGCCGCGCCTCGGACGACAACCCGATACGCGAATGCACGCGGCCGCCGCCACGATCGTCGATCGACGCCGTATAGACCAGCGTGCGCATGCCGCGTTCGCGGTAGTTGTAGCTGGACTGCAGCAGCGCCGTGGACTTGCCGGCGTTCATCGTCGAGAAATAGAAGTACAGCTTTGCCATCGGTTCAGCCCGCGACGATCGCGACGACCGCGCCGCTCATGCAGGTGCCCAGCGTCGCCGCGATCAACGCGCGCGGGGCCAGCTCGCCGAGTTCCAGCTTCCGCTCGGGCGCCATGGCGCCGATGCCGCCAATGAGGATTCCCATGCTGCTGAGGTTGGCGAAACCGCACAGTGCGTAGACCGTGATCAGCCTGGAGCGGTCCGACAGGGCCTCCGGCGACAGCTGCGACAGGTCGATATAGGCGATGAACTCGTTGAGTATGGTCTTGACTCCGATCAGCGAACCAACCGTCGGCGCCTCCGACCAGGGAATGCCCATCAGCCAGGCGATGGGAGAGAAGATCCATCCCGCGATGCGCTGCAGGGAGAGGGCCTCGCCGTGGAAGGCCGGCAGCAGACTGATGGCCGAATTGGTCAGGGCCACGAAGGCGATCAGCACCAGCAGCATGGCCAGGATGCCAAGGTAGATATTCAGCCCGTCGGAGGTGCCACGCGTGATCGCGTCCATGGTGCCACCGTAGATCCGCGGCGGCGCGGAGTCGTCGTGATCGGGCGGCGGTTCCGGAATCATGACGTGCGCGAACAGGATCGACGCCGGCACCGACATGACCGACTTCGTCAGCAGGTGCCCGAGGATATCGTGGAAAACGGCCCCGAGCATGCTCGCGTAGATGACCATCACCGACCCGGCGATGGTGGCCATACCCGCGGTCATCAGCAGCAGCAACTCGTAGTGCGTCATGCGCGCGATATAAGGCTTCACCAGCAGCGGTGCCTCGACCTGGCCGACGAAGATGTTCGCCGTCGCCACCAGCCCGGCCGGGCCACGCGTGCCGAGCGTCTTCTCGAAGACCTTGGATATTCCCTTGACGACGAACGGCAGGATGCCCCAGTACCAGAGCAGCGCCGACAGCGCCGACATGATGATGACGAGGGGCAGCACCTGGAAGGCGAAGGTCACGACCGCATTCGGGTTCGTCACGTCGAAGGGGGTGGCTCCTCCGCCCAGGTAGCCGAAGATGAAGGAAGTGCCCTTCAGGGTCGCGGCCGACAGAGCATTGACTGCCTGGGTCAGGTAGGCAAACCCGGCGCTGATGAGCGGAACCTTGAGCAGCAGGATGCAGATGACGAACTGCAGCGCAATGGCCGAACCGACCAGTTTCCAGTCGATGCGCCTTGGCGCGCGGCTGAAAGGCAAGGCGAGCAGGACGAACACGACGATTCCCAGCGACGCCTGCGCGTAGAGCATCCAGTCCATGCGGTCTCCGTTGCGCCTCGGCGCGCTAGAGCAGCCGGATTTCCCGCAGCCGTTGCTGCAGGAATTCGTCTGCGGTAATGGGTTCGGGGTAGCGATCGGGCCGGTCGGTACCCTTGCAGCCGGCCAGGCTGCGAATCTCGAAATCGGGATTGAAGTGCAGGAAGAAGGGCAGCGAGTAGCGCGCCACGGCGGCGCGCTCGACAGCCGGATTCACGACCCGGTGGGTCGTCGAGGGCAACAGGTCGTTGCAGAGGCGCTGCAGCATGTCGCCGATGTTGCAGACCATTGAGCCTGGCGGCGGATTGATGTCCAGCCAGCGCCCGTCCCGGTCCAGCACCTGCAGTCCGGCTTCCTCGGCTCCAAGCAGCAGCGTGATCGCGTTGATGTCCTCGTGGGCACCGGCTCGCACACCGCTCGAACCGGGGGCGACCGGCGGGTAGTGGATGACGCGCAAAACGCTGTTGCCCTCGCCCACCTTGTCGTCGAACCACCTCGTCGGCAGGTCCAGGTACGTCGCGATAGCCGCCAGCAGTTCGGCTCCGAGCGAGTCGAAGGCGTCCCAGAGCGCGAGCGTGGACTCCCGGAACCCATCGATGCCCTCCACCCACAGGTTCTCCGGCATGAACCGTCGGTAGCGATGTCCCGCGGGCAGCTCGCGACCGACGTGCCAGAACTCCTTCAGGTCGTGGTGGGCCGCGCCCTTGGCTGTCTCGACACCGAAGGGCGTATAGCCGCGCGCCCCACCGCCACCCGGAACGTGGTAGCGCATCTTGGCGGGCTCGGGCCAGGCAAAGAACTCCCTGAAGTCCTCGAGGCAGGTCTCGATCAATGGCTGCGGCAGGCCATGTCCGGCAATCACCGCGAAGCCGTAGCGCTCGAAGCTGGAGCCCAGATCGCGAGCAAAGCCTGCCGGGTCATCCGACCAGCGCGCAAAGTCGACAGCTTCGATACCCTTCGCCATGGCCGCGCATTATTACCGATTGCGGCCCGCGACGCCCTTCCGGCGCGGCCGTCTGTCGCGCATCATGGGCGGATGCCCCGAACGACCGACTGGTTCGTCATAGTCAACCCCGCTTCCGGCGGCGGCCGCGCCGGTCGCCGTTGGCCCGATCTCGCCCGCGAACTCGCGGCCGCAGGGGTCGGATTCGAGTCGGTCGTGACCGGCCACCCCGGGCATGCCGTGTCGCTGGTCAGGGAAGCCGTCGGCCGGGGCTTTCGCCGGCTGCTGGCGGTAGGCGGGGACGGGATCCTGCATGAGGTCCTGAACGGCGCGCTCGGGCAGCAGCAGGTCCCGGCGTCCGCGCTGCTGATCGGCGCCGCGCCGCTCGGTTCCGGCAATGACTGGGCACGCACGCATGGCATCCCGTCCCGGCCGGCGGAGACGGCCCGCTGCATAGCGGCCGGGCGCTGCGGCCTGCACGACCTCGGCCGTCTCGACTTCACGGAAGCCCGCGGTGAGGGCCGCTCGTGCTATTTCATCAACGTTGCAGGCGCCGGGCTGGACGCCTACGTGCTGGAACGCCTGCCGCCCGGCGTACCACGCCGGCTCGGCTACATGATCGGCGTCTTGCGTAGCCTGGCGACCTACGCGCCGCCCGAATTCACGGTCGAGATCGACGGCCGGCCCGACCGGGGCAGGCTCTACCTGGCGCTGTTGTCCATGACCCCCTATTGCGGTGGCGGGATGCACGTCGCGCCGGCCGCACGCACCGACGACGGCCTGCTGGACGTCGTCAAGGTCGCGCCGCTCAAGCTGCCTCGCGAACTGCTCAAGCTGCGGCGGATCTATGACGGCCGGCTACCCGAAGAGCGCTTCGCACAATACGCCCTGGGGAAGGTCGTCCGCATCCATGCAACGCCGGCCGTAACCGTCCAGGCCGACGGCCAGATCGTTGGCAGGACGCCGGTCGTGGCGACCCTCCTGCCTGCTGCGATCATGACGCTGCGGGGCTGAACCTCCCCGGATCAGCGGTAGTACGCCAGGATCCGGTCCATGGCGGCCTTGCCCGGACAGAGCTTGTCGAAGGGCAGCGAGTTCAGCGGCTCCTCCGGCGTGAGATGGCGCTCGTGGAAGTGCCGCCGGCCTTCGCCGAGATAGATCAGCCCGGTGACGTGTTCTCCAAGCGCCTGGTGCTCCTGCACATAGGCCAGCGCCCCCGCCCGGTCCGTGGGATCGTAATCCGCGTCGAGCTTGCGCAGCACGACCCTGCCGCCGTCGTGCATGTCCACCGGCACTGTCTCGCCCGCCGCATAGGACACAGTGATTTCACGGCGCGCCTCGACATAGTCGGTCGCGATCGGCGTCTGCAGGTGCTCGCGGACGTAGGCGTAGCTCTTGGTCGAGCCCTCGTGATCGTTGAAGGTCACGCAAGGCGAGAGGATGTCGATGATCGCGAAACCCGGGTGCATCAGGCCCGCCTTGATCAAAGGCACGAGTTGCTGCTTGTCTCCCGAGAAACTCCTGGCGACGAAGGTGGCCCCGAGGGACAGCGCGAGCAGCACCGGGTCGATCGGCTCGTGGTCGTTGGCCTCGCCCTTCTTCGACTTCGAACCCATGTCGGCGGACGCGGAGAACTGGCCCTTGGTCAGTCCGTAAACGCCGTTGTTCTCCAGCATGTACAGCATGTCCATGTTGCGGCGGATGGCGTGTCCCAGCTGGCCGAGGCCGATGGACAGCGAGTCGCCGTCACCCGAGACGCCGATGTACTTCAGGGTCCGGTTGGCCGCGCTGGCTCCGGCCGCGATGGCCGGCATGCGGCCGTGCACGCCGTTGAATCCGTGTGCCCCGTGGACGAAATAGGCCGTCGTCTTCGACGAGCAGCCGATGCCGGACAGCTTGGCGACGCTCTGCGGCTGCAGCGACAGCTCGAAACAGGCCTGGACTATCGCGGCGGTGACCGAGTCGTGGCCGCATCCGGCGCAGAGGGTGGACATGCCGCCCTCGTATCCGCGTCGTGTCAGGCCCAGCGAGTTGCGCGGCAGTCCCGGGTGCTCGACCTTCGGCTTGATGGCACTGCTCATGCTGCTTCTCCGGTCGCCATGGCCGATTGGATCCCGTTGACGATGCAGTCTGCCGACATCGGCAGCCCGCTGTAGTAAAGGACCGAACGAAGCTTGCGCTTCTCGACTTCGGTCTCGAGCGTCAACAGCGACTTGAGCTGCGCGTCGCGGTTCTGCTCGATGACGAAAATGGTCTCGTGCCCGGCCAGGAATGATTCCACTTCCTCGCCGAAGGGGAAGCCGCGCACCCGCAGGTAGTCCGCCGCGAGTCCGTCGGCACGCAGCTGCGCGAGTGCCTCGCGCACCGCCCCGTCACAGGAACCGATGCTGACGACGCCCACGCTCGCCTTGCCATCGCCGTCCACGACCGCCTTCGGCACCATGCCCGCAGCCGCACGGAACTTCCGCGTCAGCCGCTCCATCACTTCCTGGTACTCCGCGGAATCCTCGGTGTATCCCCCGTACTTGTTGTGGCCCGATCCCCGCGTGAAATAGGCGCCCTTCTCGCCCACGCCCGGGATCGTGCGCCAGGGGATGGCGTCATTGTCGACGTCGAGATAGCGGCTGAACCGGTCGATCTTCTCGAGCATGTCCGCGGTCAGGATCTTGCCTCGATCGGGCTGGAAGCTGTCTTCCCACTTCAGGTCCGGGACCATCCAGTCGTTCATGCCGATATCCAGGTCCAGTAACACGAACACCGGGGTCTGCAGGCGCTCCGCCAGGTCGAAGGCCTGGACCGCCATGTAGAAGCACTCCTCCGGGTTCGCCGGGAACAGCAGCACGTGGCGCGTGTCGCCATGAGACGCGTAAGCGCAGCTCATCAGGTCGCACTGCTGAGTGCGCGTCGGCATGCCGGTAGACGGGCCCACGCGCTGCACGTCGAACAGGACGGCAGGGATCTCCGCATAGTAGGCCAGGCCGATGAACTCGTTCATCAGCGAGATGCCCGGCCCGCTGGTGGGCGTAAAGGCCCGCGCGCCGTTCCAGGATGCGCCGATGACCGCGCCGATCGCCGCCAGCTCGTCTTCCGCCTGCATGATCAGGAAATTGCGCCGACCCGTCTGCGGATCCACGCGATGCCTGTTGCAGAAGCCACGGAAGGCATCCATCAGCGAGGTGGACGGCGTGATCGGGTACCAGGCGCCGACGGTCGCGCCGGCGTACAGGCAGCCGAGCGCGGCGGCGGTATTGCCGTCCATCATGAAGTGGCCACGGGTACGGTCCAGC
>Ga0316195_10001079_pt1 | contig 11880 bp, 7 predicted proteins | sample Phised1_MG_FD_204937 | JGI IMG/M metagenome (GOLD analysis project Ga0316195, IMG submission 204937) | Coastal sediment microbial communities from Maine, United States - Phippsburg sediment 1 | ecosystem: Environmental > Aquatic > Marine > Coastal > Sediment | place: USA: Maine | collected... | reverse complement strand
ATCATAGGGCGAAAAAGTGGAGAGTCCTGTGGAGATTTCATCAATATCGATTCCCAGCACATGTGCCATGGCTGCTGCTGCAAGGCTGTTGCTGACATTATGTTGTCCAATGGCATTAATTGTTATCTGCCTGCTTTCATTTCCAATATGTAAACTAAAGGACATTCCAGCCTTCCCGAGACTTTTAATATTCGTTGCCCGGATAAAAGCATCCGGGCTGCATCCAAAAGTAATTTTTTCCTGCGAGAGGTTCTCAGCTAATGAGCGCACAATTTCGTCATCCAGATTGACAACAGCCTTTCCTTCCTGTTTCAGTCCGGCGAAGAGTTCACTTTTGGCCTTTGCAACACCCTGTATATCTCCGAGTCCTTCCAGGTGTGCCTCTTGAACATTGATGATACAGGCAATGTCAGGATCAGCAATTTCTGTTAAACGTGCAATTTCTCCCGGGTGGTTCATCCCCATTTCGAGGACTGCAAACTCGTGATCATCGCAAAGTTTCAGCAAGGTGAGTGGCATGCCGATTAAATTGTTGAAATTGCCTTCGGTTTTTAAAATGGAGTGTTTCTGGCTGAGAATGGCACTGGTCATCTCCTTTACCGTTGTCTTGCCGGAACTCCCGGTCAGGGCAAGAACCCGCAGGTTCTTATTCCATCTGCGTCTGTTTGCTGCCAGTTCACCCAGAGCCAGGAGGGTATCTGGAACCAGCAGTACAGGTGTAGTATGCGGTACATTCTCTAATTCTTCTTCCAGACCCGGAGCATGATTGACAAGAAGTCCTGATGCGCCTTTTTCTATGGCCTTTTCGGCAAACATCTTTCCGTCAAAGTTTTCACCCTTCAGTGCAACAAAGAGATCTCCCGGATTTATGGAACGAGAATCGGTTGAAATGTCATTAAAGATAATTTTTTTATCAACAGGGCAGCGCAATTGGCCGCCGGTAATCTGCTGGAGCCAATCGAGTTTCCAGACATGCTCCATACCGATCGCAGCCTGCAGCTGCATTTCCGCTTCAGTACGATCATTAAAGAAAATCTTTCCTTTTCTGCTCAGCTGGTAGTTTTCATGTCCTTTGCCGCTGATAATGATGATATCATCAGGGTTGGCATAACGGATTGCATCCCTGATTGCATGCCGCCGGTTTGGGATAATGTCATAGCCTTTCCGGTTTACTCCGGAGAGTATTTTCCAGGCAGGATTCTTTTTCAGTGGTGAAAGTAGAATCCCTTCTTCAATCTGCCGCAGTATCTTTTCAGGTGATTCGGAACGGGGATTATCCGAGGTGGCCAGTACAACATCACACAGAGAACCTGCTATTTCTCCCATGAGAACCCTTTTGCCGGAATCCCGGTCCCCGCCGCATCCGAAGACGCAAATAAGTCTTTTGGGGTTTAGCTGCCCGAGCGCAACCAAAACGTTTTCCAGGGCATCAGGGGTGTGTGCATAATCTATAAAGACCGCGGGCAAATTATCTGCAAAAACATTCTTGCCGTTGTCCGGGGGGGCCGTAAAAGAGATTCTTTCCAATCTGCCGGGAACGCTTTTAACATTTTCGATGCCATTTTGGATGCAGCCTAATTCCTCTTTATGCACGATGCCGATACCAATGGCGCAAAGCATATTGAGCAGGTTGAACTCTCCGACAAGAGGTGTCTCAAGATGCAGACTGCCTGAAGGTGAAACAACTTCAGCCCTGATACCTTTCATATCGTTTTTAAAATTCAGAGGATGGATGTTACAGGTGCTATCTATTCCACAGGTAATAATAGTGGGGGAATCAGCTCTGTTATGGTACAGAGCTTCCAGTTCCTCTCGCATCTGTATACCCCAGTTCTCTTTCCCTTCCTGAGATACAGTTTTATCAAGCATAATAACGACCCGCCCCCCGGGTTTAATGTAATCGGTGAAGAGCCGTTTTTTGCAGGCGAAATAGTCATTCATATCATAGTGGAAATCCAGGTGTTCTCTGCTTAAATTCGTAAAGACAGCTATATCAAAGCCCATTCCGGCAAGTCTTTTCTGAGCCAATGCATGTGAGGAAACTTCCATGACTACATCAGTAATTCCCTCATCTGCCATTTCACGGAGTAAAGCAAATAATGTAGGGGACTCGGGTGTGGTAAAGGGGGCTTCCATTTCGACACAGGTGTCATTTCTGTCATAATATCGATAATTAACTGTGCCGATAATTCCCGGCCTTTTGCCGCATGATTTTAAAAGGGCTTCAACCAGAAAAGATGTGGTTGTCTTGCCGTTTGTGCCTGTAATACCTATTACAGTGAGTTGACGGTCCGGGTGGTCGTAAAATGTAGCTGCAATATCACCCAGGGCAATTTTTGTGTCATCAACTTCAACAAGCGGAACCTGAGAAACAAGTCCTGCTGCTGCGGTGTTCTGCCAACCTTTATTTACCAGCAGGGCGGAACTGCCGGCAGTAACAGCCTGGTTCAAAAAATTATGACCATCAACTGATAAACCCTCAACTGCTGCAAAAAGATTTCCAGGTTGCACTTTTCTCGAGTCTGATGAAAGACCGGTAATTTCTATTTGCTCAATATTCCCGGTAATGTTGCAAGCAATTCCTGCAAGCAATTTTTTCAAGTTCTTCGTGTTCGTTTGTAAATCGGGCATTATCTGTTCCAAAGGAGCTGGCTGTTTTATCTGTTATAAGCTGTTCAAATTTCCTGCTGCATTTTAAGAGTACACTCATCAACATCAATAAGTTCGGTCCCGGCAAGGGGTTGTTGAGATACTATCCTGCCGCTTCCTACAAGTTTAATATTCAGATTGTAGTGCTGAAGTACCTGCAGCCCGGCCCGCAGGCTTTTGCCTGTAATGTCTGGCATATTTTTATTGATATTGTCTGAAAATAATCCCTGATCGTTTTTTTCAAGGGATTGGGGATCAGAAATTCCTGCAACTATTGATCCTCCATTGTTCCAGAAGTCTGGAGAAGGATTTGGAGATTGCGTGTCAGCAACATCAAGTATTTTCTGAATCATTTCCTTATCAGGGCTTAATATTGAAAACTTGTTTCCAAAAGTTTCCAGTACCTCAGGATAAACACCATCGCAGTTGTCCGGATAAGAAAGTACTGTTATCATGGTAAATTTTGGGTTTTTACCCGGTATGGCACCCAGCATAACGCTTTGAGAGAGATAAGGAGTTGTCTCTTCCAGGTCTTTTCCGGTTAACTTCTGCTCTGCAGGTGTATTCTCAGCTGTTGTAATCCTATGCGTTTCAAAAAACATTGGTTCGCCTGACATTCTCTTTCCGAAGCCCAGCTTGAGCCATTTTGTCGCAAGAAAATTTGTCAGGTCGCCGGTTGTGTTCGAATTAAGAACAAATTGTTCAGAAGTATCCAAGCTTGTTGCAATTGGAGAAGTATTATCTGGCTGGTATGCCTTGTTGAGCAGATGCGGGGAGACAAGTCTGCCTCCATTCATCAATGTGGTGAAGCCATTTAAAAGTCTCAGAGCAGAGGAGTTGAAAGACGGGTTATTAAGAACAGTGGAGGTTGAGACGGGCGTTTCGCCTTTCAGCGGTAAATCTGACAACGTTTTTTTGTTAAATCCCAACAACTGAGCAAAAGAGGCAAGGTATTCCGGATCAACATATTCGACCAGGGGAGCAACGGATAATTTTCTTTTTTTCAGTTTCTCAGGCGTAATGATTGGTGCCCGGTTTATTTCATTTAAGCTCTCGATTGAATCAGATTTCTTTTCATTTTTTATATTAAATGCAGCGGCCTGCTGAAAGATAAGGCCGAGTTCCCCCCAATAAACCGGTTCAGTCAAGGCATGGTTTTTGAGGGATGAACTGGAAAACTCCCAGTAGCGATTGGGATTAAATGACGGATAACTTGCCAGGGCCAGAATTGCCCCGGTATTGGCGTCCATCAGGATAACCGTACCACTTGAGGCCCCGGTAATTTTTATCCTTTTGTCAAGAAAGCGCTCAATATTTGACTGGATCATCAGGTCAAGATTTAATACCAGGTGGGTGCTGGATTCCTCAAATTCTATTTCAGGAGGGAAGTTTAACGTTTTAAGTTCTGCGTTACTTATCTCAACTCCACGCAACAGTGTATTATATTGAAATTCTATTCCGGAAAGTCCCTGGCCATTCTCGACAAACCCCACCACATGAGCCGCCTTTTTAGAGTTTGGGTAGGAGCGTTTTGTTTCGACAACCTGGTATACACCTTTCATGTTGCGCTGCTTAATAGTATCAGCTTTTTTTTGATCGATACCCTTGGCAACCCAGATAAACCCACGTTCACTTTTCAGGCTTGGTAACAGTTTGTTTTTTTCTATCCCGAGAGAATCAGCAAGAATGGTTGCGGTAGAATCCGGATCTTCCATTTCCAGGGGGCGGGCATAGATGGCATAAGTTTTATAGGTGACCGCAAGGGGTCTGAAGTTCCGGTCATAAATATCACCCCTGATAGGGGAATCGGAAGTGGAAGCGAGAACCTCCTCGGGATAACTTTGTTTAAGCCAGGTAAATATCCTGGTTGAGGCCTGAAATTTATCTTTATGGAAAAATAAGATTCCTGATCCCAGAAACAGGATCAGTGCCAGCAGGAGAAGACTTGCCTTTCTCCTTTTCTTTGCCACCAGATTACGTTTTCTTCTGGCGTGTGTTTTATTGTACTCAGTCATGCAGCATTAAAATCCCCGGTGCGTTGATGCATTGATCGTATTTGATTGATTATGTCCTTCTGTCCTGTGCCTGCTACCATGATGAGTTCGACAATCTTCAAAGTGCCGGCATCAAGGTTATCAAGGAAAGAAACGCTTGGTACGGCCTCGTCTTTTTCAACAGGTAACTGCTCAAAAATGATTTGTTTTGTTTTTTTGTCTACCGACATATTTAATTTTCCCAGGTGTTTTTCTGTCTCACCAGTTCTCAGATTAATTATGGATAACGGAGTTGTTTTTTTGTAGGGGTATGCAATCCTATTTTCTCTGCAGCTTTCTCCATATGTTCCTGGGTCAGCATCAAGTTGCGTTGGGCAATCAGGAACCTGTTTTCATCTGCCAACTCACTGTTAGTTGCCGTATCCCTGCCTATTTGATCCAGGGAAAGCTGAACCTGCCAGCCGTACCAAATCGTAGAGGTAATGCCAATGATGACCGTCACAAGAAGCATGGCACCCAGTGTTTTCCACATGAGCCTGGTTGCAGAAAGAAAATTTTTTGATTGAGAAGTTTTCTTTTTTTTGTTCCTGCAATTTTTTACTCTATAGCTGCCAGAATAATCCTTAACCATTTGACTCCCTCCTTTCGGTCAACCTTTCATATAAGCTGCTCGAAGTTTTGCGCTTCGTGCCCGGGGATTAGTTTTTATTTCTTCGATACCCGGTATTTCAGGCTTTTTGGTTAAAACATGCAGTAATGGATTGTCTTTAAATTTCCACTTGACCAGCCTGTCTTCCAGTGAGTGAAATGTTATGATGCAGACCCTGCCTCCGGGTTTCAGAATTTTTGTGACGGTGTCTAATAAGAGTGACAGATTGTCAAGTTCCTTATTGACGGCAATTCGCAGAGCTTGAAATGATTTTGTTGCAACATGGATTTTACGGGGATGAAATTTCCTTGGAATGGCCCGGGCAATAATATGGGCAAGATGGGAGGTTGTACTGACCCGCTCTTTCTGTCTTTCTACAACTATATGCTCTGCAATACGCCGGGCCTGCCTTTCTTCTCCGAAATAATAAAAAATATCCGCTAAATCATCTTTGCTGTAGTTGTTAATTATTGCTTCTGCAGTGGTATGTCTGCGCTTATCCATTCGCATGTCAAGGGGGCCATCTGCCTGGAAACTGAAGCCTCTTGTCTGATTATCAAACTGGAGGGAGGAAACACCGAGATCCAGAAGTAACCCGTCCACTCTTTTAATCTTCATCTCAGTTAATCCGTCCAAAATTTCAGAATAATTCCTGTGTTGTGATGAAAACCGCTGTCCAAACGGTGCAAGTCTTTTTGTGGCAAGTTCTAAAGCGTTTTCATCCCATTCAAAGCCAATAACACGGCCGGAAGGACCGCTGGTCTGTAAGATTTTTTCAGTATGTCCCCCCAGGCCGAGGGTGCCGTCAACATATAGCCCGCCATCAACTGGCGCCAGAAGCTGAATTGTTTTATCAAGAAGTACGGGAATGTGGATTGGAGTGGAAATTTGGGTGTCAGAAAAATTAGCCATGGGGGAGCGAGGCTTTTTCTTAGAAAAGTTGTTCCCCGCATCAGTCACGGTATCCCCTATGTTTAAAGTATTCCCAAGGCGGACAGGCTCTGTTCAAAATCGCTGAATTTGTCTCTGGTCAGCTTTCTTTCTTCTTCCCAGGCCGTTTTTTCCCAAATTTCGAAGTGATCGAGCATGCCGTTCAGCACCACATCTTTTTTCAAGTCAAAATCAGCCCGCAATGTCGGCGGCAGGAGGATTCTGCCTTGCTTGTCAAGACCACAGTCAGCAACACCGGAAATAACATAACGCCTGAAAGAATCCATGCCGGGTTGTTTCTTGCCCTGTACAAGCAAGGTGGTTTCGATCTGCTCCCAGATTTTTGCAGGAAATGCTTTTAAGCATTTATGCCAGTTGGTGACCATTAATTTTTCCTGATCACTTTCCTGAAGCACATCCCGAAATCTGCTGGGAATATTAAGCCTTCCTTTGCTATCCAGCGCATGCTCTGAACGGCTACGAAACCTGCTTGTCGATGATTTGCTGAGATTTTTTTTGGGCATGAAGCTACCCCTTTCTCCCCTTTCTTCCCTTTTGTACCACTTTACACCACTAAGGGTACTTTTATAGGATAACCTGGTGTTGTGTCAAGTAAAAATTTCTTTACGATGAAATCATTGCCGGGGAATTAGTTTGAGGTTATTCCAGAAAATGGGAGAAGTGCACATCATGTTGTATGGTTCATTTTTATATGGCACAACATATGGTATTTTGTCAGAGATAAGCTAATAAATATTTTTTTGCACAGAAGAGGGGGGAGAAAATGTATTTTTAGTCGGAACTCAAAAGGGATAGGGCGTGATCTACCACTCCACTTTAAAACTATTGCTCAAGGGGTCAATTTTTGAGAGTCTGACAAGTACAGTATCTCCGGAAGAAACTTTAAATGCCGGGTTGAGCGGCAGGTCTGCATCAAGCATGAATTCTTCCAGAAAAAGATGTACCCGTTTAGGACCCCGGTCAATAACAGTAGCGGGAAGTCTTTCGCCTGTCTTTGTCTCGAGGTATTTCAATATCCAATACCGTTGACGCAGGTGTCTGGCCTGGTTGGCTTTATCAAGGGTTGTGAGAATAATACTGCCGAAATGTTTCATTTCTTTTTTGCTGAAAAAAACACCATGGCCTTTCATAAGGCTACTGATCTGGAGCTGCATGATAAGGTCCAGCAGGCGCCGAATTGGAGATGTCACAGTGGTGTATTGTGGTGCGCCAACACCGCTATGGATTTTAGGGGTGGTCAACAGGGACATTGGAGACAAACGTTTCCGCTGTTGAATAACCTTCGTCAGGTCCTTTTCAAATCCGTCTATAATTCTTTGACGGGGCTCCATCTGACAGCGAAACAGACCGGGGGCCTCTCTGTCAGAAACGAACTGGGCTCCAAGTGTATTTGCCAGGATCATGAATTCTGCAATGAGGATTTTACTGGATGTGTCACTTTCAAACCGGCGGATGTTGATTGTACTGTCAGGATTTATGCTGATATGTAATTCCGGCACCGTCAACAGCAAGGCCCCATTATTTACACGTCTTTGCCGTAGTAATTTGCTCAGTGCCGACAGGGCGGCCAATTCTTTTTCCTGTCTGATTAATTCGTCGGCCTCGCTATAGGTTAACTGTCGTTTCACCGCAATAATACTATGAACCAGTTCATATTTTAGAATCTCTGCAGAGGGATTGAGCAACACCAGAAAACTTATGGCCGGGCGCTCCTGGTCCTTAAGAAGACTTAATTTGTCCTCGGACAGGTTGGCCGGGAACATTGGGAGAGGCCTTTCCGGGAAATATATTGAAGTCCCCCTTTTCAGTGCTTCAGCAAAGAGAGCGGTTCCTGGTTTTACAAAAAGGCTCACATCTGAGATATGGATACCGACAAGATAATTATCACCCTGTTTTTCAATATGAAGAGCATCATCGAAATCCCTGGTTGTTGGTCCATCTATTGTAAAGATCGGTAAATTTCTGAAGTCTTTTCTCCCAGCTTCAGATAGTTTTTCTGCAGAGGGCAGCTCTATGTTTTTTACTTCAGAAAGGACAGTTTCAGAAAATACTCTTTGGATGTCATATTTTAGAAGGGGAATATTTTCATTCTTATCCCAGACACCGGCTTTTACCAAAAGGTGAAAGATATCATGGGGACCGGTGAGTTGGGTTTTCTTGATCAGCTTGTGGGCTAAATCATACTTGGGAGCCTCATTACCAAAAAGATAGTAATCCTGAAGCATCTGCAGGGTTGTTTCCTTTTCTTCCCAATTCTCCGGGAGTTTACCTTCTTCCCGGATATAACGCAGGGCAAATGTATTATTGGCAATAAAACTTTCCTTTTGTTTTTCCTGCTCCTGCATATGTTTAATCTGCTCAACGGTTTCAGGAGAATGAACATGTATTTGGCTTGCTTTGTATTTGAAGTAAAATCGGTCAGCGATTACAGACCGCAGGAAAGCGGAGGCTTGATCATCCGTTGGAGAGTCACCGAAAAACAGACCTGCCAGGAAATCAACTTCAAATGTATCTTCAGGTTTTTCAGAGACAAGCTCCCAAATTTCATCAAGATTTATTTTTTGCGCCAACCCATCTCTCTGTTTAGATGTTTCCCGCAAAGTTAGTAGAATATCCTCTCTGGAGGGTTTTACAGATGATTTCTCTTTGGAGAAATGGACAATTCTATTGAGCGGCAAAGTAAGTTCTTTGCTGTTTTGGTTAAGCAGGCGAAGACGGCTGCCTGTATCCTCAAATACAAAGGCACAGATGAATTTGCCGTTTTCCAGATATTCGACTATTCTGCCGTCTAGTGTCATGTGCAAAATGGTATCCTGTTTTTTTTTGAAGGTGCTGATTTTTTTAAAAACGCCTGAACGGCTTACCATGTATTCATGATGCCGTAAAGTTATGAATTCCTGATGGCAATGTAAATAGTCGGCTTTTAAAGCTTGGTTTAATAAGAAGAACTGACTATACCGCCATGCCGTCTTTCCTGTTGTTTTTTTCGAGGCCGATAAGTATTACTTTGGAATAAATAGAAAGTATACTACTGAATATGTAATTCTGTCAGAAGGAAGTGATAGTATTTTCAGACGAAAAGACGAGAGACAAATCTTTAAAAAAAATATGAGCAATTAAAAGGGAAGTGAAGCGTAAAATTGCCCTCACCTGAGATATTTTCAGAACAACCAAAAAAAATTATAGAGCAGACAAATTAAGGGTAAATAAATTTTGATCCGGTTAAATGATCATCAGGAAAATTTTTGAAAGATGCAGAGTGATAATATTAAATCAGGGATGGCGGCAATTGTCGGCCCCCCCAATGCGGGTAAGTCCACACTGCTGAATTGTTTGCTGGGACAGAAAATTTCAATTGTAACACCTAAACCCCAAACAACCAGAAACAGGATAATCGGTATATTAAATGATCCATCCTATCAGATAGTTATGCTTGATACGCCTGGGCTGCACGAGGCAGGCAAACCGCTCAATCAGGAAATGGTAAAGATAGCGGTCCAAAGTCTTTCAGAGGTTGATGCAATACTGTTCCTTGTAGATGTTTCTCAGACCGTACCTGAAAAACAGAAAAAAGCGGTTGGATACCTGGCAGGAACAGCAATCCCTGCGATCCTTGTTTTAAACAAGGTTGATCTTCTGCATAAGGATCAACTTTTGCCTTTGATTGAAATGTACAGCAATATTTATCCATTTACAGCTATTGTTCCGATTTCAGCTCTTAAGAATGATGGTACGGATATCCTGCTGCAGGAACTGGTTAACCTTATGTCGGTCGGGCCCAGATTTTATCCCCAGGACATCCCTACAGATGCGACCGAACGTTTTATAGTTGCAGAGATTATCAGGGAGAAGATATTTTTCTTGACCGGGCAGGAAATCCCCTATTCATCGGCAGTAATTATTGAAAGTTTCAAGGAAGACGAAAAAAGGTCCCTGGTTACTATTCATGCAACAATAATTGTAGAAAAATCTTCACAAAAATCTATAATTATAGGGAAAAAAGGTTCAAAACTTCAGCAGATCGGCAAAAATTCACGTCAGGATATTGAGAAACTGCTTTCACAGCGCGTCCTGTTAAAATTGTGGGTTAAGGTACATAAAAACTGGACCAGTGATATGCGTTTTATCCGTGACCTCGGCTTATAAAAAGTATCAGGCCAATTCCTTTATAATCCTGGCGTCCGGCAAACTACCAAACTTATTTTTCTGTTTCAGCCTTGATAGGCTCATTCATACTTTTGAGGACAAGCAGGGCTTTATTGAGCTGGTTGTCGTCTTTTATTTCTTCTTCTGTTTTCTCATCAAGCGTAACGGTATCTGAAATTAAGCCGCTCTCTTCAATGGCCTGGGGTTTGGTATCTTGTGGGGTATCCTCGCCATTTTCCAGGTGATGTTTCAAATCTTTTTCCCGGAGAAATTTCCTGTGGTCGTTGTCTTTTTTGTCATCTGTTACAACATCCTCCGCAACGAGATAATCGGGAGTGATTCCGGTTGCCTGGATTGAGGTGCCACTTGGAGTGTAGTATCTGGCAGTGGTAAGTCGCAGTCCAGCGCCGTCAGCCATTGGAATAATTGTTTGTACAGAACCCTTGCCGAAGGACTGGGTGCCTAAGATCAATGCCCTTTTATGGTCCTGCAGTGCTCCGGCTACAATCTCGGATGCAGATGCTGAACCACCGTTTATCAGGATGACTATGGGGAAATCGTAATCCGATCCTCCCGCGTGGGCAGAAAATTCCATATTCTGGTCACTTAATCTTCCCTTGGTCGAGACAATGATACCCTCATCAAGAAAGATGTCCACGACTTTGACTGAGGCATCAAGAAGCCCTCCTGGATTATTACGGAGATCAAGGATTAATCCTTTCAGCAAACCCTCCTGCAAAAGTTTGTCAATGCCATCCTTCAGATCCCTTGAGGTGTTTTTTTGGAAGTTTGTTATTCTGATATATCCGTAGCCCGGTTCAAGAAAGTTGGATCGTATGCTGTGAAGCGGGATTACATCCCTGACTATGGTGAATTCCTGTATATCTGTCCAATCTTCACGATGGATTGAAATAGTAACCTCTGAATTTTTAGGTCCCCGCATTTTTTTCACTGCATCAAATATGGACATATCCTTGGTGGATTCGCCTTCAATTTTTATGATTTTGTCGCCTGCCTTTATGCCTGCTTTAAAGGCAGGTGTATCTTCGATGGGGGATACAACGGTAAGCACGTCTTCCTTTATGGTAATCTCAATGCCAATGCCACTGAAACTCCCCTTGGTTTCGACCTGAAGTTCTTTAAAATCGTCAGGGTTCAAATAGGATGAATGCGGATCAAGACTGATGAGCATCCCTTTGATTGCCCCTTCAATGGCATCTTTTGTGTTAATGTCATCAACATAATTCTGCTGGACAATACTGAGTACATTTGAGAAAATCTCTAAATTTTTATAGGTTTCCTGCAACTCATCTGAACTCCCAAAGGAATACTGCTGGTTTCCAAAGAGGACGGGGAGAATAATGAAAACATAAGTGAATATTATTTTTGTACGGTTCATAATGTTCCTGTAGTTAGCTCTGTGGGGTTTGATGATCATGGAAAATATAAAAGAGATCTGAAACCCATAATTTTTTAAGCAGAATTTATTAT
>Ga0316195_10001078_pt1 | contig 11880 bp, 13 predicted proteins | sample Phised1_MG_FD_204937 | JGI IMG/M metagenome (GOLD analysis project Ga0316195, IMG submission 204937) | Coastal sediment microbial communities from Maine, United States - Phippsburg sediment 1 | ecosystem: Environmental > Aquatic > Marine > Coastal > Sediment | place: USA: Maine | collected... | reverse complement strand
ACGTGGATGGTGCTGCTGGCCGAGGACGTGGCGGCGGGCCGTCCGGTGGTGGGCGAGCCACTGTTCGAGGCCCTGGGCGAGGCCCGGGTTCGGGTGGCCCGGATCGGGGCGTCGGTCAACGCAATGGCGGCCACGGAGAACGGTGGCAGGGTGGTGGAAGACCTGCAGCTGGTGAAGGTTCTGGACAGCCTGGGGGTGCGGGCCGCGGCAGCCGCTGAGGCGGTGGCGGTGGTGGCGGCGGTGTTCGCCACGCCCCCCGCTTCGGTCGGTGGCGGGCCGCTGTCAGGGGACCCGGCGGTAGGCCGGCGCAGCCTAGACGAAGTCGGGCGGGGGAGGCAGATCCGGGCCCAGATGACCCGCGGGGAACGGGACCGGTTGACGGCCGCAGCCGCCCGGGAGGGCTTGTCGGTGGGGGCCTGGCTGGGGTTGCTGATGGAGGACCCGGCCGCGATCCGTCCCCTGCGCGGGGAGGTGTGGGGGGCGGTGTTCGCGCTGCGCAAGGCGCTGCGCCGGGTGGGCACGAACCTGGCCCAGATGGAGGAGGCCCGGGCCCGTCGCCAGGTGCCGGCCCCTGTGGGAGTGGGGGAGGCCCGGGCCCAGGTCGACGCGGCGATCCGGGCGTGCTTGCACGCCCAGGCCACGATCATCGGTCAGCCCGGGACGGGGGCCACGTCGTGATCGGCAAGGTGCAACGGGGTGCGGACTGCGGTGGGCTGGTGGCCTACCTGTTCGGCCCGGGTAGGCACAACGAGCACACCGATCAGCATGTGGTGGCCCACTGGACCGGGCTCCCCGGCGAGGTAGTTGCGGTGGGCGCGGATGGTCAGCCGGATCTGGCTCCGCTGGTCGCGGACCTCAAGGCCGACCTGCGCGCGGCTGGGCTGTTGGGTGCGGAGGGCAGCGTGTGGCACTGCTCGGTGGCGATCCCGGCCACGGACGGCACGCTTGCCGATGCGCAGTGGCGGGAGGTGGCTGAGGCGATCGCCGAGGCGGTCGGTTTGGAGGACGAGTTCGCGGGGGCGGTGCGCTGGGTGGCGGTGCGCCACGGGCGCAGCGCGGCGGGCAACGACCACATCCACCTGGTGGCCACCCTGGCTGGGCGCACCCAGCACGGTGATGTGGCCGACCGCACGTACCTGAACCGGGACTACGCGCAGGTCCGCGAGGTGTGCAACCGGTTCGAGAAGGCCTGGGGACTGACCGTGACCGGGAAGGGCACGCGGGCGGCGCACCATGAGCCCAGCCGCGCGGAGACCGAGATCGCCGCCCGGCGGGGGCTGCGCACCGAGCAGCGGGTCCGCCTGGAGCGGGCGGTCCGCACAGCCGCGGTCGCCAGCGCCGGGCAGGCGGATTTCGCCGCCCGGCTGGCAGGAGAGGGCATCACCGTGACGTTCACCCGGGAGTCCGAGCAGCGGCCCGGAACCTGGCTCGGGGTCACCTTCCACACCGCGGACTACGTCGACGCGGCCGGCACTCCGGTGGCGTTCTCCGGGCGCACGTTGGCCCGGGACCTGTCCGCCCCGGCGTTGCAGGCCCGGTGGGACGCCCGCGCCAGCGCCCTGCCCGGCGGGCCGACTGGGGACACGATGCGCGCCCTGGTCGACGTCCTGGCCGCGGCCGCGCAGGCCGGCACCGGCACACCGTTGGCCACCTTGCGCGGGCAGATCGCCGTCGCCGCGGACGCGCTGTGGGCGGCCGCGGACGCCGTCGAGGCTGACCGCGGCGGGATGTGGCACACCGCGGCGGGGGAGGCCGCCCGGGCCGCCCGCGAACCCGGCCAGGTCGACCGCACCCAGGCTGGGGGGTTGCTGGGGGTGCTGGCCGAACTGGGCGGCCTACCACCGGCCCGGTCGAAGGACGAGTCCGACCTGCGTAAGGCGTGGGCGCTGTGGCAGCGGCTGATGCGGATCTGGACCCGCCTGGAGCAGGGCGAGAACGCCCGCGTGGCCGCGGCCACCGTGGCCACCGTGACGACCCTGACCGGCGTCGGTGCCCGGCAGACCCAGCTGGCCACAGCCTCCCCCGCGGCCGCGGCACCGGCCACCTCCCGCCGGCGGGTCCGCCCCGGCGACAGCCCGGACACGATCACCAGGAGTGGGGCATGAACTACGACCTGCGCTACGACGGGCCCGACGTGGAGGCCGAGCTGTCCAGCCGGCAGCAGGGGGCGCTGATGGGTACGTCCATGATCGTCGACGCGCTGACCAGCGCCCGGCAAAGCCGGATCACGGCCGACGGTGCGCGGGCCGCCCAGCTGGAGGCGGCCACGCTGCACGCCGACCGGGCGGTGTGGGCCGACACCCCGGCCGGGGTGGAGCTGTCCGGCCTGCCCGATGAGGGGATCGCCGGTCGGTGGGTGGCTTGCGCTGCCCACCCCGACCAGCCTGACGCCGGCGAGGTCCGCACGCGGTTGGAGGCCGAGTTAGCTCGCCGCGACCCCGAGACGATGCGCGACTACCGGTCCTGGCGCAACGCCGCCGGAGCGCCGCCGGGGGAGGCGATGCGCCGGGCGCTGGCCGAGCGGGAGGCCCGTCTGGCCGACCGGTGGACACTACTGACCAACCCGCAGGAGGTGGCGGGCATGGACGCCGATGAGGTGCTGGGCCGGTGGGCCGACGCCCACGCCGCCCACGGCACCGACACCACCAGGGCCGACCTCGAGCAGGCGCGGACCGCCGGCGCGCACCGGCTGGCGGCGGTGGCACCGGAGCGGCTGGCCGCCTGGAACGCGCTGCAGACCGCGCAGCCCACCCCGGTGCCCGGCGTGGGCGCCCGGCCGGGACTGTCCCCGGCCGACGCCGCTGCCCGGACCGCCGGACGCCCGAGCGCGTTCCTACCCGGACCAGGTGGGGCGCACGCCGGATGGGAGGCGGTGGCCCAGCACGGGGTGCAGGTGGCCGGCACGGCGGCGCGGATGACCGCCGGGTCGACCAACCCCATCGGGATCGGGGTCCAGGTCGCCGCCCGGGGTGCCCGGCACGCCCAGTACCTGATCAACCGGGGCATGCACCCGTGAGCACCAACCCCTGGGTCCCGCGACCCCGACGCCGACAGCCTTCCGACCGACGGCCCGACCCGCGGACCGCAGCGGACCTGACCCCGGAGAGGACCACCTGATGAGCGCACAACCCGAGCAGACCCGGGAAACCCGGTGGGTCGACCCGCGGGCCCTGATCACCCGCGCCAACGTGCGCACCGCGGCTCAGCCTGACCCCGAACTGGTGGCCTCCATCCGGGTCCACGGCATCCTGCAACCCCCACTCGTGTATGCCGACGGCGCCGATTTGGTCCTGGTCGCCGGGCATCGGCGCACCGCCGCGGCCATCGAAGCCGGGCTCGACCGCATCGAGGTCGTGGTCGGCCCCTGCCTGGACGACCAACTGCGGATCGCCGCCCAGATCTCGGAGAACACCAACCGGGCCGGGCTCCGCGCGGTCGAGGTGTCCGACGCCGTCGAGCAGATGGCCCTGCTCGGGGTCCCCGCCGGGCAGATCGCCAAAGCCGCCGGCCTACGGCGGTCCCAGGTCGAAGCCGCCCGCAGGGTCGCCGCAGCCAACCAAGCCGTCAAGCAGGCCATCGTCGAGGCCCCAGAGCTGACCCTGGACCAGGCCGCCGAGCTGAGCGCCTGGGGAGATGACCCCGACGCGGTGGCCGACCTGCTGGCCGCGGCCGAGGACGGCGCAGTGTCCTTCGCCCACACCCAGGCCCGCCTCGCCGAGGCCAAGGAACGCCAGGCGGCGATCACCACCGCCGAGGACGCGTGGGTCGCCAAGGGCTACCTGGTCCTTCAACCCGAGGGGTACAGCGAGAAGCTGCCACCCGGAGCGGCGTACGTGCGCGACCTCGCTGGTGCGGACGGCACCCCGCTGCTCAAGGGCTGGAGCGGGGTCAGCCAGGGGCACGCCACCTGCCCCGATCGGGCGGTGTTCGTCAACCGGTGGCGCCCCGAGGACGCCAACGAGGTATGCCTCGACCCGAAGAAGAACAACCACCCCAAGGCACCGACCCACCAGTCCACCAACGCCAACGCGCAGCAGAAGGCCGGTCAGGAGCGGGTCACCGTCATCGCCAACAACAAGAGCTGGAAGCTAGCCACCGGGGTGCGCGAGAGCCACCTGGCCGGATTCATCCGGGTAGGGAAGTTCTCACCCGGGCTGGTCGACGCCCTGCACCGGCACCTGGTGACCCACCCCGGCCACCTCGAGGACCCCTGGCACCGCCAGCTGTTCTTCACCCTGCTGGACTTCACCGGCAGCGGGGTGGCCAAGGGCGAGGGCCGCAACGGGCTGCTCAAGACCACCGTCGATGCCACGGTCCCCGGCAACCGGGTCACCGGCCAGCTGCTGGCCGCCGTGGCCGACGCCGCCGAGCGGTCCCTGACCAACTCCACCTGGCGGCACCCCAACACCGGCGGCACCGACTACCTGACCCTGCTCGTCGCGCACACCGGCTACCAGCTGTCCGACATCGAAGTCACCGCCATGAAGGCCACCAACCCCACCTGGACCCCACCCCGCACCACCCCACGCGCGACTCGCACCGCGCAGGTCGCCGTCCGTGCCACGGACCCGGCCACCGCGACCCCGGCGGCCACCAAGCCCGGCCACCGGGCCGGCCCAAAGCTGTAGGAGGGCGACGCCGTGACCCGCCCGTGGGAGAAGGCCGAGATGCAGGTGTGCACCGACTGCGTGCTCACCCTGGCCAACGGCCTGCCCGAAGACCTCGACCCCGGGCGGGCCGAGGCGATCACCGCCGGGATCACCTCGTGGGCCGCCGACCGGTGGCAACTCGAGGTCGGTGAGAGCGAGGGCCACTTCTCCTGGGCCCATTGCGAGGTATGCGGCGACGGACGTGGCGGGGACCGCCACCAGGCGTGGGCGATACGCCCACCAGCACGAACGGAGCACCCGATGAACCCCCTGATCCACGACCAGGCCGCCTGGTGGCTCGCCGACGGCGACGCCCTCATGGTCGCCCCCCTCGACCCGGCCACCGGAACACCGGCCTGGGCCCAGGCCCACCCGGCCGACCCGATGGACCACCCCCACCCCGACACCGTCCTGGCCATCCAGGACACCCTGATCGCCCGCACACACCCACCGGCCCCGGTCGCCTTGGAGCAGGTCGTCAACACCACCACCCTGCGCCCCGGGTACCTGGTGCGCGACCAGGGCGGCTGCGACCTGGCCCGCTACGACCGGATCGACCTGGCCCAGCAGGCCGCCGCCCTATCCGGCGGCGGCATCTACGCCTTCGGCCAGATCGGCCACGGCCCAGTCGGCTGGCACCAAATCGACCTGACCCTGCCCACCACCCGGCTCACCGCCTCCGGGGTCACCCCGGCAGCCGCCCCGGCACCCCCCGCCGCACGCCGGGGCGCGACTCACGGAGCTCACCGATGAGCTCCCGGGGCAGTGCGGTGATCGAGGTGGCCGCGGGCCTGCCCGAGGTCCTGGCCTGCCCGTGCGTCGCCGAACACGCCGTCGAGTTCGAGCCCACCGACGGGGGACCCTACGTGTCCCTCATCCGGCTCCCGGGGGATGGGACCAGCCTGACCGACCTGGTCACCGGCCACGACCACGGCACCGTGCATCTGGACGACGTCAACTGGTTCGACGATGCCGCCCTGCTGACCGGGGCACCGGGCGCGTCCTGGCAGGCCTACATCGGGCTGGACACCGAGCAGGCGGGCCTCTGGCTGGCCTACACCCCGGCCACCGGGCTGGTCGAGGGAAGCCACATCGACCACGACGTCATGATCCCCGTCGACTGGGCCAACCCGGCCACCCGCACCCGGGAGGTTCAGGCGCAGCTAGCCCGGATCACCACCGTTCGCTCGTCCCTGACCGCCGGTGAAGTCGACGCCCTGCCCCGGACGCCGGGCAGCGGGATGGCGGTCCAGAACGGCGGGTGGGCGCTGCCGGGAAGCCCGACCGTGCGCCTCACCCAACCGGTGCCGCCCACCACCCCAGCCAATTCGACCAGCGACCCCCAACCCGGGACGGAGCCTGCGATGAGCAGCCCGATGGTCGAGCCGATCACCGCCATGCTGGCCCGCTGGTGGGCGGCCACCCAGGCCGGCGACGACACCGGCGCGGCCCTCATCATCAGCCTCTGGCGCGCTGACGTGATCGCCGCAGCCGGGAACCGGCCAGGGCAATGAGCGGCACCGCCGGAGCTGGGTGGTCGTGGTGACCCGCCAGGGCGCCGCGGTGCTGGTGCTGGCCTGCGGGGCGGCCAAGGCCGACCAGCGCCGACCCGCCATGGACCTCTACACCGGCAGCCTGTTCCGGGCCGCACGGCGGGCCGCCCAGGCCGACGGCCGGCCCTGGCTGATCTGCTCAGCCGAGCACGGGCTGGTCCACCCCCACCAGCCACTGGACCCCTACGAGCGGGCCCTGGTTGACACCGACGCGGACGTGGCCCGCCTCGGCGGGCTGATCACCGGGCAGCGACCCCAACTGCTCGCTGCCGCCGGCACCGGCCGGGAGCTGGGGGTGGAGGTGTGGGCACCGGCCCGCTACACCGCAGCCCTGCGAGCCGGTGGGATCGAGGTGCGCCTGACCCCCCTGGCCGGGTTGGGCCTCGGGGCGCAGATCGGCTGGCTGACCCGCCACGCCCGCGCCTGCGAGGACTACCACGAGCGCACCGGGACCCGGCCCGGCCCGGCCGCGGCCGCCGGGTGGCTCCAGGCCGACCACGGGCTGGTGTACACCGGGAGCATCACCGCCCAGCACGGGCAACCGGTCGTGGACCTGGTCGAGGGCCGCTGGGTCGACGACGGCAGCCTGCTCGGGCGCACCTACCTGAACGTGCGCCTGGCCAACGGGGTGCAGCTGAGCGACGTGCGCCCCAACTCCCTGACCCCGGCCCCCACCCCGGTCGACCTGCCCGCGCCCCGGATGGCGCACCCCCCGCTCACCGCTGCGGTCCTGCCCGCGGCGCGCACCACCCCGACCGCAGCCCGCGGCCCGGCTCTCACCTGAACGGCGAAGGAGAACCCCATGAGCAGCGAGCCCACGCCCACCACCCCGCAGGCAGTGGACCTGCTCGCGGTCCTGGCCGACTTCCAGACCCAGCTCACCGCCCTGAACCAGGCGATGACCGCCCAGCAGGCCACCATCGACGCCCTGGTCGACGAGGTCATCGACCTGATCAAGGCCCGCGACCATGGCCAGCAGTAAGCCCCGCCGGCGGGAACGCACACCGGCGCAGCGGGCCGCCGCGCAGGAGGCCCGCACCGACCGGCTCGAGGCGCTGCACCAGCAACTCGCCGCCGGGGTCGAGGCGATCCGCGACGGGAAGGCGTGGGCCGACTGGCTGACCGTCGCCGGGCGGCTGCACACCTACTCGTTCAACAACCAGATCCTGATCGCCCTCCAGAAGCCGGAGGCCCGCATGGTCGCTGGGTACGGGGCCTGGCAGGCGATGGGCCGCCAGGTCCGCAAGGGGGAGAAAGCCATCTGGATCCTGGCCCCGGTCACCCGCCGAGCACGCACCGACGCGGACGGCACCCTCGACGGCGACGACCTGGTGGGCACCTCCCCAGCGCCGGACCCGGTCACCACCGGGGCTGGGGGGGGCCGTGGGTCGGTCGTCGGGTTCCGGGGCGCGGGGGTGTTCGACGTGTCGCAGACCGACGGGGACCCGATACCCACCCCACCGGCCCCGCACCTGCTCGAGGGCCACGCACCACCCGGGCTGTGGGATGCGCTGTCCGAGGTGATCACCGCCCGCGGGTTCACCGTCGCCCGGTGTACCAGCGCGGCGGAGATCGGCGGAGCCAACGGGCTCACCGACTACGGCACCCGGGCGGTCACCGTGCGCGGCGACGTCGACGACGCCCAGGCCGTGAAGACCCTGGCCCATGAGGCCGGGCATGTGCTGCTGCACGACCCCCGCGACCGCAGTGAGGGCCCGGTGTGCCGGGACCTGATCGAGGTCGAGGCCGAGAGCGTGGCCTACCTGGTCGCGGCCCACCACGGCCTGGACACTGCCGACTACACCTTCGCCTACATCGCCGGGTGGGCCGGGCGGGACAACGAGGCGATCACCAGCACCGCCCGGCGGGTGCTGGACACCGCCCGGATCCTGATCGCGGCCACCGACCCCGCCGCAAGCCCGGATCCGACCGTGGCCGCCGACCTGGTCGCCACCGCCCAGGCCCAGACGACCGCCGCGCAGGCGACCGCGACGGCTGCGGATGCGACCCGCTACCGGCTGGCCGCCGTCCTCGACCCGGACAGCGACCGGCTGCGGGGGATCCTGCTCGACGCGCAGACCTGGTTCCAAGCCCAAGCCGCGCAGGTCGTGTTCACCGAGGCGGTCACCGCCCGCGGGTACACCCCCGCCGAAGCCCTCGGGTTCGGGGTCGGGTACGCCCCCGCGTCGTGGACCGGGCTGGTCGACCACCTGCGCACCCGCGGGCACACCGACACCGACCTGCTGGCCGCCGGGGTCGCGGTCACAGCCCGACACGGGCGGCTGATCGACCGGTTCCGGGCCCGGATCACGTTCCCGATCCACGACGGTCTCGGTGTCGTCGGGTTCACCGCCCGGGACACCACCGGGCACCCCGACGCCCCCAAGTACCTCAACACCCCCGCCAGCGTCCTGTACGACAAGTCCCGGCTGCTGTTCGGCACGCAGCACCTGCCCACCGGAAGCCATGACCCGCAGACCATCACCACCGTCGTCCTGGCCGAGGGCCCGTGGGACGCCCTGGCCGTCACCCACGCCAGCGGTGGGGACACCGTCGGGCTCGCCGCGTGCGGCACCGCTGTCACCGACCACCACCTCGACCTCGCCCTCGGTCGCGGCCGCGGCCGGAACCTGGTCCTGGCCCCCGACAACGACCCCGCCGGTGCCACGGCACTCGGACGCACCCTGGCCATGCTCACCCAACGCGGCACCCGACACCCTGCCGCGGTGACCACCACCGGCAAGGACTTCGGCGAGCTGCACGCCACCAGCGGGCCCGCCGCGGTCTGCGCTGCGCTGGCCGCCGTCCAACCCGCGGGCCTCGTATACGCCGAAGCCCACCTCGCCGACCACCCGCCGGCCGACACCCCCGAAGCCCGTGTGGCCGCCGCCCGGGCCGCCGCCGCGCACACCGCCGGGCTCACCCTTGGCCAACGCGCCGACCTCGGCGCCCTGCTCATCAGCCGGGCCGGGATCGGCCCGGAAGCAGCCCTAGCCATCGTCAGCCCACCGGCAGCACTGGCCCCAAAACTGGTGCGGCCGCGGTCCCCGCCCGACCGGTCCCGGTCGCTGCCCGCACCGGCCTGCGGCGATGAGCGCCATTGACCGACCCGAGGGGGAGCGGTAGCGTGGCCGATCCGCAGCGCGGCCTTCCCCACGTGCCCGACCGCTGGTCGCTGGAGGCTGTCGTGACCCACATCGAAGGCCAACACCCACTGTTCGACGTGCCCCCACCGGTCGACGACCAGCGCGGCTTCCGCGGGCCGATCGCCGCGACCGCTGCCGGGATCACCTACCGGCAACTGGACTACTGGGCCCGCAGCGGGCTGGTCGAACCCACCCTGCGCGGCGCGCACGGGTCGGGCAGCCAACGGCTCTACAGCTTCCGCGACATCCTCGCCCTGAGCCTGGTCAAACGACTGCTCGACACCGGGGTGTCGTTGGCCAACATCCGCACCGCCCTGGGCACCCTGCGGGCGCACGGCACCCACGACCTGGCCAGCATCACCCTGCTGTCCGATGGGGTCACCGTCTACGAGTGCAGCACCGACCAGCAGGTCATCGACCTCGTCCGCGGCGGGCAAGGCGTGTTCGGGATCGCCATCGGTCAGGTCTTCACCGACGTCCAAGCCACCCTGACCCACCTGCCCACCGAAACCCCCACCGCAGCGGGGGAGGGGACTCCCCGACCCGCACTGCGGGTCGTCAGCTAGTTGCTGGGGCCACGCTGCCCGCGGCCCACGCCACGGGTACCGCGTCCCCGGGAGTCCGGCTCACCCGGTAGCCGATGAGCGCAGCTCAGGGAATCGGGACTCCCACATGGCCAGCACCCGCAACGGCAGCAGCAGCTCGGGCCACACCGCGATCAACACGTCGCGGTTGAGCACCCGCACCAGGTCCTCGACGGTTCCCTCGTTCAGGACCGCCCGATAGGCCATCCGCAGCGCCCCGGGGCGATCCAGATCAACCAGGCCGCCACCTGGAGCCCACAACACCGAGTGGGACAACTCGATGGTCCCCTGCGCGGGTCCGCGCAACTGGTCGAGGTGATCGACGATGGCGTACGGCTTCACGTCCCGGAAGAAGACCCGCGCACCCGCCTCGACCGAAGCACCGGCCTGGCCGTCCATCGCAACCCACCTCCTCCCGGGATCCACCTCGAACGGTACCCAGCGGGCGCCGGAACGACGACCCGCCCACATGCAGGCCCTGAGTGTCAGCGCGATGCAGCCGCGGCGGCCCGGTTGTCGCACCGGGCGGGTAGAACCAGCACATGGCAGGTGGAATGCGAACCAAGCCCGGGGTGCCGTTGCAGGACCGGTCCGGCCCGGTCACCCCCGACGCCGAGGCGGTGCCCCCGACCCCGGGCGTGGAGCCCCCGCCAGGTACCGCGTGCTGGATCGCCTGCGGGGACACCCGGGTGCCGGGGATCGTCATGGGGTGGCAGCAGCAGCCCGACGGCGCGTGGCACGCCCTGGTCAGCGCGTGGTGGCCGCGGACCGCCCTGACGCCCCGGGACTGAACCCGGGGTGCGGGTGGCCCGGGGTGCGATCTTGTTCGCGGGTGGGGACACTGACGGGTCATGGGGGAGTTGATCCTTGACGTGCGCCGGTTGTTGGCGGTGGCGCGCTCCGGGTACCCGGGGTGGGACTGGGCGCTGACCATGAACCCCGAGACGTTCGCCCTGCTGGGTGTCGGGGTGCAGAGCGTGGAGTCCACCAACCCGCACACCGGGGCCCGGTACACCGTCCCCGGGTTGTGGGGCGCGGAGCTTCTCGTGCTGCAGCTGGTGTCCGAGGTGGTGCTGTGCTCCCCGGTCGGCACCCCTGATCGGCCCGGCCCGTGGCCGGCCACCCACTACCTGGACCTGGGCACCCGGGTGGTCAGCACCACCCCACCGGCGTTGGGCTGACCCGACCAGGCACCCCGCGGGGATCTGGAGCGTGTCAGGGCCCCGATGTAGCGTCAGCGGCATGAACCGCAACGACACCATCCCCGACATGGCCCACGGCCTGCGCACCGGGCTGAACGGGGACCCGGATCAGCGGGCGGCCACCACCCTGCTGATCGACGCGGAGAACGGGGTGTGGCTGGCCAAACTCGGTGGTTGGCCGCAGTACCTGTGCCCAACGCAGGACACCCGCCGCCCTGGTGGGTTGTGGATCGACTGGCAGCAGCTGCGCGAGGACCTGACCGCCGACGACACGGCGTGGGCGCAGTTCACCGAATGGGCCACCTCGTACGCCGGGCGGCAGGCCACCGAGGACACCTACGAACAGACCCGGGAGCAGATGGTGCCCGCCCGCCCGTGGCATGGGGCCAGCAGCAGTGAGCTGGTGGTGCTGCGCATCGCGCTCGAGGTGGCCCCCGGCGGGCTGCTCGGCGACGGTGTCGCCCGGCTCGACCCGGCGAACACGACTGTTGTCGAGGCGGCGATCCGCACCCTCGTCGAGGGCCGCTACCTCACCGACGACCAGCCCTGAGTCACCGATCGCAGCACCCGACGCCGCGCTCGTCCCGGCAGGACCCGAGACGTAGTGTCAGGGGTCGCGGGCACGATCAACGCAGCCCACGTCCGCGCACACCACCACTCGGGGGAACACGATGACCGTCACCACCCGCCTGCTCGTCGGGCTCTCGACAGCCGTGCTGGCCGTCAGCGTGGTCACCGCACCCGCC
>Ga0316195_10001077_pt1 | contig 11884 bp, 12 predicted proteins | sample Phised1_MG_FD_204937 | JGI IMG/M metagenome (GOLD analysis project Ga0316195, IMG submission 204937) | Coastal sediment microbial communities from Maine, United States - Phippsburg sediment 1 | ecosystem: Environmental > Aquatic > Marine > Coastal > Sediment | place: USA: Maine | collected... | reverse complement strand
ATTCCGCCCCGCGAGCGGATCATCGAGGAGATACGACGAACGCTCGAGGCCAATCGAATGCGTGACGGCGTGCACATCCGCCTGACGCTGACGCGCGGCGTGAAGCTGACCTCAGGCATGGATCCAAGGCTCAACCAGTCAGGTCCCACGCTGATCGTACTGGCCGAGTTCAAGGCGCCCGTTTACGGGCTGACGGGACTGTCGCTGGTCACGTCCAGCCTGCGGCGTTTCCCGCCCGACTGCCTGGACCCGAAGATCCATCACAACAACCTGCTGCAGTCGATCCTCGCCAAGATCGAAGCCAATGTCGCAGGCGCCGATGATGCGGTCATGCTGGACATGCGCGGGTTCGTCGCCGAGACGAATGCCACGAACCTGTTCCTGGTCGACAAGGGGATCGTGGCGACCCCGAGGGCAATCGCCTGCCCCGAGGGCATCACCCGTGCCGCGGTCCTCGAGCTGTGCGCCGCCCATGACATCAGGCACGAAGTCAGGGACCTGTCCCTGGCGGAGTTCTACCGGGCCGATGAGGCCTTCTGCACCGGCACCATGGGTGAACTGGCCCCGATCGCATCCATCGACGGCCGGCCGATCGGCACCCCGGGGAACTGGCCCGTGACGCGCCGGCTGATCGGGCATTTCGCCGAACTGACGGCAGCGACAGGCTATCGCATGGTCGACTGACGGGCGTCGCAGCAGCGATGCCGCGCGGGCCGGACGACGTCCCGACCCCCGGGACGAGCGGCCCCGATTTGTGATCCTGGTCAATAATTCGCTGCAAACCCGCGCGGCAACGCGCGGGTTGCGTTACGTTAAGTCGATGCCAGACACCCGACGGACCCTGCCATGACACCCGCCGACGAACGTATCGTCCAGTTGCTAGCGAAATGGCGTACCAGCCTCGAACTACACACCCGCTACACGCGGCTGTCCGATGACCAGTACTGGCTCGTTCAGCCCTGGCCGCAGCACCAGCGACCGACACCCTGGATCGTCGACCTCGCGAGCCAGCGGCTCGCTGACCTGATGCGGATCGTGCAGGCGCGCGTGGCGGCAGGCGACCCGTCGCTGTCCGAAGCGCTCGAACTGATGTCCTTCCTCGCCAACCTGGTCGGCTCGCAGCACGTGCAGCGCTACATCCCGATGGCGGAGCCTGAGCAGCAGCGCCCAATCGAATCTCTCACCGTGCAGGACGGCCCGCCGGCCCCGATGCCGGCAAGCGAACTTCCCCAACCCGCCCAGCTCGCAGTCAGCGAAGCCGCCCCACCGCCCCCGGCGGCTGGAGCGGATCCGGCGACCGGCGAGGTGGACGAATTCGACACCGAGGTGATGCGGGACGCAGTGCGGTTGCTGAGCTGGGGCCGCGAGTGGCACGAATTGCCTGGCGCCATCGCGCGGATGGCTGGTCGTCCCAAGACCAACCGGATTCGCGAAATCCTGAAGACCCATCGCGTGTCCATCGAACAGCAGGTCAGCGACCGCTCGGCCAAGCACTGACCATCCCCCTCCGCAGACCGACGGTCAATCGTGCGACCGGCGGCGGGGGCCGGTGCGGGACTGGATTGCGCAGCCGGGCTTGTCTAGGCTGTGCGTGCCGCCGCCGACGGCGGACAGGCTCCCAATCACCGATACAGGATGGACCCACTACATGAAGGAAACGAGTTCGCTGCTGCGCTGGAGCGGCATGCTGACGGCAGGCGTAGCCGCCCTGGCCCTGGCCGCCCCGGGCGTGGCCGATCAGGCGGAAGGCGGCAAGCCGACCAAGGCCCAACGTACGATCGAATATCGCCAGTCCGCGCTCTACCTGCTGGGCTGGAACATCGGCCCGGTCGCCGCCATGGTGAAGGGCGAGATCCCCTTCGATGCGAAGGCAGTCGAGCTTCGTGCTGCGCGCCTGGCACAGATCGCGCCGATGATCGCCGAGGGATTCCCGGCCGACTCGCAGACCGGTGCGCCGACCAAGGCAAAGGCGGAGATCTGGCAGAACATGGATGACTTCAAGTCCAAGGCCGCGACGCTGGAGCAGGTCACGGCGAAGTTCGCGGAAACCGCCAGGACGGGCGATCCAAAGCTGATCGCCGCCGGCCTCGGCGAGGTCGGCAACGCCTGCAAGTCCTGCCACGACAAGTACAAGGCAGACTGACCCGGGCGGCGTCCGCCCGACGCTTCAGTAGAGCGACAGCGACGCCGGCGGGGCGGCCGCGATGACCCGCCACAGGGCCGTCGCGGCGATGACCGTGAGCACGATCGCGAGCCATATTCTCTGGCTCGCGATCTCCTCCTGTGGGGGAACCTGCGAGGCCGGCTTGCGCCCGTTCAGCATGGGCCCCAGCAGGTCCAGGCGCTTCACGAACCGGTAGTAGCCGATGGCCGCGAGATGCAGGCCAATCAGCACCAGCAACCAATCGAAATTGGCCTTGTGCAGCCCGGTGAGCCCGTCGCTCTGCGCCTTGCTGACGTAGCCGTAGAGCGGCCCGGAGTTGAAGATGTCATCGTTCGCGAACAGCCCGGTGACGGCCTGCAGCAACAACAATCCCAGCATCGTCACGACGGCCAGTCCGCCCAGCGGATTGTGCCCGGCGCTGCCCACACCCTGCCCGGCGCGGCCGCGCAGGTACGCCAGCATCGCCTTCGGCCCGCGCAGGAAGCTGGCGAAACGCGCATGCAGTGGCCCAACGAACCCCCAGGCGATGCGAAAGGCCAAGAGCACCAGGGTCACGTAGCCGATCCGCGCGTGCCAAGTGAACCAGGTCGTGCCGAGCTCGTGCGTCAACCAGCTGCCCGCTACGCAAGCAGCGAGCAGCCAGTGAAAGATCCTCAGCGGCAGGTCCCAGACGAGGCGGGCCGGAACGTCCCGCACTGGCATGTCGGCGTGTTCCATCCCCAGATTCTAGCAATCATCCGGTAATGCAGGTTCGCGGTTAAACTGCCGCCACATGGCGACGGGATGCCCCTGATGATTGACAGCGAACCTGCCCTGTCGCTGGTACCTGCCTCGCTGTTCCGACGGCTGGCCGCGCTCGTCTATGACAGCCTGCTGCTGCTGGCCGTGCTCTTCCTCGGCACGCTGCTGCTCCTGCCGTTCACCGGCGGCGAATCGATCACGCCCCAGGACTCCGGTCCCTGGGAGTACGCATATCAGGCCTGGATCGCGCTGCTGACCCTTGGCTTCTTCGGCGTGTCCTGGACGCGCCGCGGCCAGACACTGGGCATGATGTCGTGGAAGATCCGCCTCCTGCGCGACGGCGGCCGCCTGCCGCGCTGGCGCGACGCCGCGTCGCGCTTCCTCACCGGGGCGCTGCTGCTGCTGTGCACGGTGCTGGGCCTGGTGTCGCTGGCGCACCCCGGGCAATCGCCGCTGGGTCACTGGGCCTGGGTGCTGCTGCTCCCGGTGCTGGCCAATTACCTGTGGATGATCGTCGATCCCGGATCCCGCAGCCTGCAGGATCGGCTGACCCGCTGCCGGGTGGTACGGCTCGGCTGACTCAGCGAACCCGCCAGATGGCCACTCCGGTGACGAAGGCCAGCAACACGGTCGGTCCCCAGCCCGCCACGAGCGGACTGAAGTCATAGACCTCGCCGCTGTTCTCCAGCGTCCTGTTGATGAGGAAGAACAGCACGCCCACCAGGATGCCCGCCACCGTTCGCGCTCCGGCCCCGGATGATCGCAGCGGCCCGAAGGCGAAGGGCACCGCAAGCATGCATACCAGCACGACGGCGACAGTCCTGGAAATCCTCGACCAGAGCGCAATTTCATAGACGCCCGACTCAAGGCTGTTGTCCTTGAGGTGCGCCACGTATTCGTACAGGCCCCGTATCGGCAAAGCCGAGGGTGAGACGACAGCGAGCCCCAGGAACTCGCGGTTGATGTCGACCTCGATGCCCCGGCTGGCGCTGCGCTCCGCGGAGGTGCCCTCGGCACCCAGTCGCGTCGCGGCGTAATTTCCGAACCGCCAGGTCCGCCCGGTTTCGAAGGTGGCGGTGTCGGCCCGTCCCACCAGGGTGAGCCGACGCGCAGAATCGAACTCGAACATGTAGACCCCACCGAACATGTTCTGGGCGGTCTGCTGCTGGATGTTGATGAACCGGGAGCCTTCCTTGGCCCAGGAACTCTTGTTACCCGCAGCGTTGTATTCGGCGAACTTGCTGAAGATCTTCAGCTGGCGCGCGTACTGGTCCGCCGGCGGGGCGATGTATTCGCCGAGCACGAACATGAAGCTCATGAGCACCGCGCCCGCGAGGCCCGCACCCGCGGCGAGCCGGAAGGTCGACACTCCCGCCGCGCGCATCACCGTCAGTTCGCTGTCCCGCGCCAGCGCACCGAGGCCGAGAATCGCGCCGATCAGGGCCGCAATCGGCAGGCTTTCGAATAGTTGCTGTGGAACGGACAGCAGGGTGAATACGAAGGCATTGCCGACGTCGTACTCGCCGGTACCGATGTCGCCTTGCTGACCGATGAACGTGAACAGCAGCGCCAGCGTCAGCAGCACGCCGGTCACCATGAGCGTGTACAGAAGAACCGTCCTGGCGATGTAGCGGTCGAGGATCGTCATCGCCTGTGCCTGCCCAGGATCAGCGGGATGGGACTCTGGCGATGCAGCAGGATCAAGGCAAAGGCCAGAAACAACAGGTGGACCCACCACAGGCCGAGGGCCGGATCAAGCTGGCCCTTTTCGATCCAGATGCGGACGGTGGCAATCAGGTTTGCATAGGCGAAATAGACCAGGATGGCGAGGGCAATGCGCGCGTAGCGCCCTTCCCGTGGCTTGAGCGCCGACAACGGTACCGCCAGGAAAGCCAGCAGAAGGACCATGACGGGCAGCGAAAACCGCCACTGCAGTTCCGACTCGTCCTTGGGATCAGCCGATGCGAACAGTTCCGCGGTCGTCCTGGCCTCTGACCGCTGCCGGCCTGCATCCGGATCCGGGATACGGATCGGTATCCCATGCTCGGCAAAGCGAAGCTTGCGGAACGTCGCCTCGCCCGGCACACCGTCGTAGCGCTCGCCGTCAAAGAGAACGACCACGTGCAAGCGACCTTCATCCTCGATCCTGTGGATGGCCCGGCTGGCCACGGCAATCTCGACCTTGTCGCCTTCACGCCGCTCGATGAAGACGTTGTACAGAACCCCCGCTTCGTCGGCCCGCTCAGCATAAAAGACCGCCGCGCCGCCGGCGAAGGTACGGAACTTGCCCGGCTGGAGCTGTCCGAACTGGGCCTCCCGCAGCGCTTCCCGCTTGAGGTTCAGCGCCTTGCCGTAGGCGGTCGGCGCGACATCGAAAGCCAGCCACGCCAGGCCGGCGGCCACGAGCACCGCCAGCAGCATGACCGGCACGTAGAGGCGCTCGGGTCCGGAGCCGCAGGCCCGCACCGCGGCCATCTCGCTGTCGTGGTACAGCCGCCCGAGAGCCATCATGACTGCCAGCAACATGCCGATTGGCATCAGTACGGTCAGGTTCTGGATGGAAGTCAGCGCAATCAGGGTCATGACGACCTTCTGCGGCAATCCGTCGGACGCCGCGAGCCCGAGGATGCGGGCCAGCTGGTTGCTGACCAGGATGGCCAACAGGACGCCGGTCACCGCCAGCCAGGTGACGGCAACTTCCCGGAAAACGTATCGGTCGAGGATTCGGAACAATTCTGGTCCACAACGGCGCCGATCAGCGAGGCCCGTTTTCGTCTAGACTACACCTACTATTGCCCAGCGACGGCAGGCTTTCTGCCCCATCGCCGGAGCGTACGTTAAACCAGTGCCGTCGCCGCCTCAATGCGATCCATCGGTCGTCAGCGGCATGGCCCACTCAGGGGATGGACCGTCATGCAGTTTCACGCGACCCGCTCTTCTGCTTCCAGCCAGCGCACCGCCTGCGCCGTCATCGGCATCTACGAGAAAGGCGAACTGTCGGCGGCTGCCAACGCGCTCGACCAGAAGAGCGGTGGCCTGATCAGGCGCGTCATCAAGCGCGGTGACTTCTCCGGCAAGGCGGGCACCGTGCTGCCAATCGCGGAGCTGCCCGGGACCCCGGCCGAGCGCGCCCTGCTCGTCGGGCTGGGCGCTCGCGCCGGATTCGGCCGCAAGACCTACCGGCGCGCCGTAGCCGGGGCCGTCGACTGGCTGGCCAGGAGCGGCGCCCGCGACGCGATCTTCTACCTGTCCCAGGAACACATCCCGGAGGTGGATGCCTATTACGCGGCGCGCTTCGCCGCGGAGTCGGTGGCGGCCACCCTGTACCGCATTCCGGACCTCAAGAGCGGCAAGAAGCAGCCGCAGGCCAAGCTGTCCCGCGTCGGCGTGGCCGTGGGCGACAAGGGCGAGCTGGCACCGGCCCGGCGTGGGCTCAACGACGGCCAGGGCATCGCAGCCGGCATGTCACTGACCCGCGACCTTGGCAACCTGCCGGCCAACGTCTGTACGCCGACCTACCTCGCCTCGCGCGCCCGCCAGATGGCGCGCGACCACAAGCTGGTCCGCGCCAGGATCCTGGAAGAGGCCGACATCAAGCGCCTGAAGATGGGTTCCTTCCTGTCGGTCACACGCGGTTCCGAGCAGCCACCCAAGTTGATCGTCATCGAGTATCGCGGTGGCAAGCCGTCTGAGGCACCGGTAGCGCTTGTCGGCAAGGGAATCACCTTTGACTCGGGCGGCATCTCGCTGAAGCCGGGCCTCGGCATGGACGAGATGAAATACGACATGGGCGGTGCGGCCAGCGTCTTCGGCGCCATCGAGGCGCTCGCGACGATCGGCGCCAAGATCAACGTCGTCGGCGTGGTTCCGTCCTGCGAGAACATGCCCAGCGGCCGCGCAACGAAGCCGGGAGACATCGTCAAGTCGATGTCGGGAAAGACCATCGAGGTCCTGAATACCGACGCCGAGGGCCGTCTCATCCTCTGCGATGCGCTCACCTACTCCCGCAAGTTCAAGCCTCGCGCGGTGGTGGACATCGCCACCCTGACGGGAGCCTGTGTCATCGCGCTCGGCTCTCACTACTCGGGCCTTTTCTCCAACGACGAGGGGCTGGCCCAGGATCTGGATGCGGCCGGACGCCGCGCGGATGATCGCGCCTGGCACATGCCCATCGCCGAGGAATACTCGGAGCAGCTCAAGAGCAACTTCGCCGACATGGCCAACATAGGCGGCCGGGAGGCCGGCGCGGTGACGGCCGCCTGCTTCCTCTGGAAGTTCACCGACGGCCTCAGGTGGGCGCACCTGGACATCGCCGGGACGGCCTGGCTGTCGGGCGCCAAGAAGGGCAGTACGGGACGCCCGGTACCGCTGCTCGTGGACTGGCTGCTGAGCCAGGCCTGAACCGGGTGGCGGCGCCGCGCGTCACCTTCTACGTCCTGCCTGAACCGGGCAGCGGGGCGCGGCTGACATTCGCCTGCAGGCTGGTCGAGAAGGCCTTTGCCCAGGGGCACCGGGTCGTGGTTCGTTGCCAGTCGCCTGAGGCCGCAAGCGAGTTCGACGAACTGCTCTGGCGCTTCAGCGACCAGAGCTTCGTGCCCCACGAAGCCGTGGCACCCGGCGAGACCGGCGCGGCGCCGGTCATCGTCTGCGCCGACGACGCGCCCGCGCGAACGGCGGACGTGCTGGTGAACCTGGCAGACGACGTGCCCGAGGGATTCCCGGGCTTCAGCCGCGTTGCAGAAATTCTGGACGCGGGCGAGGATTGCCGTAGCGCGGGGCGGGAGCGCTTCCGCCACTACCGCGCCCAGGGTATCGAGCCTGAGACCCACAACCTCGGGGCCGGATGATGGACAACAGCAGCGCCAACAACATACCGATCCTGACCGACGTCGTGGAGTTACGTGCCTCCAGCGGCTCGACCGGAGTCTTCGCCGCGGCCACCGAGGAGCAGGCCCGGGAATCGGGGATTCACTCTGCCGAGGAACTCTCCGCGCTACAGGCGGAGCTGGTGGCCCGGACCCTCAACCTGACCGACGAATTGCTGAACGCTGCGGCCCGCGAAATCGAGGGCGTGCTGTTCGAGCGGGTGCTGGATCGCCTGCGGTCGGCACTGCCCGACATCATCGCTCAGGCACTGCGCGAACACCTGAACCCGGAAGACGGCTGAGCGGCTTCGCGGCGCTGCGGGGCGGCGCCAGCCGCTCTTGTATACTGGTCGTTTCCCCACCGGCACCCGACAGCCCAATGGACAAGACCTACTCGCCGCAGGACATCGAGCAGCGCGTTTACGCGACCTGGGAGCGTAACGGCTGCTTTGCCGCGACCGGACACGGTCCGGCGTACTGCATCGTCATCCCGCCGCCGAACGTGACCGGCACGCTGCACATGGGGCATGCGTTCCAGGACACCATCATGGACGCGCTGACCCGCTACCACCGGATGCTCGGCGAGGATGCCCTCTGGCAGCCGGGCACGGATCATGCCGGGATCGCCACGCAGATGGTGGTGGAGCGCCAGCTGAACGCCGAGGGCCTGACGCGTCACGACCTGGGCCGCGAGAACTTCGTCGAGCGCGTTTGGCAGTGGAAGGAGCAGTCCGGCGGGACGATCTCCCGCCAGCTTCGGCGCCTGGGGGCGTCCGTCGACTGGAGCCGGGAAAGGTTCACGATGGACGAGGGCCTGTCGGCCGCCGTGCTCGAAGCCTTCGTGCGCCTCTACGAGGAAGGCCTCATCTATCGCGGCAAGCGTCTGGTCAACTGGGACCCGGTACTCAAGACCGCGCTGTCCGACCTGGAAGTCCTCTCGCAGGAAGAGCAAGGCAGCCTCTGGCACCTGCGCTACCCGCTGGCCGACGGAACAGGTTTCCTCACGGTCGCGACGACACGGCCGGAGACCATGCTCGGCGACACGGCAGTGGCCGTCCACCCGGACGACGGGCGCCATCGCGACCTGATCGGCAAGCATGTCCGGCTGCCGCTGACTGGTCGCGAAATCCCGGTGATCGCCGACGCCTACGTGGATCCGGCCTTCGGTTCCGGCTGCGTGAAAATCACCCCGGCTCACGATTTCAACGACTATGAGATCGGCCAGCGACACGGCCTGGAAGTGCTCAACATCCTCGAGTCCGACGCCACGCTGAACGGTGCCGTGCCGCCAGCCTACCGCGGCCTCGACCGGTTCGAGGCGCGCAAGCGCGTGGTCGCGGACCTCGAGTCGGGCGGGTTCCTGGAGAAGATCGAGCCCCACAAGCCGATGGTCCCGCGCGGCGATCGCAGCGGCGCGGTACTCGAGCCCTGGCTCACGGACCAGTGGTACGTGAGCATCGAGGCCCTCGCCAAACCGGCCATCGAGGCGGTCGAACAGGGGCGCATCCGGTTCGTCCCCGCCAACTGGGACCGCACGTACTACGAGTGGATGCGCAACATCAAGGACTGGTGCATCAGCCGCCAGTTGTGGTGGGGACACCGCATCCCGGCCTGGTACGACGCCGACGGTCGCGTTTACGTGGGCCGCAGCGAGGCGGATGTACGCAGCCGGCACGGCCTCGACGGCGCCATCAGGCTGTCGCGGGACCCGGACGTGCTGGATACCTGGTTTTCATCGGCGCTCTGGCCGTTCTCGACCATGGGCTGGCCCGCGCAGAGCGCCGACCTCGAGCGCTTTTACCCGACCTCCGTGCTGGTGACGGGCTTCGACATCATCTTCTTCTGGGTCGCCAGGATGATCATGATGGGGCTCAAGTTCATGGACGACGTGCCCTTCCGCGAGGTCTACGTCCACGGCCTGATCCGCGATCACGAAGGCCAGAAGATGTCCAAGTCCAAGGGCAACGTGCTCGACCCGCTGGACATCATCGATGGCATCGGGCTCGAGGAACTCGTCAAGAAGCGCACGACGGGCTTGATGCAACCGCATCTGGCCCCGGCGATCGAGAAGGCGACCCGCAAGCAGTTTCCGGACGGCATCGCCGCTTACGGCACCGACGCGCTGCGTTTCACCTTCGCGGCGCTGGCCACGCAGTCGCGGGACCTGCGCTTCGACCTGGGCCGTGTCGAGGGCTACAGGAACTTCTGCAACAAGCTGTGGAACGCGTCCCGCTACGTGATGATGTCGACGGAGGGCATGGACGCTGGCGTCACCAGCGAACTGTCGGTTGCCGACCGCTGGATCATTTCGCGCCTCGATGCCGCGGCTCGTGCCGTGCACGACGGCTTCCGCGATTATCGCCTCGACCTGGCGGCGCAGGCGGCCTATGAGTTCACCTGGTACGAGTTCTGCGACTGGTACCTGGAACTCTCCAAGGCGGTACTGCAATCGGACTCGGCCAGTGCCGCGCAGCGACGCGGAACGCAGCAGACCCTGCTCGGCACCCTCGAGGCGCTCCTCAGGCTCCTGCATCCGCTGATGCCGTTCATCACCGAGGAGATCTGGCAGCGCGTCGCCCCGCTCGCCGGCAGCCAGGGCGAGACGATCATGCGCCAGCCCTTCCCGATGCCGTCCGCCGATCGCACCGATGCGGACGTCGAGGCGGACATGCGCTGGACCATGGACTTCATCCTCGGCATCAGGCAGATCCGCGGCGAGATGGATATCGCCCCGTCGCTCAGGTTCGACGTGCTGCTGCAGGATGCCTCGGCGCAGGACCTCGAGCGCTACGCCGCCTATTGCCACTACATCGATCGCCTGGCCAACGTGGCGGCGGCCCGGCCCCTGGCCGCCGGCGAGGCACCACCCCAGTCAGCCGCGGCACTGCTCGGCGACATGAAGATCCTGGTGCCGATGGCGGGTCTCATCGACGTCGAGGCGGAGCTCACACGGCTGGCGAAACGCCGCGCCAAGGTCGCCCAGGAAGTGGCGCGTGCCGAGGGCAAGCTGGGCAACGCGCGGTTCGTGGACAACGCCCCGGCCGAAATCGTCGAACAGGAACGGACGCGGATTGGCGACTTCAAGCGTGAACTGGAGCAACTCGACGCGCAGCTTGAACGGGTAGCCTCGCTCAGATGAATGCATTCCTGGACACCAGCGGGCGCGAACGCGAGCTGCTCGACTCCGCGATCGGGCAGCTGAACAGCATCGTCCTCGGCAAGGATCGCGAGATCCGGCTGAGCGTCGCCTGCCTGCTGGCCCGTGGCCACCTGCTGATCGAGGACATCCCGGGCGTGGGCAAGACTACCCTCGCCCACGCGCTGTCCCGGGTGCTTGGGCTGAGCTACCAGCGCATCCAGTTCACCAGCGACCTGCTGCCCGCGGACGTGATCGGGGTGTCGGTCTACGACCGCGGCAGTGGCTCGTTCCAGTTCCATCGGGGTCCGGTCTTCGCGCAGCTGGTACTCGCCGACGAGGTCAACCGCGCGACACCGAAGGCGCAGAGCGCGCTGCTCGAAGCCATGGAAGAGCGCCAGGTGACCATGGACGGCATCTCCCACCCGCTGCCCGAGCCGTTCTTCGTCGTCGCGACACAAAACCCGTCCTACCAGGTCGGGACCTTTCCCCTGCCGGAGTCCCAGCTCGACCGGTTCCTGATGCGCATCGCGCTCGGTTATCCCGCCGCCAGCCACGAGCGGGCCCTGCTGCGCGGAGCCGACCGGCGCGACCTCCTGGCCGGCCTTCCGGCCGTGCTGAGCCCCGAGGTCATCGTTTCGCTGCAGCAGCAGATCACCGGCCTGCACGCCAGCGACGCCCTGCTCGACTACGTTCAGGCCCTGGTCAGGGCCTCGCGTGACGGCAGTCAGTTCCTGGCGGGGCTCTCGACGCGCGCCGCCATATCGTTGTTGCGTGCCGCGCAGGCCTGGGCCTACCTGCACGGCCATGCCGGCGTGCTGCCGGAAGACCTGCAGAGCGTGCTGCCCTCCGTGGTCGGCCACCGGCTGCGGCCGCGCGAGTCGACCGACCTTCGCGGCCCGACCGAACTGGCGCGAGCCCTGCTGGAAGCCGTGCCGATTCCCTGATCGCCGGCGGAACTCCGCCGCCGGCAGGCAG
>Ga0316195_10001076_pt1 | contig 11885 bp, 9 predicted proteins | sample Phised1_MG_FD_204937 | JGI IMG/M metagenome (GOLD analysis project Ga0316195, IMG submission 204937) | Coastal sediment microbial communities from Maine, United States - Phippsburg sediment 1 | ecosystem: Environmental > Aquatic > Marine > Coastal > Sediment | place: USA: Maine | collected... | reverse complement strand
GCCTTCGGGTCCACGCTTTGACGCTGCTGCTGTGTTACGCCGTTGACAGGCGCGTCTATCCGACGCACGGCTTGCGGGCGTGGCTGACTTTGCGATTGCGCTTGAGCCTCGTGGCTGCCACGAGCTGCCTGGTCGCTGCGGCCAGCGGTTGAAACCCGGCGAGCAACTCGAACGGGAGTTCGAGAGAACAGGTTCTGTGCGGCCGCGCTGCGTAGCGAGCGCCTGAGACCGCCGCCACATTCGTACGCGAAATCGTCTATCCACCGCTGCGCGTCATGGTGAAGACTATGCTCAAGCGCTATCGCTGCAAGTACCCGCCTTGCCGGCAAGAACAGGCGACCGAGACGGTGCTGGAGTAGCCGGACTCGTTGTCTCCATAACCACGTCTGCAGCGCTGGCGATCGTGTCTGAAACAAGCTGACGCAAGTCGCAAGCATCGAGCAGACTGCGGGATCGCGGAGATTGCGTCTTTCAAGGGTGAATGCGGTTCCCGATCTCAGGCCAGGAATCGAGCATGGCGGGTCCAAAAGCGTCCGATGAAGCGGCCCGCGCAGTCTGCCCCTGCGGTTCTGGCGCGGCATGCGCCGCATGCTGCATGCGCTGGCATTGCGGCCCGCAACGCCTGATGGCGCCGTCCGCCGAGGCGCTGAGACGCTGGCGTTGCAGCGCCTCTATGTGTTTGGCTTGACGCCATACCCGCGGGCCACAGACTGGGACTCGCGTCCCTTTGCGGTCGGTGGCCTGTCGCGACGGAAAGGAATGCTGCGGCCGGCCGATCTCGACCTTCGTACTCACGCTGCCGACCACCGAGCGGTCATTCACCCGTCCCGATGGCCGGCGGGCCGACGACCGGAGCAGAAGGACCTGTTCCGTAAGGCGACTGCGCCAGTTTCGCTTCGAGTTAGGTCTGGACCGCAAGCGCTGCGCGCTTGTGCCTGTTCAGGTTGCCGAACCAGCCGCGGAGCCACAGGTGCAACAAAGGACTTGGCGATAGCTTCGGCGAAGTTCGTAACGCTGTGCTTGCCCCGCGTCAGAGCCGAGCTTCGGGTTGGGCTTGTGCATGCGGCGCATCAGCGGATGTGCATCTGCGTCGAGCATGTGCATGGTGTCGTTCTTGACGACCACGCCGCTTGTCTTGTCGGTCCAGGCATTCCAGAGGCACCAGACCCCAGACGCCGACCGGATTGTGCTGCGGGGTCCGCCAAGGCACACTGGCAAGCCAACCCCGCAAGGTGCATGCAATTGGCAACGCATCTACAAGACTTGCTGAGTGCAGCGCTCGACGCCAGTCCGTCGCGAACAGCGATCCGTTGCGGCGACGCCGCGATGACCTATGGCGATCTGGATGCCCTGGTAGGGCGCGTCGCGGCCGGATTCGTGGGGATTGGGGTGACGCCAGGTGAGCGTGTGGCTTGGTTTCTGCCCAACAGCCTTGAGGCAGTTGTCGCGACGCTTGCGTGCTATCGGATCGGCGCGGTGTCGGTCCCCGTCAACTACCGCTACGTAGCTCCCGAAGTTCAGTACGTCATCGAACGGACAACGCCCCGGGTGCTCGTCTTTCACGAGGATCGAGCGGAGGTCGTACGTTTAGTGGCTGACGTCGTGGGAGGGCTGTCGCGGGTCGTTGTCGGTTCGGAAGAGGTGGGCCGATCGTTTCTGCCTTGGTCGACGCTCGTCGCCGACACGGTCCTGCGCGGCGCAGCGGCATTGGAGGAATCGGCCCCAGCGCTCATCCTCTTCACCTCGGGCAGCACGGGGCATCCGAAGGGCGTGACGCATTCCCATCGCAGCGCCTGGCATGCGATCGACAACAGCCGGGAGGCGCTGGACATCCGCGCGGACGACGTTGTTCTCGTTGGCAAGCCGATCAGTCATGCGGGCGGGCTGCACACGCAGCTCTTGCCAACGTTGATGGTGGGCGGTCAGGTCATCTTGTCGATGAAGCCGACACCCGAGTCGGCGTCCGAACTGATCGTGCGCGAAGGCGTCAGCCAGTACGGCATGCTCGCAAGCGACCTGCTCGATTTCGTGGAGTATCTCGAGGAGAGTGGCGTGCGCCTGCCAAGTCTACGCAACAGCATCGGTTCAGGCGACAGCGTGGCGTTCGAACTCCACCACCGATTCCGAGACCTGTTCGGGTGGGAGGTGCTCGAGGGGTGCGGGATGACCGAGATCGGCTGTTACTACGCCATGAATCCCCGCTATGGTCGGCGGAAGTGGGGATCGCTCGGGCTTCCCACGCCCCGCACCGAGCTGAGAGTCACCGGTGACGACGGCAGGGAAGTCGCCAAAGGTGCCATCGGCGAGATTGTCGTGCGCACCCCATCGGCGACCATCGGCTACTGGCGCAATCCGGCTGCGACTGCCGGCCTTTTCCGCGATGGGTGGCTGCGGACCGGCGACCTCGGTCGCTTTGACGAGGACGGCTATCTGTGGTTCGTCGGGCGGCAAAAGTTGATGATCGTCCGCCGTGGTTCGAATATCGCTCCGGCCGAGGTCGAGAACGTGCTCGACGAGCATCCGCAGGTCCATGCTTCGGTGGTCGTCGGGGTTGCCGATCGCCGTGATGGCAGCATTCCAGTCGCCTGGATCATGCCGATGCACGACGCCGATGCTCCCGATGTGGAAGCGCTGCGAGCGTACGTGAGCACCCGACTGGCGCCGTACCAATCGCCCGTTCACTACCTGTTTATCCGCGACCTGCCGCGCAACAGCACAGGCAAGTTTGATCGCTATCGGTTGCAGGCGTTGGCTGTAAAGGAACTTGGGGGAAAGGCCGGCGAGGAGTAAGCGCTGCCAGACCCCCACCCAGTGACGGCACCGAGGTGCCAGAGACTGCTCTCGAAAAGGGTCGCTCCGCGACCGGCGGTCTCGGGCGTTGTAGGCCCGCTTATGGTGATCATGTCATGAGGAGGTAGTCATTTGGCTTTCGGCGTTTGCCTATGGCAGCTATATGCATGCGCCTCGGCGGAATCTGGGGAATCGTCGTATCGATCAGCAAGCGGTGCAATGCACCCGCACTTTGCGCCTCAGTTAGTTGTCGCCCCAGCCTGGCGAGCAGCTCCATAGGATCAGGCTGTGGTACGCCGATCTGACGCATCGATCAACCCAGTTCGTTTCGCGCAACCCTCAGCATCGCGCCCACCAGAGCATGCACACGCCTCGGTCTGACTACGTCGCGGTATACGCCGGCAGCAAGAATTCCCTCGCCGTCGTCCGGCGTCGCTTTGACGGTCATCGCGACGCTGCGCCGGCGTTTTCTCGCCGGCGACATTGCGGTGCGCTCTTGGGACTGCATTCGGCGATCTCGATCAGGCTCACGCAGAAGACAAAGACGATAGCGCCATTGCGATCGCCACGCCACCCGACAGGATGAGGCACAACGCCCACACGACGTCCAGGTTTAGCCAGGCCGCGCGCAGCACTTGCAAGCCGACATATCGATACACGACCCACGCCGCGACCAGCCCGGAGACCATCATTGCCGCCGAATGAAGCAGCGAGACAGTTACCGCCGTGCCGACATTCAGGCGCATCAGCGTCATCACACTGTCGTGCCCGAACACGACGGTTGAATCGCCTGCCGCCGCGACCGGCGCTTCGCACAGCCCCATCAAAAATGGCAGAAGCATCAGTGCTGCACCGTGCGCTGTGGCCATCAGCATCGACCACAGCAGCAGTTGCGTGGGCCGCACGCGCATCATCCAGCGTGGGTGCCGACGATAAATCAGGCGCGATACACCGAACAGAACAACCAATCCGCCGGCGCCAATGCGTATTTCGCGGCCCCAAGTCATCAACCAGGACGCAAGCGCAAAGGGCACGAGCACCATCGCCATGGCCAGAAGATGCCCTGCGCCAAGCGGTACGAAGGTTGCAAGTACTTCCGCGCCGCGCTTTGCGGTTAGTCCATTGGCCACGGCCAAGGGCCAACCCATCGCCGGATTCAGGCCGTGATACGCGCCCATCACCACCACGCCCAGCCAAAGCAGCGCGGTGGCTTCGTTGAACATGGTTCGCCTGCGTTCAGGCCGACGGGTAGCAGAACGAATCTGTCGAGCAGTCTCCGCCTTGCAGCCGGATCTGGTGGGCACCATAGTCCGCGCCAAAGTCGACGGCGAACTCCTTGTCCAGCGTGATGCCGCCGTTTTTGCCGACGTTGCACATCACCTGCTGCCCCGGCACGCCGTCGGGATAGAACTGTTTGTCCCAGGTGCTGTAGAGCGAATTAGTGAAGTACACGCGCTTGCCGTCGCGGCTGATCTCGGTCATCTGCGGGCCGCCGCCAAATGTGGAGCCGTTCGAATGCTTGGTGCGCCGGGCGATGCCGCCGATGTGTACGCTGCCCGACAGGCTCGGCTTCATTGGATCGGTGACATCGTATTGCCGCAGCTCGCCGGTACCCCAGCAGGCTACGTAAAGGAAGCGATCGTCCAGCGACAGATCGATGTCGCTGATCAGCGGCGGCACCGCACCGAAGCCCTTGAGAAGTTCCGGCAGCAGCGCGGCATCGGCCGGCTCGGGTGGAATGACCGCCGTCTTCCTGGCGTGGAACTTACCGTTCTCCCGGTACCAGGTCCAGATCGAGCCTTCGAGATTGGTCGTGTCCACGACCACGCCGAGAAAGCCGTATTCGCGTGTGGGGTCGTGCGCGGGTCGCAATTCCAGCGCCATTTGGTGGTTGGCGCCGAGGTCGATTGTCTGCACGTGTTGGCGGGAACTTAGCTCCCAGAAGTGAATGCTGTGCCCATAGCGATTGGCCAACAGGTCCTCGGCCACGATGCCGTCCTCGAACTGCGGCGGCAGGCCCCACTCGCTGGACACCATGTAGTCGCGCGGCAGGTTCCACCAGAAGTCGTAATGCAGCTTCTGCGGACCGCGCTCGATCTCCCACCTGCCGAGGACTTCGAAGTTCTCGCAGTCCATCAGGAAGATGCCGGGCGGGCCCTGGGTGCCATCGGCACCGCCACCGCCGAGCGTGCTGATGTAGATGCCCTCGGGACCGCAGTGCACGGTGTGCGGGCGCGAGTAGCCGGTCTTGCGCAGAATCTCGTCGGGTTCGATCACCTTCGCGATCGTCGGCTTGGTTGGGTCGGGCTGCGTGTCGATGATGTAGATGCGCGATGAGCGGATTCCGGGAATGACGAGGTAACGGCGCTTCAGGAACGCATGCCCCGACATTGGCGACAGCGCGGAACTGCAGGCGTTCCAGCCAAAGTGGTGAAACTCGTCGCCTTTGTGTGGCATGTCGAGTCGATGCAACACACTGCCATAGGCTTTCGAGCCGGGATCGACGTCAACCACCGCCAAGGCGTCCGGACGCGAGGCATCGGGTGAGAGCAGCGCCGTATAGGCGATGTGTTCACGTTCGGCTTCCATCGCCAGGCGCGGTGAGGGGTGGAACGTGGGGTCAGGACGAAGCTTCTCGAACATGGCAAATCCTCCAGGTTGGGAGGCGACATGTCGACGCAAGTGCTGGCCCTTGTTGGGCATGCCGCATAGTGGCTGGGCAAGCTCACGTTGCGCTCTTGGTGCAAGAAGTCCATCCACAATTACCCCAGCAAGTACATGTCGCGGAAGCGGCTTCGGCATGCACGCAGACCAACTCGCGGCTCAGCCAAGTTCCTGTTACGGTGAGCAAACGGTCCGGGGCGCGCAGCGAGGAACTTGATGCGCGAATGCCAAGTGTAGGATTCGACGCTTCACGCCAAGCCCGTTGGCACTTCCAGGTGCGCAGCGAGCTGGCATTCACGCCAGGAAAAGCAGGTGCATGCGATGGGCGTCAGACCTCTTGTCCTTGCCGTAGCGTTCGTGCTTTCTGTGGGGGCGCCGCCATTGGTGTCTCAGCCATCGGCGAAACCCCGTGTCGTTCGCATCGGGGTTCTTGCGGGCGGTGGCGCGGGATTCAAAATTGGCTTCGAGCCATTCCGCCAACGACTGCGGGAACTGGGCTACGTGGAAGGCGAGAATCTGGCCCTCGACGTGCGCAACGCCGAAGGCCGTGCCGAACGCTATCCTTCATTCGCAGCCGAATTGGTGCACCTCAAGGTGGACCTGATCGTCGTCCAGGGCAATGCCGCGCTCGTCGCGCTCAGGCAGGAAACACAGACCATCCCCATCGTCATGACGATGATTGGGGATCCGGTGGGGGCGGGCTTCGTGGCGAGCCTGGCGAGGCCAGGGGGCAATATCACCGGCGTGGCGAACATGGCGGAGGACATCAGCGGGAAGTGGGTGGAACTTCTCCGAGACGCATCACCCGGCTCCGCCCGCATGGGCGTGCTTTGGGACCCGAACAATGCGGCGCACATGAAGATGTGGAAGGCGATCCGATCGGCTGCCGAGACACTGGGCATCGGCACGATGGCCAAGGACGTGCGCGGACCCGATGGCATCGAGGGCGCATTCGCTGCCATGGCCGCCGACAAGGTTGACGCCGTGGTCGTCCTTCCTGATCCCGCATTTGGCGCCCAGCTAAGGCAGATCGCGACCCTCGCGGCCAAGCATCGGATGGCCTCGATCTCCTTCTTCCCTGAATTTTCCCGCGCCGGCGGCCTGATGAGCTATGGCCCAAGCTTCGCGCACCAATGGATTCGCGCCGCCGATTATGTTGACAAGATCGTCAAGGGCGCGAAGCCTGCGGATCTGGCCGTTGGGCAGCCGCTCAAGTTCGAACTGATCGTCAATCGAAAGACTGAGAAGGACCTTGGGCTGGCGCTACCGTCCAGCATCTTGCTTCGCGCGGATGAAGTCCTTCAATGATCGGGGCCCAACAACGACACCCGTTGCAAGGTTCTTGATGTTGGGACGTGGCCCGGCAAGTAGATCGAAAGGGTAGCGCCGGCGCTGCGCGGGCGCGAGCTCATCGAATTCATTGCGACTCCGGCATGGACTTCCCCAATAGATTGCTGGAGGCAATGGAAAGCGGCGCCTTGCAATGATGAGCTTTGGTAATGTCATGGCTTGCGCAAGGCTCGATCGAGGCGCGACTACTGTCTAGCGTTCAGGCCCCGCTTCGCCACCTATCACGCTATGCCGATCTTGGTGCAACCACTGGAAGTTCCTCGCGCAGCAAACGTTTCATGAGTTTGCCGTTGGCATTGCGTGGCAGCGGCTGAGCGCACCAGCTGATGGTCTCGGGCACCTTGTAATCGGCCAAGCGCTCAGCGCAAAAGGCGCGCAGCGACACGTCATCAGGCGTCTGGCCCGGTGCGTGCACGAAGGCATGCACGCGCTCGCCGAGCAATGCACAAGGCTTGCCAACAATCGCGGCGTCGATCATGCCGGGCCAGGCCATCAGCACGTTCTCGACCTCGACCGAATAGATCTTGAAGCCGCCGCGATTGAGCATGTCCTTCTTGCGGTCGAACACACGCACATAGCCCTCGGCGTCGATCGAGCCCAGGTCACCCGAGTGCCAGTATCCGGCGGTGAACGACTCCGCGGTGGCCTTCGGGTTGGCCCAGTAGCCGGGTACCACCATTGGCCCGCCGATCCACAGTTCTCCGATCCGACCCGGCGGCAGTTCACGGCCGTCGTCGTCCATGACGCGCATGTCAGCGGCTGGCAATGCCACACCCACCGTATCAGCGTGGGTTCGGGTCTGGCCCATCGGCATGATGGTCGCCGGCGACGTGGTCTCTGTGGCGCCATAGGCGTTGATCAGTGTCAGCCCAGGCAATCGAGCACCCAACGCATCGATCGTCGTCACTGGCATCGGGGCGCCGCCATACCCGCCGACCCGCCAATGATCCAGTCGCGCCTGTGCGAAGCCAGGCTGAAGCAGGCACAGGTTGTACATCGCCGGCACCATCATCGTGTGCGTGATGCGCTCGGTCGACATCAGCGCGATGAAACCCTCGGCCTTGAACACTGGGACCACGACCAGCGCGCCACCGACATGCAGCATAGTGGCGATGACCGCCACCAGGCCGGTCACATGACTGGCTGGCACTGCCAGCGCGGCACGCTCACCTTCGCCGAGCTTCATGGCGGCCTGATAGTGCAGCACCGAGTGAACGATGTTGGCGTGCGTCAACATCGCGCCCTTGGGGCGGCCTGTGGTGCCCGAGGTGTACAGGATCACCGCGACATCGTGCTCGTCGGTCTGGACAGGCTCGCTGGCAGGGTGATCTACCGCCGTGATCGATTCGAGCGACACCAGCTGCACATCAGCCGGTGCCTTGCCGATGACGATGCGCAGGCGCAGCCCGGGTGCCTCCTCTGTATCGGGAAGGCGACCGGTCAGTACCGCGTCGGCGACGATTGCAGCCGCGCCGCACTGCTCGACGATGTAGGCCAGGCCCGGCCGCTGCTCGCGCACACCCACAGGCACGGCAATGGCGCCCATGCGCTGCAGTGCCAGCAGCACGGTGATGAACTCAGGTCGATTGTCGATGAACATCACGACGCGGTCGCCGCGCTGCAGCCCGTGTGCGGCCAACCCAGCTGCCAGCCGACCCGCGGCCTCATCGAGTTCCGCATAGCTGAGCCGAAGGCCTTCGCAGACCACCGACTCGGCACCGGGCGATCGGGCGACGGTGGCCGCGAACATCGCCCATAGGCTGGCTGGTCGCTGCTGGAAGCAGCGCACGATGCGGTCGCCGTACCAAGCCTCGTGGCGCATCGCCGGCACCGGGAAATCCTGCCAGGCGCTCATGGCCTACCGGTCCTCAGACGATCACTGGCGCCACGTTGGCGCCGCGTTCGATGACGAATTCGGCGTCGACCAGTCGTCGCGAGTGGTTCAGGTCGCTTTGCGCGATCAGCACCGACACCGCGGTACCCTTCAATGCAGCGATGACCTCGGCCAAGCGCTTCGATAGCGCCGGCGCCACGCCCTCGAAGGGCTCGTCGAGCAGCAGCAACCGCGTGCCCACAGCCAAGGCACGCGCCAGTGCTGCAAGCTTCTGCTGTCCCCCAGACAACAGCAACGCACGGCGGTCCTTCATCTCGACCAGTTCGGGCAGCACGCGCCATACCAGAGCCAGGCGTTCGGCCTGATCCAGGGTCTTGCTCGTCCACACCGGCAACAGGATGTTTTCCTCGACAGTCAGTTCGGGTACGAGGCCACGGTCTTCGGGCATGTAGCCGATGCCCAGCGCGGCACGGGCGTGGCGCGGCACGGTGGCGAGATTCAGGCCGTCGAAGCTGATCGTGCCCTGGCTGGGTGTCAGGTGGCCCATGACCGCGCGAAGCAAGGTGGTCTTTCCGGCGCCGTTGCGCCCGACCAGCCCGACCATCGTGCCGTCGGCCACCGAAAGCGACAGGCCGCGCAGCGCGACGACCGACTGGATGGCGACGTGGATGCCGTCGATCTTCAGCATCGCGGACTCACTCCTGGAGCAGTTCGCCCGTGACGTAGCGGCGCACGTCGTCGGCCGCCAGCGCCACGGCCGGCACATCGTCGGCGATGATGCGTCCGGCGTAGAAAGCGATCACGCGGTCGGCGTGGCGTTCGACAATGTCCATGTCGTGCTCGACGAACAGCACGGTGGTGCCCTTTTCCTGCCCGAGCGCGGCCATGATGGTGTCCATCATCGGGAATTTCTCCTCCGCCGAGACGCCGCTGGTCGGCTCGTCTAGCAGCAGCAGCTTCGGCGCGGCAGTGAGCGCCATGGCGATGTCCAGCAGCTTGCGCACGCCGCCGGGCAATTCGGCCACGCGGCGTTCGCGGTGTTCGACAAGGCGGAAGCGCTCGAGAAGTGCATCGGCCTGCGCGATGGCGCCCGGCCGCCGCGCCGGCTGCCAGAAGCTCAGGCGCTGCGCGTGGCAGGCGGTGGCCACCAGCATGTTGTCCAGCACCGTCAGGTCGCCGTACAGCTGCGGGATCTGGAATGAGCGCGCCACACCCAGCCGCGTGATCGCGCGCGGGTCCAGGCGCGTGATGTCCCGCCCCGACAGCGTGATGCGGCCTTCGTCCGGCTTCAGATAGCCAGTGATCATGTTGACGAAAGTGGTCTTGCCGGCGCCGTTGCTGCCGATCAGGCTGACCCGCTCGCCGGCCGTGATGCCGATGTCGATGTCGGCTGCGGCCACCACGGCGCCGAAGCGCTTCTGCAGCCCTTTGGCCTCGAGCACGAAGCTCACTGCGTCGGCCCCCGCATCCACAGCGAGCCTATGCCTCGGGGCAGGAAGCGGATCACGAACAACAGGAACAGCCCTAAAGCCAACTGCCAGGTGTTGGGGAAATAGGCGCTGGAAAAGCTGCGCACAACCTCGAGCACAGTGCTGGCGACGAACACCGCCGCTACGCTTTGCCAACCGCCGAGGATGGCGACGAAGACGAACTCGCCCGACGTGGTCCAGAAGCTGAAGTTCGGCTCGATGTGGCCCAGCGCCAGCACCGCCAGTGCGCCGCCCATGCCACCGCAGAAGGCGGCCAGGATGAAGTTCACGGTCATTGCCTGGCGCACCGAGCCGCCGAGGTATTCGACGCGCAGCTCGTTCTCCCGCACCGCCAGCGTGACCAGGCCGCGCGTCGAATCGAAGTACACGCGCGCCAGCAGTGACATCACCGTGGCCAGCACAACGGCCAGGAGGTACAGGATGTAGCCGGCGTGCGCGTCGGGCAGCGCCATGCCGAACAGCGTGGGCCGGCTGACATTGAAGCCGTCGGAGCCGCCCAGCATGTCCAGTTTCATCAGCAGGCCGTAGGTGACCATCGATAGGGCAAGCGTCAGCATCGCGAAGAAGATTCCGCGGTAGCGCGCAAGCAGCGGCGCGAACGGCGCGGCCACCAGCGCCGCAGCCACCCCGCCGCCGAGCGCCAGGCCCAGCGCGTCTGTGAAGCCCAGCTGGTTGAACACCAGGGCCGCCGTGTAGCCGCCAATCGCCAGCATCATGCCCTGGCCAAAAGGCACCACACCGCCGCGCATCAGGCCCACGATGCCCAGCGACACCAAGCCGTTGGCCGCGGCCATCGTGATCAGGAAGGTCAGCCATTTCGGCGCGAACCATCCGCCGAGCGCAAGCGCCGCACAGGCGGCCACGCCCAGCGCCACCGTGCGGCCGTGACTCACGCGCGCATCGCGGCGCGCCATGGGGGGTGGGGTGCCCGTGGCAGGCACGACTGCTGCCATGTCAGATCTTTCTGGCCTGAACGCGCTGGAACAGGCCTTCGGGCCGGAACATCAGCACGACCGCCATGACGACGTAGATCGAGAACAGTTCGGCCACCGGCATCACATGCACTGCCAGCGAGCGTGCCAAGCCGACAATCAACGCGCCGATCGCGGCGCCTTCGATGCTGCCCAGCCCGCCGATGATGACCACCGCGAACGACACGATGATCACACCCACGGACACCCCGGGCTGGACCGAGATCATTGGCGCAGTAAAGGCGCCGCCCAGCGCTGCGAGGAAGATGCCGATCGAGAACGCTAGCATGTACACGCGAGAGACGTTGACGCCCATGCTAGACGCCACCTCGGGGCTGTGGATCACCGCCAGCACGATCTTGCCCTGGCGCGTGCGGTTCAGGCCCCACCACACCGCCAGCCCGACGATCACCGCCAGTCCGACCAGCGCGAACTCGTAGCCGACATAGGTCTGCCGGCCCACGTCGACGCTACCGAACAGCGCATAAGGCTCCGACACGTAGTAAGGATTGGCGCCCCAAACCAGTTTGGTCACATCCTCAAGGATCAGGAACATCGCGTAGGTGACCAGCACCAGCAGCACCTCGTCGCGGCCGTAGAAGAAGCGCAGCAAGCCGCGCTCCGTCAACGGTGCCACGACTGCCGCAACTGCCACCGCTGCGAGCAGCATGGCCACCAGCGACAACCAAGGCGCCCACTGCATGGTGGCCGCCCAGCCGACGAAGCTGGCCGCGGCGTAGGCGCCCAGCGCGTAAAAGCTGCCATGGGCGATGTTCAGGATTTTCA
>Ga0316195_10001075_pt1 | contig 11887 bp, 7 predicted proteins | sample Phised1_MG_FD_204937 | JGI IMG/M metagenome (GOLD analysis project Ga0316195, IMG submission 204937) | Coastal sediment microbial communities from Maine, United States - Phippsburg sediment 1 | ecosystem: Environmental > Aquatic > Marine > Coastal > Sediment | place: USA: Maine | collected... | reverse complement strand
ATAGAAATACGCCTGCACAAAGCGTCGACAGTCGTCCGCGCCCACCCGACTTCACATTGATCATCGACTGGCCAATCATCGCGCATCCGGCCATACCGCCGATGAAGCCGGTCGCCGTATTGGCAATTCCCTGGCCGATGCATTCGCGATTTTTATCACTGTTGGTATCAGTCAACTCATCGACAATCGATGCCGTCATCAGGGATTCGAGCAAGCCAACCGCGGCCACTGCCGCGGAGTACGGCAGAATGATCGCCAGGGTCTCGAAGGTTAACGGGATATCCGGCAACAGAAACACCGGTAGCGTTGACGGCAGCTCACCCATATCGCCAACGGTACGCACATCCATCTGCAGAAACATCGATACCGCGGTCAGGGAAATAATACAGACCAGCGGTGAGGGGACCGTTTTCGTGACATAAGGAAACAGGTAAATGATGCCGAGGCCAGCGGCCAACATCACGTAGGTGAGAACCGGAACGTGGATCAGCTCGGGCAACTGCGCAATGAAGATGAGAATCGCCAGCGCGTTTACAAACCCTGTCATCACCGAGCGTGATACGAAGCGCATGACATAGCCGAGCCGCAACAGCCCCGCCACAATCTGGATCAACCCCGCCAGCACCGTTGCCGCCAGCAGGTACTGCAGCCCGTGATCCTTGACCAGGGTAACCATCAGCACCGCCGTTGCAGCGGTCGCCGCCGAAATCATTCCCGGGCGACCACCCGTTATGGCGACGATGACTGCAATCGAAAATGACGCATACAGCCCCACCTTGGGATCGACTCCGGCGATGATGGAAAAGGCAATGGCCTCAGGAATGAGCGCCAGTGCGACGACCAGCCCGGCCAGTATGTCGGGCCGAATGTTACTGCACCATTCGCTGCGCAGACGTGAAAAAGAAAATGTGTTCAAAAGCTTCTCGGGAGAAATAGATTTTTGTAAATAGACTGAAACTGCTGTGCCGCAGAACGTATTCCAGCCAGTTCCGGGCGGGAAAGATGACGAGTCAGGGAACCTCTGCAAAACTCGTCATTGCGAGTCGCGTAGCGACGAAGCAATCTTTAAGAATCTGATTTACAAAATGAAGATTGCTTCGCTGCGCTCGCAATGACTCCGAAATTAGAGTTTTGCAGAGGTTCCTTAGATTGAAAACAGCGGGGAAAGACTGATGGGGTACTGCGTTTTCTTCAGTAATTCTGTTGATGTTGCTACCGGGCAGAATTCAATTCGGCACTCATTCCGTGAGCCGGCACAGCATACCGGCAAATGACCAGCCGGGCTATTGCTAAACCGTTGTGAAAGCCGAAATATGTCACAGTTCCAGGAAAGTAATAGCGAGTAATTAGGGACAGACCACGAATAAATTGAGTCTTGCGGGATCGAGATGCCAACGCGGTCTGTACACTGTTGTTCTACTGCTCCTGCCGTTCATCCCAAACTGGAGTCACGTCACCCCCCCATCCCGACCTGCTTCGCAACCCGCGCGAGGCAGTGAGCGGCGAAACCCCCGGGCCATCGCCTTCAAAAAAATGCGCGGCAAAGAACAAATTTCCCTGATATTGGAAAGCATTGATCTTTGACCCGCACATCGCTATTTACTAGTTATTCCAGATACTTATGCTATCTATTTAGCCTGTTACGCTCATTGTGATTCCGGCGCTTAACTGTCGGCATCCGATTACGGACGTGACTTTATTCGAAGCAGACCCTGGCGAAAACAGGCCAGGAGCCAGTTTCGAACGCCCGGCAATGCAGCAGAGCTTATTACTTTAATATTTTGACTATTTAGATTGCGAGTATTCGAGAGGCGCAAAATAATGGCGGGTTCACAGTCGGTCTTTGCAGGGGAAATACCGCGAATCCATGTCCGGTATCCAGGTCCCCTGATTTCCAGCGAGTATGCCGAAGGCCCAGATTTGGCGCAGGCCCCGCCGACAGGACCGGGCCGTTAGCCGTGCCCCTGTATGCCCTCACCGTATTCGTCAGCGCCTTCCTGCTCTTTCAGGTGCAGCCCCTCATCGCCCGCTACATCCTGCCCTGGTTCGGCGGAGGGCCCGCGGTGTGGACCTCGGCGATGCTGTTCTTCCAGCTTCTGCTGCTCGCCAGTTATGCCTACGCTCACCTGAGCGTCCGCCGCCTTCGGCCCCGCACCCAGGCGATCGTCCATCTCATGCTACTCGCCGCGGCGCTGACACAGTTACCGATCACACCCTCCGACGCCCTGAAGCCAACGACCGTCGAGCACCCGACCACAAATATTATCCTGCTCCTGACCATGAGCATCGGTCTCCCTTACCTGGTGCTCTCCGCTACCGCGCCGCTGTTACAGGCGTGGTTCGCGCGGACCCATCCGGATCGCTCTCCCTACCGGCTGTACGCGCTCTCCAACCTCGGCTCCCTGATCGCGCTGGTGAGTTACCCGGTTCTGGTGGAGCCCATGCTGACACGATCCGTCCAGACCTGGGTGTGGTCCGGGACCTTCGGACTATTCGTCCTGCTCTGCGGGGCCGTTGCCGTGCGCGGCATGCGCCTCAGCGGCAGCGGGGGTGTACCGCAGCCCGAACTTACAGAGGCGGATGTACCCCCTCCGACTCCAGCCCGGCGCGCATTCTGGCTCGCACTTTCCGCGTGTGCCGTCGTACTCTTCCTGGCGATCACCAACCAGATCACGATGGACATCGCGGTCATCCCTTTCCTGTGGGTGTTACCGCTGGGGATCTACCTGCTGACATTCGTCATCGCCTTCGAGCGCGAGAGCTGGTACCTGCGCCCCTGGATGGTCGGGGCACTGGTACCGGCCCTGGCCGTCACCGTCGTCTTCATGTACTGGGCGGAGGCGGCGCCCATCCCGCAACAGCTCATAGCTTACTCGGTCATGGTGTTCGTCGGGTGCATGGTGTGCCACGGCGAGCTTAGCCGACTCAAGCCGCACCCACGATACCTGACCGGTTTCTACCTGACGATCGCGCTTGGCGGCGCTCTCGGAGGCACCTTCGTCGCGGTCCTGGCTCCGCTGCTGTTCAACGACTACCTGGAGATGCACGTGGCGCTGATCAGCGTGGCCTCGCTGACGCTCGTCGCGATGTTCACCGATCGCGAGTCGGCCCTGTTCTCCGGTCGACGCCCGGCGGTATGGATCCTGTTGACCCTGTCCATGGCCGGACTGGTCGGGGCGCTGAACCTCCACGCCCGCGAGGCCGGCGAAAATGCGTTGTTGCGCTCCCGCAGCTTCTACGGAGTCCTGACGGTTTATCGCAAGGAGGCCGACAGTCCGGACGAGCACCTGTCGCTGTGGCATGGCAGAATTCCGCACGGGGTGCAGTTCACGAACCCCAGATTGCGCACGATCGGAACCGGCTACTACGCACCCAACAGTGGCGCTGCGCAGGCGTTCAAGTACCTCGAAGCCGAGGGCGACCGGCGCATCGGGATGGTCGGGATGGGCGTTGGCACGCTGGCCACGTACGCGCGACCGGGAGACTATATTCGGCTCTACGAGATCAACCCCGAGATTCGGAACCTGTCCGACACGGTCTTTTCCTACCTGGGCGATTCGAAGGCCAACATCGACATCGTGATGGGCGACGCGCGCCTGTCGATGGAGCGCGAGGAGGCGCAGGACTTCGATCTCCTGATCCTCGACGCCTTCAGTGGTGACGCGATCCCGTTGCACCTGCTCACCCGGGAGGCGTTCGAGACCTACGATCGTCATCTTGCCTCGGGGGGCGTGATCGCCATCCTCATCTCCACCTGGCACCTTGACTTCCGGCCGGTGGTACGGCGCCTCGCCAGCCACTTCGGATTCAATGCGATTTCGATCAATTCCCCGGGCGGCAAGCTGCAGAACTGGGGTTCCGAGTGGATGATCCTGACGCGGGACGACGACTGGCTCGAGGCCGCGCCCTTCAACCACGTGTCGAGGAACCAGGCGGACGCGGGGAGTTCGCGCCTATGGACGGACGACTATACCAGCCTGTTCCAACTCCTGGGGAAGTAGCAACAGCAACACAGGGCCAGGGCTTTCTCGTTGGCCCCGGGCTTTCTCCTCAGACTTTGAAACTGTAGTCTTTATTCGGATCGCGCTCGATATCCGGCGGGTAGTTATTGCGTTTACCAATATAGTAGTCTTCGCGGGAATCGCCCTCGGACAGCTTGTTGTAGGTGATGTACAACACTCGCCTCGCCTCGCTGGTCAAGTTGGGTTGAGATCGATGCGGTGCAAAAGAGTCGAAAAAGACGGCGTCGCCAGGCTGGCAGTGGACTGCCTGGTAGTCAACGTGGCCGGTATCTTCATCGGTCAACGGCGCCCACATGGTACCCAGCACACCCTGTTTGTGCATGCCGGCGATCATTTCCAGGCTGCCGTTGGCCTCGTTGGTCTCGTCGATTGCGATCATCGCCGTGATGTGGAGGTCGGCAAATTCGTCCCAACCCGCCTGCACGTCCTGGTGCGCTTTGAACCCGTCGCCACCCGGCAGTTTGAAGTTGATCTTGTCTTTGAACAGCACCGATTCTTCACCGAAAAGTTCGCTAACCGCTTGCTGCATACGGCGCGCGGTGATCAGCTGCGAAAAGCCCTCGTGGTAGGGCACGAAATTTTCGATTCGGCACAGGATGCGCGAGCCATCTGACTGGTGTTCCTCGAAATACATCATGTACTTGCCGGGAACTTCGGGCATAGCGGCCAATTCGTCAGTCCAGTCACTGATCGCCCGGGTTTCTTCGGCCGAGTACATGCCGCGCACCACCAGAAACCCATCGCGGTGAAACTGGGCGACTTGCTCAGCGCTGAGAATTCTCTCCGCGTTCATGATTGCTTCCTCTTGTTTCGCTTGGTTCTGCCTGATTCTAGCGACGTGCTTTCAGGCTTTGGGTGACGGCTGCCGGGTGATTCGAGACCCAGTACAACATCGTTTCCGGAAGGCAGAATTATAAAGCAGCAGGGACAACCCCGCCACTGGCAGACCGGTCTGCAAACGCCAGGCGCGGAACGCCGTTGCTGGCCAGTGTTCAGTGGTTGCATCGGTAGCGGCGAACAAGGCCATCGAGCCGCGGAACGCCGCAGTTTTCAGCGGTCCGCCGGATCCAACCGTCGCGCTGCTGCCTTGTCATCGGCCAGTCGGGCAATCTCGGCAGCACCATCGGGAATGCTGTGGCCCAGGCGAAAAACCATGGTGTCGCGCAATTCTCGCATCTTTGCCCTGAAACGCTCCGGGTCGCTGACCAGGCGCTCGATCGCAGCCGGTGCATCCTCGAGGGATGCCGGAGACAGGATCTCCCCAACCTGGCTGCGGATGGCTGCTTCAATCGGTTCGATTTCCAGTTCCTGCCAGTTGGGATTACGAATTCGGCGCGGCAGGTCGATGAACAACACCGGCTTCTCCAGCCCCATCGAATACTCCAGGGCCATCGCCGACCAATCACAAACCAGCACATCGGAGCGCAGGATCGAGTCGGTTTCACCCATTCGGTCGATATATTCAAAGCGCTCATGTCCGGCAAATGCATCCCTGACCGCGGCAATCACCTCCGGCGCCTGGCGGTTGCTCTGGTAGTGCGGGCGCATGATGACCTTGTAACCGGCCTCCAGCAGTACGCCGATGAGTTCCTTACCGCAGGTATTGAAGATCGAATCATCACCCCAGGTGGGCGCGACCAAAACGGTTGCAGGCTCACCCTCTGCCTTATGCGCCGAGTATGCCTTGCCCTCGGCGATGACCTCTTCCAGTCGCGGATGGCCGTAGTCAAACAGGTGTTTTGCCGGCAGCCCCTTCAGCTGTTCCCGCTTGCGGATTTCCTCGATCTGCTGGGGGCCGGCGCAAAACAGACTTTCGTAATGGTCATACGAGTTTTCGTTGTCGACCATGTGCGTGCTGCCCATGCTGTGAAAAAGGTAGACGTAGTGCACCGGGTAGGTAGAACGTTTCAGGTTGAGGTTCTGCAGGTCCATCATGGTCAGCACAAAAATATCGGATTTATTGAACTGAAAGAATAAGGTCAGAAACAAGCCTTCCGGAATCCAGATGGCCCGATAGTGCTCATGCGTGTATTCGAGGCCGGGGTCATTTTTGTCGGAAGTCACGTAACAGACTTTGCGATTGAGCGGCCCGTTCAATTGCTCGATCAAACCGGAAAACTGGTGCCAGTCCTGGCCGCTTTCCGAGTACACGACAATATTGCGCCATTCCCAGGGCAGACGCTTGAAGTGCCGCCAGCCCTTCCAGCCAGAAAAAAAAGACATTTCGCCCGACCTCGCTGCTTTCGCTTACCTCGATCCGGTCACGGCAAGCATGGTGGTGTCGGCCAGCATCGACATTTTTGTCTCGGTCGCGCTGGCCGTGAAAACATACTCGCTAAAGATCAAGGGTTTGTTCGTGCGTAACAATGGGCAGATAGCCTGTGATACCGGCTCGCTGCAGGTTAGGGGTAATGGATGATTCATGCCGGGACTTTAGCAAAGTCTGGAAACGATAAACATCCCATTTCCACTATTCCAGCAAACATCAAGGCAGGATAGCTTCTGCAGGACCCTCGCTATCGACATGGAGAAATGCCTGCTATTCCCTGCTCTCTATTCGATTGCATGGCCTGCGGCCTGATGTCAGGTGCAAGGCCTGACCCAGTGTTCCCGTGGCGATCGTGCCGCGGGCAGCGGATGCGCAGTATCAGATCTCGATGTCCTGGGCGAAGCAGATATAGTCCATCAGCGGCAGCGCGGCCCTGAAGGTCTTTTCCACCTCGCGCACAAAACCGTCGTCGAGAATGATGTCCGGGCGCTCGCGACGCATCAGGAAAAAACTTTTCCGTTTGAGGTCTTCGATGTGTTCATGCTCGGCATCGAAACCCCGCGGCGGGCGCTTCAAACCGTCCCCGCCGATGCCGCCGAAGTATTTCTTCACGGCACGGCTCGTCTTGATCTCCCGCCAGGTGCGCGGATTATCGACGATGGTGTTGCGTATCTTCATCAGCTCGTCGTTGGGCGGCATCCAGATCCCGCCGCCGAACACGGCCTCCTCGGTGGAGAGATGCACGTAGAAACCGACCGTATGCGCGTCCTTGCCGAGTTCATGGCGAAACTGGCAGGCCGCATGCAGCTTGTAAGGGCGCTTGTCTTTTGAGAAACGCACGTCGCGGTAAATGCGAAACATCGAACCGCCGTGCGGCCGGGAATCGGCAATAAAATGCGGCGAAATCTTGCGCAGCCGGGGCGCCATCGCATCGATGAAAGCGCACATCGGCTGCACCACCGCCTGCTGATAATCCGGTTTATGTTCGTTAAACCAGTCTCGGTTGTTATTTTTCGCCAGTGCCTGGTAAAAATCGAAGAATGCTGGCGTAAACATATTAAATTCTCAAAGCAACAAGGGGTTCAATAATGGCAATAAGCCTGAATGGCACTATACCCAAGTCCGAATCCGACGTCATGGCGCGCAGAAACTGCAGGGCCAGGTTTTTGCTTGAGAATTCTTGAGTCAGGAATCAGACACCTGATCCCGGATGGATGCGCGGAGGCGGTTGTAAGCCCGGGCGTCCGGAGCTGGGCTGGGCTCGTGCCAACTAGCGAGAGTTGCGACAGCTAGCCAGCAGCGCGTCGATTGGAGTTACCAGCATTATTGCCACCTGGAGCGAGCGAGACCTCGCTACCGCCAGTCGCATGGCTTGGCAGCCAGCCACGCGCGGCCTCAATCATCGTCGTCGCCGTAACCTTCGGGTAACTTATGCGCAATACCCTTGTGACATTCGATGCAGGTTTCCCCGGTTTTCCTGTCGACTACTTTTTGCATTTTCTCAGCCGCACGACGCCCCTGCTTGTGAAAATCCATCGACTCGAATGAATGACAATTGCGGCACTCCCGGGAATCGGTTGCGCGCATTGTTTCCCAGACATGTTCCGCCATTTGCAGCCGCTTGGCCTCATATTTTTCCGGCGTATCGATACTGCCAACCATTTTATGATAAAGCTCATTGGTCGCCTGCACTTTACGCACCATCTTTGGCAACCATTCCCGCGGCACGTGACAGTCGGAACAGATAGCACGCACTCCAGCCGCATTTTTATAGTGGGCGCTCTCCTTGTATTCCTCGTAGACATAACTCATTTCATGGCAGGACGTACAGAAGGCGAGGCTGTTGGTTTCTTCGACAACGGTATGCAGCCCACCCCAGAAAATAATGCCGCACAGGATGCCGCCAGCAAACACCATCAGGGTTGCTTTGGTAATTCGCTTACGCATGGTCTGCACCGTCTGCAAAAAAGCCCCTTACGCGAGTAAGGGGCCTGACCAACTGATACAACCGGGAATAATAAATCCGGTTATTCCTGGGGTAAGGTTTGCAGGTAGGCAAGAATATCTACCGATACCTGGAGATCAAATGCACGCATGGCCGGCATCTTTTCGTCCGGTTGACCATTTTGTATCTTCTGAATGATCTCCCATGGGTTCTTGTTGGCGAGCCCACCCAGTGCCGGCATATCGTCTGGTTCCTTACCGGATTTCGCATGGCAGCCCGCACATACCGTGTTGTAGTAGCGTTCACCCTGCGCGATATCACCTTTGGCCTGTTTCGATTTTCTGTCGATTACGGCGTCCATATCGAATTGCCCCTTGGTGATAAAATTAGCCAGATCGATGAAATCCTGATCCTCCATCTTGCCGGCAAAGCCATGGGTTGAATCCTGCATTGCCGCAATGACCTTCGCATTCGAAGCGCCCTGCAAATGCTTCAGACCCTTGATGCCTGTTTTATAGGATCCGGAGGCATAGGCGCCGTCCTTGCCCATCAAGTCCCAACCATGACAGGCCTTGCAACGGTGCGTGGCGTTGCCTTTTTTCTTGGTGTTCGAGGCAGGCCATGCCGGGTGTGTTTCCGAGGGCTTCGCAGCCCCTGTTACCGCGAACCATTTATCGTATAACTTGCCACCGCGTGCCATCGAGGAATCCTCCTCCGCGGCGAAAGCAACCTGTGAAAAAACTAAAACGGACGCCACAACTAAAATACTGATTACATTCTTCATCTTGCCCTTCCCCCCAATGAATTTGAGTCCGTCAATCCTGAAATCGATGAACATCTGTATTTTCACCTGTATTTAAGGAGTAGTTGTAAGCTTCTGACGGTTGAGGCGCATCTAAGTCACCTTGCCTTGATGTAGATCAACTAGGACCCAGTCTGGGGCGAATTTATTCATGCCCCGCAAACCTCGGGGGCGGTGATTTCTGATTGTCGTCCCAATGCTGTGAACACAGACCGGGGTCCCTGCGGAGTCACCTGCGGATGGTCGCTTTGTAACAACTGCTTTGGAGAGGCTCTTGTTGAAAGCCTGGTGGCCATCAGTGTGGCGATAGCTTCAACCTGTTTTCGTTCTGGTCGATAAAAAATTCAAAATGGCGCAGGAAATTCATACCCAACAGCCCGTCGAACTCCTGGTTGTCAAATTCGTCAATGACACCTACCTCGATATTTTCAACTACCACCTCATCCAGTGCGAGGCTATCTAAAGTAACGACAGGCGCCCTGATTCGACCGCCAGCAGTACTAAACCACGCGCTTCTGTCAGCCGATTGATAGGGTATCCTCAGCGCCTCCAACAATCTCCTGCTTATGATTGAAAGTGATGCGCCCGTGTCCAGTAACAATACGGCAGCCTGGGAGTTATTCAGCCACGCATCGACCAGAAACTGATTACCGAGTGCCTGCAGTGAAACTGCGGCAGCAAAGTTCCCGTCCGCTTGCGCGTTGTTTTCCATTCGACGAATTATGTCGTTCGCCTTTTCGGCAACGGCAGCATCATGCTGCGCCAGCTCAAGCGCTTTTCGAGCATCGACTGCATTGCCCAGCGCAAGGTAGGCCTCCGCAAGCCCGATGAAATGCAATGCATATTCGGGCTCAAGTTCGGTTAATCGTTTATACAGATTCAACTGCGCCAGGTAGTCTTTTCGAGCCGATAACTGTGCACTGTAATTCTGCTCGGTTGATCTGATTGCCTTTACCGTTTGTTCTATATCTTCGGCAGAATGGGCATAAGATTTTGCCTGAAACAATACTTCGATCGCTTCCATTTCATTGTCTGCATCCCGGTAAATATCAGCCATCAATAACAAGGCAAAAACATCGCGGTATTCGTATTTGAGATAGAGGTCGAGCAAGGCATAGGCAGTGACGGCCTGGCCCGCTTCGATCAACGATTCCGCGTGATCGATTATTATTTTTCGATGCTCAATGGCGTCACTTGCAGATAGCTGACCCTGAATAGCGGGATACTGTGCCATTACTGCTTCGAATTCACCGCTGCGCAAGTGTTCGAGCGTGATATCAAATACCGAAGCAGGCCTCAGGCCCTGTTTATCCTTGCCGGGCCGATTCAGGGTCTCACCAACACTCTCCCGGGAGGTCAACTGGGATGCATCAATCGCTGCCTGGGGTAAAAGCGTTGAATCTACCGGATTGGCACTGGCCATCTCGGTAGACGCATCGTAGTACATCCAGCTCAGTATCCAGCCAAGGGTAAATACGCAACCAAGTAAGACCAGTAACCTCATGTTCAAGCAAACAGGCTCCACATTGCCATCATCGAATTATGGCGACAGTTTACCCGGAAAGCGTATCGGGGCAGGTCTTTGATTTTTAATTTTGAGCCAAAACTCAAAGACCCGATTGCGTACGATGAACTGCCTCACTCTGCTGTGCGCAGAACAGCCACCTGGATCGCAGCGAACCGCAAGCGCACAGGAACAGGAACAGGAACAGGAACAGGAACAGGACATCAGCATCCGGGCCCCTGGAAAGCAAGCCTGTGATCGTGGCTCAGCCCGATTTAAGCGCCGCATCCATTGCGGGAATGGCCACTTTAAAGCCGATACGGCTGGCTTCGTCGTGCAGGCGTCGAATGTTCGCCATCGTTTCCTGGTCTCGACTTCCGCGTCCAACGGCCGCGAGCGCGCGACCGCGTTCGATGAAAAAATCGCACCGTGGCATCGGCTCGAGAGCGGTGTAATCTTCGAGTGCGCGAGCGTAACGCTCGACTTCGTCCCATTCAGCCATGCGCAGACACAATTCCATCGCGCTGATGTAGAAACCAACATGGTTGTGACTGACACTGTCTTTTTTCAGCAAGGCTTCTGCTTCATCTAAAACTGCGCGACGCTCATCCGAGTCTTGTGTCGTGTTGGCAAGGTCTGCGAGTGCGCAAGGGCCCCAGAAGGCCATGCCCGATTCCGAGCCTCGTAATATCTCGATCGCCTGTTTTGCGTGCTGATAAGCTTCTAAATGGTTGCCCTGGTTCAACTCGATGTGACTGAGCCTGCAATAGCATTCTCCCTCAAAAAGCTTCGATCCCAGTTGCTGGCTGACGGTCATGGCGCGTTGCACATAGTGCTTGCTGTCGGGCAAATTGCCTAAATCCAGTAGCATACCCCCATAAACCGAGGTAACAACCATCTCGGCACGAGCGTGACGGGTTTTAACCGCCAGTTCGATCGCTTCCTGGATATCGACCAGAGCCGACTCGAAATCGTTTTGATGCCAGTAAAGGTATCCTCGCATCGTCAGGTTTGCTGCCATAACCCGGCCGTATCCATGCTTGCGCGCCAGTTCGATACATTGATCGAAATAGCCTTGCGCCGAAATATAGCGACCCCTAATGTATTCAGCGTCTCCCAGCCCGCTGAGGGCGCGGGCTTCCAGTTCCGGGGAATCCGCGTCGCGCGCCGCATTCAAAGAGACGGTGCTCGTCTCGAGGCATGCCTCATACATGCAGCGGAAAAAGTACACGCCACCGCGTAACTGGTTGATCACGGCCAGTTCACGCAGCAGGTTATGCGCGCTGGCAATTTTATCGGCCTCGTCGAGTACATTGAGTAACTCGTCGTGGGTTTCAATCAGCAC
>Ga0316195_10001074_pt1 | contig 11892 bp, 11 predicted proteins | sample Phised1_MG_FD_204937 | JGI IMG/M metagenome (GOLD analysis project Ga0316195, IMG submission 204937) | Coastal sediment microbial communities from Maine, United States - Phippsburg sediment 1 | ecosystem: Environmental > Aquatic > Marine > Coastal > Sediment | place: USA: Maine | collected... | reverse complement strand
TCCATAGTCAGCTGCGGGAAACGGACATCCCTCAAGGCCTCGGCCATCATACTTTGCGAAATGACCGTGCAGCCCTGCAACCATACGACAGTCGTACATATAACAATCATGCGTGTAAATCGGTTCATACCAGAGACTCCCGGCAAACATTCCAACGCCCTGCCGAGACAGGCACGGGTTACCGGATAGTTTCAAGATGGGGATGACGGTCGTCAACGTCAATCCGATATCGATACGTCTTTCGCCATTTCCCTGCTGGCCCCCGCGGTTCTTGACACCGTACCGTCGATCGATACATATACCCGTAGGCTGTAACAACTCAGCCGCGGCTCTGCCATGCATCATCCATCCGAACGCCACGAAAGGGGGACCATGTCATCCCACTGCAAAGAATCCAGCGTAGTCCATGAGGGGCGAGTGTTTGCGCTTCACCGTGACCGCGTCACCCTGCCCAATGGCGTCGATACAACCCTGGACGTCATACGCCATCCCGGCGCAGCCGCTGTTGTCCCAGTAACGGCGCAGGGCAACGTCCTTTTGATTCGCCAATTCCGTTATGCGATGGATGGCAACATCTGGGAAATACCCGCCGGGACCATGGAGCCGGGGGAATCGCCGCTGGCATGCGCCCAGCGCGAACTGGGTGAGGAAATCGGTGTTTCCGCCGCCCGGTGGCACAAATTGGTCGACCTCATGCCGTTGCCGGCCTATTCGGACGAAATCATTCATCTCTACCGGGCGGAAGAACTCTTTCCGGTGAAACAGCATCTTGACCCGGATGAAATTCTCGAAATTCACGAATTCAGCTATAAGAACGCACTGGAAATGATCAGGACGGGCGCTATTCGAGATGCCAAAACCATTGCCGGTCTGATGCTGGCCAAATCAGCCCCGGGAAATACACCCTGCACGCAACCTGCCGTGACCCAGAGCGAATGAAGGGGGACGGAATCTTCAGGAGACACGCGCGCCACTCGGATTCGCAGGATGGTCGTGCCGATGGGCGATGAACCCAATCAATCCTCGCGGGACAGCTCGGAATAGGGAAATTCACGACTGGCATCGTTGCCCATGGCATCCGTCCACGCCGGCGCTTCGTTGGCACCCAGCGATGACAACTGGTTCAGAGCCTCGCGAATGTCTTTCGACCCCTCTTGGTAAATGCGGTTGACCGCCTGATACTCCGCTTTAACCTGCTTGAGTGAAATGCGTCCTTCGGTTTGTTTCAGGGTCACGTACACCAGATCCCGAACCGATTGCCAGCTGTCACGACGCGTCTGATTGCGCAGTGACGTCAGTCCATCAAGCTGCTTCAGTTGATCACGATGGAAACGCCCCCGCAACCAACGCCCGACGGTGCTCATCCAGAGTAAGAAGACAAGCAGGCCGCCCCCCCCTCCGATGGCGCCCAGCAGATAAGGTTCGGGGCCAAGGATACCGCCCACCACCAACCCCGCCAAAGTCGACCCGCCCGCCAGCAAACCGATAAGCATGCCCACCAGGACCTGCTTCAAACGATATTTGTTCGCCTGGCCCCGGTAATTAACGAGGGCTTCCAGCAGATGCGAAAGTCTCTCGCCGTGGGTTTCCACAAAAGTGGCCAGGTTGTCCAAGCGGTAGCGCGGTGCCTTCAGGACTGCTTCTCTTAGCTCCATTCTCTGGTTGTCCAGGTAATGAAGATAATCAAGATCCCTCCCCAGCTCGCCCGGCGGAGTCGACATGGCATGCGGTGAATAGGTCAGCCGGATCGGCGGAATGTCTTTGCGGCCGGTCATCTGGGACAGGTTCCAGCAAAGCGTGCCATAGACCTGCAGCAGATCGATCAGGGAAGCGCACTCGTCGATACGATTCAATACAAATAGAACGCGATCTTCGAAGGTTTTGGCTGGAAGGGTATCTCTCAGACTGGTATGGGTTTCACGAACGGTACCCGCCTTATGAGGATCGAAAAGCACCAGCACAAGATCCGCCATCTGAGCCAGATCGCCGATGACTTCCTGGTAGTTATAGCCCCGGTCCCGCTCGGTAATGCTGTCCAGCATACCGGGGGTATCGATAATGGCGAGATTTTCAAGAAATGTCGAATTGACTTTTTTCAACCGGAAATGGGCGGCGAACCGCTGCCCATAGCGCTTCAACGTTTCAAAAGGGTACTCGGGATCGTTCAGCAAGAATTTCCCGTCCCGCGACTCCACGACCTGGACCGTATCTTTCTCGGCATCCGAATCAGGTTCGCCATAGGTGATGACCGTAAAAGAATCGTCCGTGGGTGCCTGCCCTGTCGCCTGGATTTTTATGCCCAGGAAATCGTTAATCAGGGTTGATTTCCCGGAAGAGTAATTCCCGAGAACCAGAACCAAAGGTCGCCATTTAATGTTGGCTTCCAGCGGCACTTCGCTATATCCGTATCGCAAAGCGACTGGGGAAAGGTGCTCTTCAACCAGATCGAGCAATTCCGATCGCAGGGATTCAATATAGCTATCGCGGTTCATCGCATCTCCGTAATCGCAGCCAGAAGCGTCCTTCATTTTGGGGGCGGTCGGTGGTACAAGCATCGGAAGAAAATCTTGAGCCGCCCACTGCTTTGGAGCCGCTTCGGCCTTTATAATCGACTTTAATAGAAATAGCCAAATTGATAAAGCTTTTTATAGTCGCCGGTCGGTTACCCGAAGCGCGTCTCCCGGCTGTTTTATTCATCGGCCGACTGTTTTTCCCCGGCCTGTTTCAGTTTCCGTTCGCGTTCAAGAAACGTTTTCAACTTGTTCTGGATGCGACCATAGACGGTATCGGACGGGTAAAACCCCATCTCGTCCGGGATGCCGGCCAGGATGCCCGTCAAAATTTGAATTCCCTCGGTGACATTGGCGACCTGATATATATGGAATTCCCGCTTGCGCACCGCATCCACCACTTCGTTTTTGAGCATGAGGTTGGTGAGGTTGGCCTTGGGGATCATCACACCCTGGGAACCCGTCAAGCCTTTCTGGCGGCAGACATCGAAATAGCCCTCAATTTTCTGGTTCACCCCTCCAATCGCCTGAATTTCACCTTTCTGATTGACCGACCCGGTCACGGCAACACCCTGCTGAATCGGTAAATCCGCCAGACTCGAAAGAATGACGTATAGCTCGGTTGAGGAGGCACTGTCACCATCAACCGGCCCGTAGCTCTGTTCGAAGGTCAGACTGATCGAGATACCGATCGGCGCATGCTGCGCAAAGGTTCGTCCCAGATAACCACTCAGAATCATCACACCTTTATCGTGGGTGCGGCCGCTCAAATCGGCCTCCCTTTCGATATTGACAATACCCGGTTTGCCCATGAAGGTTTCCGCCGTGATACGGCTTGGTCGGCCGAAGGCGATATCGCCCATTTGGTATACCGCCAGGGCATTGACCTGGCCGACCGAGACACCCTCGACGTCCAGCAGGACGCTTTGGTTTTCAAACGATTCGCGCATCTTCTCTTCATAAAGATTGTAGCGAAAACGACGTTTCTGGATGGCGTATTGAACATGTTTGCCGGTAATCGTTTCTTTGTTCTTTTTGCGGGCCCAGTAGTCCGCCTCTTTTAAGATTCCCACGATCGGGCCGAAACGCAGGGACAATTTATTCTGGTCCGCCGCAAACCGTTCCCCGTATTCAACCATCGCGGCCACCCCCCCCGATGTGAACGGCAGGAGGTTTTCCTCACGGCAGGCCCGCGCAATGAAACGGGCGTAAAGCTTCACCGTTTCGGGTGTCAAATCGGTTTCAAAGTCAAAATCCGCACGCACCTTGAAAATTTTGTCAAATTTTGAATCGTGATTCTGGAGGGTTTCAAAGATTGCGTAGCTGCCTATCAGGATCACCTTGACATCCAGTGCTATCGGTTCCGGGCGGAGGGAAGTTACGCCATAGCCCATCTCCGAGGCTATGTCTTCGATGCACAGCAGTTTGGTCTGCAAGGCGCGCTTAAGCGCTTCCCATACCAGCGGGTTCATCATGAGCGACTCGACTTCCATGATCAGGTAGCCGCCATTGGCCCGCAGCAGGGCGCCCCCCTGAACCATCGTAAAATCGGTCTTCACCCCCCCCAGATAGGCGCGCTTCTCAATGTGGCCGAAAACATTCTGATAGGTGGGGTTGGGCTCCAGAATGACCGGTGCCCCTTTCAGGGTTTTCCGATCGGCAATGACATTGACGATATAGCGTTTAAAATTGAACGCACTGAATTGATGGCCGTTTTCACCCGCCGCCACATTCTCGTCTTTGGTGGGAAGGAAGAAATGGATGTTTTCGAGCATGTCTTCCTGAACTTGATCAAGGAAGCTCAAAATAGCCGGGCAACCTTCAAAAGCCTTGCGCACTACATTCAATCGGCGGCGAATAACGAAGAGCGCCGCCTCCCGCATGAGCTGCTCCATATCCGACTGGTGCTGCTGCGTAACCTGGCTCGTGCTGAGCTCGGTCTCTTCGATGACCGACTGGAAAAGGCGTATGGCCTCTTTGATCTGGGCCTGCTCAGGTTCGGACAGGGCCGCAAAGTCTTCTTTGGTAATGGGCTGGTTGTTTCTTAAGGCCAGGGTCTGGTATCCCATTTTTGTCCGGTTGATGCGAAGGTTGCTCTCGGTAGCCTTGGCTTCCAGTTCTTCGAACAGGGTTTCCTGGGTGCGGGCATATTTCTCCTGGAGACGCGCCTGCCGGTCGAGGAATTCCTTGTCGCTGAATATCTTCGGCAATGCCGTGCGCAAATCCGAAACCAGTTTGCTCATGCCCTTGGAGAATTCAGTTGCCCTTCCGGCAGGTACCGCAATGGCTATCGGACGATATTCATCTTGAAAATTATTGACCAGACACCAATCATCGGGGCGGGGCTGCTTCTGAGCGTGTTTGCTCACAATATCACCCACAATGGTCTGTTTCCCGGTCCCCACAGGGCCGGTGACAAAAATATTATAGCCCGCGCTTTTCATGTTGAGACCGAAATCGATAGCCTGAACGGCACGCTCCTGCCCGATGACGGACGCCAATGGCTGCAGTTCGGAGGTATCCTGGAAATCGAATTGGCCGGGATCGCAGACATGACGAAGATTTTCAGCCTTAATGGCATACTTTTCCAGCATGAGCCCATCCTCTCGAAAATAGTCGTTATAGTGAATGATTCCGGGAGTGGTACATTTATCCCAGCGCTAAAGTTTACGGGGATGGTTACAGAATTCTCTGTCCCAGGCCAGAGGCAACGAGATCACGGGTCAAGCGGGCGCTCTGGTTTCGGATATCCAGAATAGGGTTGAGTTCCACCACATCCAGGGAATGCATACCGCCCCGCTCGGCGATGGTTTCCATACACAGATGCGCCTCCCGATATGTCAATCCGCCGGTAACGGGCGTTCCTACACCGGCCGCCACCGCCGGATCGACGCAGTCCAGATCAAAACTGACATGCACATGGTCGACAGCGTTCAAGCGGCGCAGCACGTCTGTCATAACCGCGTCCATTCCACGTCGATCCACATCCGTCATGGTATAGACAGGCACACCCAACTGCTGGATGATTTCTTTTTCCGCCGGATCGATGCTTCGAACACCCACAATAGCAAAATGCTGCGGCGCCAGCTTCGGCGAAAACCCTCCTATGCCCGTCAATTCCGGATGGCCTAATCCTAAAGCGGCCGCCACCACCATCCCGTGAATATTCCCCGAAGGGGTCGTTTTATCCGTGTTGGCATCGGCATGGGCATCCAGCCAGATAACACCCAGTTTACGATCATGCTTACGGCAGTGTGCGGCGACACCGGCCATGGATCCCAGCGCCAGAGAATGATCCCCCCCGATGCACAGCGGCATATGGCCACGTTCAAGTGACGACGCGACCTGCTTACTGAGGATCTCGGCCGTCCTCACGATCTCATGCATGTACTTTAGGCGACGATTGGTGATCGTCTGGCATTCTTTGATGCCGATCGCGATGTTCCCCTGGTCATGAACCCTGTAGCCGAGCGCCGTCAGTTTTTCCTCCAGGCCGGCGATCCGCAGAGCCGAGGGGCCCATATCGACACCACGGCGATTGGCGCCCAGGTCCATGGGAAACCCGATGATATCGATGTCGTGTGAAGGCGTTGCACGCGAGGCCGCCATCGCCGCCTTGCCATCCACGTCGGGCATCATTCCGTCTCCTTGACCGTCAGCTCCCAGGCTTTGGGATCATAGACATCGCGTAATTTCCGGGAAGCGCCTTCCGGCGTTTTGGTTCGCCAGGTCAGCACGAACCGATCCTCCCGCATGCCGTCCACGCCGTAGGTCCATCCATCCGGCTCTTCCGTCAGGGTTAACCTCACGACACCACTATATCGCTCTCCGCGGGCACTTACCTCGGCCATTTTAATGATCACAGCGTTTCCCTTTCGCGCCAACGGTACGAACCACTCGACACCGGTCATAAGACCTGCCGAAGTCTATGAATTGATATCGTTTTACATTTTTGGATCTCACACTGCAACCTGGAATCTGTCGAATTCAAGGCTTCCATGTTAAATCAGCTTGTTAGACCTCCACCCAACGGACCGGTGGCACCGACACAAAACGACGACCACCTGCCACTCCGGTAGTTAATATCATCAATCGTCCTTGCCGGATCCTGCGGTCTAAAATGCCCATTTCGGCGATATGGATACCCGCCAGGACGACCAGGTGGCGCGTGAAGAATTCAAAGCGCTTTTTCCACAGGGGATATGAAGGTCTTCGAGGTTATCGATATCGATCGGGATAACGCCCTCAGTCATGAGGAATGGCATCGCGTCAAGAAAGCGCACGGGCTCACCCATCAATAAGGCATGCGCACCCGTCTTCGACGCCCCTGGTGCCCTTCCGCATCACAGTCATTTATATCCGATCAGCAACCCGGAATCATTGGGTGAATCGAGGGGCAGACGCTCAATGGCATGCAGCCCGGCTTTTTTCAGCATGGCTTCGACCTGTTCCTGGGAATAAGCCTGGCCGCCGTCGGTGCCCAACAGCATATTCAGCATAAAAAGGGTCGGGAACAGAGGGCCGTCCATGGTGGCGTGCAGGAAAAAATCATGGACGATCATCATTCCGCCAACTTCCAGAGCGTCGACGGCTTTGCCAATGAGGGCGCGACAGTTTTCAGGATTCTCGGCGTGCAGGATATGGGACAACCAGATCACGTCGAAATGACCGGGCAAAGGTGCGGTCAGGTAATTGCCGGGCGCAAATTCAATCCGGTCCGATAATCCAAACCGCCCGATGGTTTCCTCGGCAAAAGGCTGTGTTCCGGGCAGATCGAACACGACGGCCTGCAGGGCCGGTTGACTCTGGCAGAAGTGGATGGCGTATGTTCCGGGACCGCCCCCAAGGTCGAGCAGTCGCTGACGATTCGTCAAATCGACCGCCGCAACCACGCGGGGTGCCAGCCCCATGGCAAGGTTGAACATCCCCATCAGGAAATGCCGGCGTGCCTCGGGATCGTCAAACGACGATCTCGTGCGCACGGGACGCCCGGTTCGGACGGCTTCATCCAGAGCAGCCCAGGACGGCATCAATTGGTGGTGATGGAGAATGATGTGCCCTTGATAGGTTTTGGAGGTTTCATCCAGAAACAGCCGACTCTCATCCGTATTGCCAAAATGCGGGCCTTCCTTGCGCAGCAACCCCATCGCTATCAACGCGTTCAATAGCATGGTGACGGCACGCGTGTCCGCCTGAATCATCTCCGCAATCTGTTCTGCGCTGCGGGCTTTCCGGCCGATGGTCGTGAACAGCTTGAGTTTAACGCCGGCGTGCAAGGCACAGGTCTGCCAATACTGACCGGAAAGCCCCAACAGGCGTCCGGGATTGGGGGTCGGCGGCATCATCGTGGTTCTCCTTTGCATCGGATTGAGGGCACACGCAGGAACATGGCCGGAGCGATAGCCATGCACCCATCCGTACCACCGATCTTGTTCCTGTTTACAGGCATCGCAGATGTCCTCCTGCCTGTCGTCAAAGGCATGAATCCCCATGCGGGTTGATTTGTGGGTTCCGCCTGATTATGATCTCATGGTAGTGCCAGCGCGGCGTCGCAAACGACAAATTGCCCGCCGGGCAAGCATTAAAATTAACGGCACCCTCTTTCGATATCATGGTCTGTCTCCAACGCTGACGATGTCCGGGTTAAGCACAGGCGAGAGACGGGTACCAACACAATATAGGAGCATGGCATGGCGAAAAATAACTCTCCCGGGAGTCAGTATGTGTCCAAGCAAACACTTGTAACATCGGTTTTCGTGGCCCTGATGGTAGGGTTCTTCGGCGGACTCGTTTTCGGAATATACAAAACAAGTTCAGGGTTGCCGACGGCACAATCCGGGAACATGCCTGGCGATGACGGGCGTGCGCAAATGCTTCAAGCCCTGACGGAAAAAGTTCGCCAGGACCCGAATGATACGGACGCATGGATACAGCTCGGGCATTTGAATTTCGATCGCAATGCCGTTCCGGAAGCGATCGAAGCCTATGAAAAAGCGTTGGCGCTGCAGCCCGACAATGCGCCGGTGCGCACGGATCTCGGTATCATGTACCGGCGCGCCAAGCGACCGGAGGAAGCCATCCGGGAATTCGACCGCGCCATCGTCATTGATCCGAAACTGGAGAACGCGCGATTTAACAAGGGCGTTGTACTGTTGCACGATCTCAACGACAAGGCGGGAGCACTCCAGGCATGGGAAGAACTCTTAAAAATCAATCCGGTGGCGATGGCCCCCAACGGTCAATCCGTGGATGAGCTTATCATGCATTATCGCGAACACGAATAGCCATGTCTATGGCATCGCAGCATGACTCGGGCAAAAATATCATAGCCGGTGGCAGGCCAGGTTTTGATCCCGGCATTCCTCCAACTTGCGGATATGCTGTTCCTCGTCGGCAATAATGTCGTCCAGGCAGGCTTGTTCCGCCGCATCCGCTAACAAGGTGCGGAAAAGACGATAAAACTCGACCGTGTCCTTCTCAAACGTGATCATGATCTTCAGCAGATCGTTGACATCTTCAATTTTTGCGAAATCAACCTCTTCCAAGGAAAAGCTGCGATTGCCCACGATGCTTTCCAGCATGAGTTTGCCCAACTCATCCATCAGGATATTTTCCACTTCCAGGGCCAATTTCTTCCGAATATCAGTGAAATGACCGGCATGACGCGCTTCTTCCGCCGCCATCCAGGTCAGCATTTCAACCAGTTCCGGATCCTCCGTCCGCGTAAGCGCTTTCCGATAAACGGATTCGCCGTTGCGTTCAATTTGGATGGCCATATCCAGCACATCGCGCAGATTAAACATGTCCCCTCTTTCGTTCGATTGGATATCGGTTAAAACGCCCGAAATCCAAATAACGCCCTCTCGGTCCTTGTCATGAGTATGGTCGGCAAACGGGATCAATCCTGACAGTGGAAGGGCAGGATAACTTGCGGCTTTGCCGCGCCGGGCATCCTTGCGGATATAAGACACGATTTGGATCTCGCTTGACAAGCGACCTCGAACCAATTATCGTATTTTTACGATAAACAATTTAATGCTATCATGTCAACGGTAATCCTATCAATCCGACCATCGATATAACCGGCGCAGCCATTCAAATGGAAGCGATGGCCCGCATCTGTAAAGCCCTGGGACATCCCGTGCGCATGCAGATTGTCGAATTCCTGAAAGCGGAAAAACAGTGCTGTTGCGGACAGATCGTAAACCGCCTGCCCCTGGCCCAATCCACCGTCAGCCAACATTTGAAGAATCTCAAGGATGCCGGCGTCGTCATCGGCGCGGTCGAAGGTCCGGGGACCTGCTATTGTCTGAATAAATCGTTGCTGAGACAGTTTAAGAACAGTCTCGCAAATTTTATCGATTAGCGACGGGACCCAAACCCCATGACCGAGGATCGCACTGCCACCGATCTGAACAACGAAAACACCCCACCGCATGCCATGCCCCGCGCACCGCTCGGCATCCTGTCCGCAGTTCCGAAGCATCAGGTCGAGACCTGCTGCCCGGCGCCACCTGCCCTTCAGACCCCCCGGCCCGTGTCAACGCTGGTTGCATTCCAGAGCCCAAGCCTACTGGGTGATACGCCCTCTGCGATAGGTGCGGTGCCACGGCTGAATACCCGGTTGACCACACGGGATCGATGGGGCGGATTAAAAGTTCGTCTGGGGTTGGGACGCGACCGATACGCGGTGGAACCAGGGCTCTATGCGGTCGGCCATCCGGACCCGCAGGCACCGGTGCTGGTCACGGCCAACTATAAACTTTCGCTGGACAGCCTGCGCAAGGAACTGGCCCATCTGGACGCCTGGATTCTCGTTCTGGATACCAATGGGGTAAATGTCTGGTGTGCGGCGGGTAAAGGCACCTTTGCCACCGAAGAACTTCTCCACAGGCTGAATGCCTGCAGATTGGATCAGGTCGTGACCCATCGACGGCTGGTGCTGCCGCAGTTGGGCGCCAGCGGCGTGGCCGGGCATGAAGTTCAACGTCGAACCGGTTTTCGGGTGATTTGGGGGCCGATTCGCGCACGCGACCTGATGGCTTTCCTTCAAAACCCGCAGCGCCTAAACCCGTCCATGCGACGGATCAGTTTCACGCTGAAGGAGCGCATCGTACTCATTCCGGTGGAAATCAGCTCGGCCCTTAAACCCACCGCCCGGGCCGTGGGCGCTGCGCTGGCCATAGCGCTGCTGCTGGGACTGGCCGGCCGGGGAACCCTCGAAGCCGTTTTCCGGTGCATGCTGCTGGGGAGCGTGGCGGCCGGCATCGGCATCGTCAGCGGTACCGTTCTGACCCCGATACTGCTCCCCTGGCTTCCTGGCAAAGCCTTTGCGCTTAAGGGGGCGAGTCTCGGGCTGGCCGCCGCCGTCTTGTGTCAAATGCTCCTTTATCCCACGATGGCGGGCGGATTGGGAATGGCCCTGGCGCTGATGACCATCGTGACAAGCTCCTTTTTCGCCATGAATTTCACGGGGGCGACACCTTTCACGTCACCCTCCGGCGTGGAAAAAGAAATGCGTGTCGCCATACCGGCTCAGGCCGTCACAATGGTCATCGGCACGATTGGATGGCTGCAGGCAATCTGGACGGGATAACCCCGGGGACGATTGAATCCATGCGCAATATGACCTATCTCTCGGGCGTCGGCACCTTGACCTATGACGCCTCCCGATGCAACGGCTGCCGGACTTGCACCCTGGTGTGTCCCCATGGGGTTTTGAAAATGAATGGCCGTCGGGCGATGATCCACGACCGGGACCGCTGCATGGAATGTGGCGCCTGCGCGCGAAACTGCCCAGAACAGGCGCTTAACGTGCAACCGGGTGTCGGGTGCGCCGCCTATATCATTCAAACCTGGATCAGGGGAAAAGATGCCGCCTGCTGTGGTGACAAGGGGTGCTGCTGACCCAACCCGCATTAGGGGGAGACGGATCCTATGGCCTGTTTTTCTGCTGGTCGTATGCTTCCTGTGGCTAAGTGGCATCGATCTCGGCAAGGTGGCCGGTGCCGATGCGCTGACGCCCTACACGGTTCTCCGGGTTTACGACGGCGATACGATTCTGATTTCCGGGCCCGACGAGCGCAAGGTGATTCGTCTCCTGGGCATCGATGCGCCGGAAACCGCCAAGGGCAAGGGGGAACCCAGCCAACCCTACAGCCAAAAGGCCCGCCAGCACCTGGCCGGCCTTATCCTGAATCGCACCGTCACCCTCGCCGTCTATGGCGCGGATCGTTACCACCGAACCCTGGCCGTGGTGTATTGCGATGCCCGGGACATCAACCAGGCCATGCTCCAGGCCGGTCTGGCCGAAGTTTACCGGGGGCGCACGCCGAATGGTTTCGACAAGGCCCCCTACCTTCAAACCGAAGCGGAAGCCCGG
>Ga0316195_10001073_pt1 | contig 11895 bp, 7 predicted proteins | sample Phised1_MG_FD_204937 | JGI IMG/M metagenome (GOLD analysis project Ga0316195, IMG submission 204937) | Coastal sediment microbial communities from Maine, United States - Phippsburg sediment 1 | ecosystem: Environmental > Aquatic > Marine > Coastal > Sediment | place: USA: Maine | collected... | reverse complement strand
AAAACTTTGAAAATCGCGGTATTTTACTATGCCTAAATTGGGTTTTAAGGTGGTAAAAGGATAATCGGCTATTTTAGGTTTTGCGCTGGTGAGCACTGAAAGTAAGGTAGACTTTCCGGCATTTGGAAAACCGACTAATCCCACATCGGCCAGCAGTTTAAGCTCTAATCTGAACCAGCCCTCAACACCGGGAATACCGGGTTGTTTGTATCTCGGGGTTTGGTTGGTTGAAGATTTAAAATGCCAGTTTCCCAATCCTCCCATACCTCCTTCAACCAAAATAATTTCTTGTCCGTTTTCGGTAATTTCAAAGAGAATTTCATCCGTTTCTGCATCTCGTACAATAGTCCCTAAAGGAACGTCTATATATTGATCTTCACCTGATTTTCCGGTACTGCGATTTTTCGAACCGCTGCCTCCGTGTTCAGCGCGGATGTGTGTTTTAAATTTTAAGTGGATCAGCGTCCACATATTTTTATCTCCGCGAACGATGATATGTCCGCCTCTGCCTCCATCACCCCCATCAGGACCTCCTTTGGCAACGTATTTTTCTCTGTGTAAATGAGATGATCCGCTTCCTCCGTTTCCGGACGCAGCAAATATTTTTACATAATCAACAAAATTGCCTTCGGTCATTTGGGTGTTTTATTATAGTTGGTCGATTACCTCTTTTAATCTTAAGGTAATATCTTCAATGGATCCTACGCCGTTTATACCGAAATATTTTTGCTGTTTTTGGTAGAAATCTTGTAAAATAGCTGTTTTGGTCTGGTATTCTTTAAATCGATTTCTAATTTTCGATTCGTCCTGATCATCAGATCTTCCGCTGCTTTTGCCTCTGAGTAAAATTCGTTCTACAAGCAAATTTTCAGGTACTTCAAGCGCGATCATCGCTTTGATTCCGCTGCCTTTTTTTGAGAGAAAATCATCCAGAGCGATGGCCTGTGATTCAGTTCTCGGAAATCCGTCAAAAATAAAACCATGAGCTTCTGGATTTTTATCCACTTCTGCTTTAAGCATATCAATGGTTACCTGATCGGGCACTAAATCGCCATTATCGATATAGCTTTTTGCCAATTTACCTAATTCTGTTTCAGCCTTGATGTTGTATCGAAAAACATCTCCGGTTGATATATGTACAAGTTTATAATGGTCTCTTAATAATTCTGCCTGCGTTCCTTTTCCTGCCCCGGGAGGGCCAAATAAAACGATATTTTTCATTTTTAATTATCTATTTTGAATATTGGGTTACAAAAGTACAACATTGTTTTTAGTTGTCAGTTTTAATCCTTTGAAGGGGCTATTGATCAATTTGATAGACATCTCGTAAATTTCTGCCAAGTCCGTCAAAATCTAATCCATAACCTACTATGAATTTGTCTTCAATTTCGAGGCCTACATAATCAATGGGCAGTTCTTTTTTGTAGGCATCAGGCTTGAAAAAAAGGGTGGCAATTTTTAATTGTTTCAGATTTTGCTCGTTAAAGAGGCGATAGATTTCTTCGAGTGTAGTCCCCGTATCGATAATATCTTCCAAAATAATGACTGTTTTATTGGTCAGGTCTTCGTTTATACCTATCAGTTTTTTGATGGTACCGGTAGAATCCAGACTCTTGTATGAAGAGAGTTTCACAAAAGAGACGTGACACGGATATGGATAATGCCTGATGAAATCCGAAACGAACATGAACGAACCATTTAAAATACCTACAAATATGGGTTCTTCATCTGGTCCAAGATCTTCGGAGATACTTTTAGCTAAAAATTCATTTGTTTTGGCAATCTTTTCTCTTGATACAAAAGGCTTGAATTTAAGGTTATGAATGGTAATTTGGTCCATCTTTGGATTTTTTGCAAAGGTAAAAATAATTTAAGCGTAAAAAAGAAAAGCCTTTTTGACGTAAAATCAAAAAGGCTTTGTATTGAGAAAAGGTAAATCTATCCTTTTATCTTTTTTGTGTCTTTGTTTTTTGTCGAGTCATACATAATGGGAGTCGCAACGAACAAAGATGAATATGTACCTACAATTACACCAACAATTAAGGCGAACATAAAACCTTTGATAGAATCTCCTCCGAAGAAAAAGATGGCCAACAATACGATTAAAGTGGTCATCGAAGTATTTAAAGTTCTTCCTATTGTACTGTTTAAGGCGGTGTTTACGATCTTTTCAAAAGGCCATCCGCTGTGTGTTTTTGCAAATTCACGAATCCTATCAAAAATTACAACGGTGTCATTCAATGAATAACCCACCACAGTTAATATGGCTGCAATAAACGACTGGTCTATTTCCATGTCAAACGGTAAAACTTTATAGAAAATAGAGAAAATAGCAAGTACAATTAATACGTCATGGAAAACTGCGGCAACAGCACCTAAGCTAAATTGCCATTTTCTAAAACGCAATAGGATGTACAAGAAAACTACGATTAGCGCACCTATTATAGCAAAGATAGCCGCTTGCTTGATGTCATCTGCAATGGTTGGCCCTACCTTAATCGATTGAACGATACCAATATTTCCTTGGTTATCGGCACCTTTAAATTGGTCATAACTGATATCCGCAGGTAAATATGACTTTAGATTGGTGTAAAGCAGATTTTGTATCTCATCATCAACACCTAGATCTGTATCATCGATCTTAAATTTTGTTGTAATTTTTAACTGACTTGCATTTCCAAAAGTTTTTACTTCGGGAGAACTGCCAAAAGCATCTTTCAAACTAGCCGCAACTTCCGGAGCACTTACAGCGTCAGCAAATCTCACCGTATATGTTCTTCCACCTTTAAAATCAACGCCATAATTTAAGCCGTTGGTCAAAAGTGATCCAATACCCAAAACAAGAATTGTTCCTGATACAATGTAGGCCATTTTTCTTTTTTTCAAGAAATCGATGTTAAAATTGGTAAACCAATTTTTCGTGATCGCAGTGTTGAAAGTAAGTTTGTTTCCATTTCTTACATACCATTCTAACAACAATCTTGTAATGAAAATAGCTGCAAATAATGAGGTTACTATACCGATCATCAAGGTAGTAGCGAAACCTTTTACAGGTCCTGTTCCAAAAATATAAAGAATAATACCAGTCAATAAGGTAGTAATATTCGCATCAATAATAGAAGAGAGCGCATTGCTGAATCCATCATCGATGGCTTCTTTCTGGTGTTTTCCTAAGGCGAGTTCTTCTTTAATTCTTTCATAGATCAGTACATTCGCATCTACCGCCATACCAATAGTCAATACAATACCGGCAATACCGGGTAATGTCAGTACAGCACCAAAGGAGGCAAGTGTACCGAAGATAAACAGAATGTTGAGTACCAAAGCGATGTCAGAGAAAATACCCGCTTTTCCGTAGTAGAAGATCATCCACATCAATACCAAAATCAACGCGATGATGAAAGATATAGTTCCTGATTGAATGGCTTCTTTACCCAAAGAAGGACCTACTACATCTGATTGAATGATTCGTGCAGCAGCAGGTAATTTACCCGATTTTAATGCATTGGCTAAATCTTGTGCTTCTTCGATAGAAAATTGTCCGGTAATTGAAGTTCTTCCACCTGTAATAGCGTCATTTACTCGAGGCGCAGAGTAAACAAAATCATCTAAGACAACAGCCACAAATTTTCCGACATTTTCAGAGGTCATTTTTGCCCATTCCTTTGTTCCAATAGAATTCATTGACATGGTTACTTCAGGATTGGCACCTAATTGATCAAAGACCTGAGCAGCGTCGGAGATTACATCTCCTTGAATAGGGGCAATGTCATCTCTGTTTGATTTAATGGCGTATAAATTAATTATTTCGGTATTCTCAATAGGTTTGTGATCCCACAAGAATTTGGCGTATTTCATTTCAGAAGGCAATAGATTACGCACTTCTTTTTGAGCTAAATAACTGTTGATTTTTGCCGTATCTGATACTGAAGCTGATCCAATAACAGAACTCAATTGGTTGGCCGATTGAGGGATATTTGGCATCAAGATGGCAAATAAAGGATTGGCTGCTTTTGTATCTACAGAATCTTTTACCTCACCTAATAATTCATCAATTTCATTTTCAATTTTGGTAGAATCTGCTGCCTGGCTGGTTTCCTCTTCAATCAATGAAGCCAAAACACCATTGGCACTCACCATGAATTGAGACATTTCTTGATTGGTGTATACTTCCCAAAATTGAAGTTCAGCAGTACTTTGTAATAATTTTCTTACTCGGTCTATATCTTTTGCACCTGGTAATTCAATCAAAATTCTCCCTGTTTCACCAATTCTTTGAATACTCGGAGAAGTTACCCCAAATCTATCTATACGACTTCTTAAAACTTCGAAAGCAGTATTAATAGAACCTTCAACTTCCAATTTAAGAAGAGGCATTACCTCTTCATCAGTCATTTTAAAGTTGATCTTATCTTTTAATGATTTATTCCCAAAAATACTTGGGTCTCCGAGCTTTACAGAGCCTTTGCTGGCATTTTCAAAAGCTTCGAAGAATAGTGATAAATAATCTTTGTCACTATCTCTTTGTGCAGCGGTAGCAGCATTTAGCGCTTCGTTAAATACAGGATTTGTTGATTTGTTTGAAAGTCCATACAAAATATCCCTTACAGAAACTTCTAGAATTGCATTGATTCCCCCTTTTAAGTCAAGACCAAGATTAATTTCTTTTTCTTTTAACTCGTTGTAGGTGTAGTCGGCAAAGCCTAAATTCAATACAGGAACATTTGCGACAGAATCTAAATAATTTCTCTGTAATTGGGCTTTTTCTTCTAAACTATTAACTGCAGAATTTGTTTGTGCATAGGCTTCGGCATCTTTCTCCACATTTTTTGCAAAATATGTAAAGGACAGTTGGTAAATACAAACTAAACTAAACAAGATTGCAAAAGTTCTAATAAGACCTTTGTTTTGCATTATCACTAATTTTTAATCCATAAATTTTTTAAACGCGCAAATATACTGATTTAATTTAGGTTTGAAAGAAAAATCGCAACTGTTTCCGGCTCTGTTTTTCAGATGGTTAAAAACCATTTTTTTTAGCTATTTTCGTACCTATAAAAGGAAACTAAAAGATGTTTACAGATATTGAAATAGCCCAGCAGAATATTATGCTGCCAATAAAGGATGTTGCGAATAGATTAAATATTGAAGAGGATGATCTTGAATTATTTGGAAAGTACAAGGCAAAATTACCTCTTCATTTAATTGATCAGGATAAAGTGGATAAAAGCAATTTGGTTTTAGTCACTGCTTTAACACCTACACCTGCCGGAGAGGGAAAAACAACGGTCTCTATAGGATTGTCTGAGGGTTTGAACAGAATTGGAAAACTTACGACCGTTGTATTGAGAGAACCATCTCTGGGACCTGTTTTTGGAATAAAGGGTGGTGCTGCCGGTGGGGGATATTCTCAGGTAGTTCCTATGGAGGATATCAACTTACATTTTACCGGAGACTTTAATGCGGTTGAAAAAGCCAATAATTTGCTGGCGGCCTTGATCGACAATAATTTACAGTGCCCTTGTACGCTTAATTTGGATCCTAGAACAATTTTATGGAAAAGGGTAATAGACATGAACGACAGGTCTTTACGCAACATAATTATTGGTCTTGGTGGGGCTCAGAACGGAATTCCGAGGGAAGACGGTTTTAACATAACTCCCGCTTCTGAAGTAATGGCTATTTTGTGTATGGCCAAAGATCTGGAAGATCTCAAAAAGAGATTAGGTGATATTATCGTTGGATTTACTTTTGATAAAAAACCTGTTTTCGCCCGTGATCTGAAAGCCGAAGATGCGATGGCTATTTTATTAAAAGATGCCATCAAACCCAATTTGGTTCAGACTTTAGAAAAAAATCCTGCGATTATTCATGGCGGGCCCTTTGCTAATATTGCTCAAGGGACCAATACGATTTTAGCCACAAAAATGGGCATGTCTTTATCAGATTATGTGGTGACCGAAGCGGGTTTTGGAGCCGACTTAGGCGCAGAGAAATTCTTTGACATTAAATGTGTGGCGTCAGGCTTAAGACCAAAAGCTGTTGTTTTGGTTGTCACAATTAAGGCGCTAAGACACCATGGAGGAGCAGAACCTGCTAAATTAAATGAACCCAATGTGGATTATGTACAAAAAGGTTTTGTAAATGTGGAGAAGCATATTGAAAATATCAGAAAATTCAATGTTGAACCTGTGGTGGCTATCAATACTTTTAGCAACGATACATCAGAGGAAATAGCGAAAGTAAAAGAGAAATGTTCAAAATTAGATATTCAAGCTGTTTTATTTGAAGGTTGGGCAAAAGGAGGTGAGGGAGCTGAAGATCTTGCAAGGGCAGTTGTTGATGTAGTGGAGAATAAACCTTCAGATTTCAAACCCCTCTATGATTGGAACATGCCTGTGAAAGAAAAAATAGAAAAAATAGCGAAAGAAATATATGGTGCCAGCGGGGTGGATTACGACAAGAAAGCTAAACTCAATTTAAACAGAATAGAAAAATTAGGATTTCAGAATTTTGCCATTTGTATGGCCAAGACACAAAAATCTTTTTCAGATAATGAGAGTTTAAGGGGAAGACCGGAAGATTTTGTAATTACGGTCAGAGAAATAGAGATTGCGTCAGGGGCAAAGTTCATTATACCTATATTAGGTGTCATGATGCGAATGCCAGGACTACCCGGACAGCCGGCTAGTGAGAAGATGCAGATCGACAAAAATGGAAAAATCTCAGGTTTATCATAAAAAAAGGGGCTTACATAGCCCCTTTTTTTACATTCTTTATTAAGTTCTACAATAGTCCGTTTACAACACGAACTGCATCAGCACTTTCTTTTAAGGTTGTTTTTTCGGCATCTGTTAAATCGATCTCAACAATTTTTTCGATACCATTTTTCCCGATGATACAAGGAACTCCTATCGAGATATCTTTTAGTCCGTATTCTCCTTCTAAAAGAGCAGAACAAGGGAACATTTTCTTTTGATCACAAGCGATGGCTTGAACCATAGCTGAAACAGCGGCTCCCGGTGCATACCAAGCACTAGTTCCTAACATTTTGGTCAATGTAGCACCACCAACTTTCGTAGCTTCTTTTACTTCATTTAACCTTTCTTCGGATAAGAATTTTGTAACCGGTACACTATTTCTTACTGCCAACCTCGTCAAAGGAATCATTCCAGTATCGCTATGTCCGCCAATAACCATTCCATCTACATCTGAAGCAGGGCATCCCAAGGCTTCTGCTAATCTGTACTTAAATCTAGCACTGTCTAGGGCACCACCCATTCCAATAATTCTGTTTTTTGGAAGTCCGGTTGCTTTGTGAGCTAAATAAGCCATCGTGTCCATGGGATTGCTCACTACAATCAGAATTACATTTGGTGAATGTTTCAATAAGTTTTCGGCTACGGTTTTTACGATTCCGGCATTGATGCCGATTAACTCTTCACGCGTCATGCCTGGTTTTCTTGGAATACCACTGGTGATCACTGCAATATCGCTATTGGCAGTTTTGGTATAATCATTTGTGGCACCTGATATTTTGGTATCGAATCCGTTTAATGACGCACACTGCATTAAATCCATGGCTTTTCCCTCAGCGAAATCTTCTTTAATATCTATTAGTACTACTTCAGAAGCGAAATCTTTAATGGCAATGTATTCAGCACAACTTGCGCCAACTGCACCTGCTCCTACAACTGTTACTTTCATTTGTTTTTATTTAAAATTACTATATATCTATGTTTGCGTAGACCGCATTTTTTTCTATGAACTCTCTTCTTGGTGGTACATCATCACCCATGAGCATTGAGAACACGCGATCTGCTTCGGTTCCATTTTCTATGGAAACCTGACGCATAGTTCTAAATTCAGGATTCATGGTTGTATCCCATAATTGTTCAGCATTCATCTCACCAAGACCTTTATATCGCTGAATGGAAGCGCCGCTGCCAAAAGCATCTAGCAGTTTGTCACGTTGTTTATCATTCCATGCATATTCTTTTTTTGCTCCTTTTTTCACTAAATAAAGAGGAGGAGCCGCGATATATATATTCCCATTTTCTACTAATTCGCGCATATACCTAAAGAAGAAGGTAAGGATTAGGGTGGCAATATGACTACCATCAACATCCGCGTCACACATAATTACAATTTTATGGTATCGCAATTTTGACAGGTTCAAGGCTCTTGGATCTTCTTCCGTTCCGATAGAAACACCTAATGCCGTATACATGTTTTTGATTTCTTCATTTTCAAAAACTTTGTGCTGCATGGCTTTTTCCACATTCAAGATTTTACCCCTCAATGGAAGAATGGCCTGAAAATTTCTGTCACGGCCTTGTTTGGCCGTTCCACCTGCCGAATCTCCCTCGACCAGGAATATTTCACATTTTTCAGGTTCACTCCAGGCACAATCAGATAACTTACCTGGCAAACCACCGCCGTGCATGACGGTTTTTCGTTGAACCATCTCTCGCGCTTTGTTTGCCGCATGCCTTGCCTGAGCAGCAAGAATCACTTTTTGAACGATGATCTTTGCATCATTTGGATTTTCTTCCAAATAATCTGTTAGCATTTCGCTTACGGCCTGACTAACGGCTGAAGTCACATCTCTATTCCCCAATTTTGTTTTGGTCTGACCCTCAAACTGAGGTTCAGCTACTTTTACGGAGATAATAGCAGTTAAACCTTCACGGAAATCGTCGCCGGAGATTTCAAACTTTAACTTACTTAATAAGCCTGAAGTTTCTGCATATTTTTTTAAGGTATTTGTCAATCCTCTTCTAAAACCACTGAGGTGAGTCCCACCTTCATGTGTATTGATATTGTTTACGTAAGAGTGCAGATTTTCGTTGAACGAAGTGTTGTATACCATCGCAACTTCAACAGGAATACCATTTTTTTCACCTTCCATACTGATAACATCTGCAATGAGTTGTTCCCTGGTTGAATCGAGGTACCGAACAAATTCCTTCAGCCCTTCTTCACTATAAAATTCTTCATAAACAAAATTACCTTCATCGTCTTTATTTCTCTTATCGGTAAGTGTAATTCTTACGCCTTGATTCAGATAAGACAATTCTCTTAACCTCGCGGCTAAAATATCATAGCTAAAAACGATGTCAGTTTGAAAAATGGTGTCATCTGCCCAGAAGGTTACTTCCGTTCCGGTTTTGTCAGATTCTCCAATAACTTTTACGGGATAAAGCGCTTTTCCTTTTTCATATTCTTGTTGCCAAATTTTCCCTTCTCTTTCTACGGTTGCAGTTAGATGATTTGATAGTGCGTTTACACAAGAGACACCAACACCGTGCAAACCTCCTGAAACCTTATAAGAATCTTTATCAAATTTACCACCTGCGCCAATCTTGGTCATTACCACCTGGAGAGCAGAAACGCCCTCTTTTTTATGCATACCCACTGGAATACCACGACCATTATCTTTAACTGTAATAGAATTGTCTTCATTAATGATCACATCAATCTGAGAACAATATCCTGCCATGGCCTCATCGATGGAGTTATCCACCACTTCGTAGACCAAATGGTGCAGACCTCTCGAGCTCACATCACCGATATACATAGATGGTCTCATCCTCACGTGTTCCATTCCCTCAAGGGCCTGAATACTATCCGCTGAATATTGATCTTTTTTTGCTTCTTCGCTCATATTTTTTTTAATTATTTTCCGCTGAAATTTAGAAAGTACAAATATAACAAAACACAGTGTTTATAAGGGCTGATTTTAAGCTTAATCAGCTGAAGTTATTAACAAATGTTTGTAAAATTCGGTCCTATTTTTTCTTTTTGACATTCTTCTTATCCCAATAAAAAATGCCCGTCGATACGGGCATTTTTTTAGCGCATAAAAAATCAACAGATTTGTTCTATTGTCAGTTTAATATGTGCAAATATGAATTTAAAATCTTATTTAATTCTAAAGAAAAAGACCTGATACTTTAAAGTATCAGGTCTTGGTGCAAATTAAAATAGCTTAATATTTCAATGTATTTGCTTTTTGTGTTCGTTCGTCATTTTATTCCCCTCAGATAAAAACAACTCCCTCGCACAATGATCACTTTTGTGATCTTATTTCAGTACCCGGTACAACCGGACTTTGAACTTTCTGAAATAATATATAATAACGTTATCAATTATTAACTGTAGCAAATGTATGTGGGAAATCTTAAGAGAATCTGAAGTTTTCTTCAGAATTTAAAAAAGTTTCAAAAATAAATGGAAAAGTAGTGTTTTCCCTCATTGAAGTTATGTTTGATCTCCCAATTGTGTACATCACAAATCTTTTTGACGATTGCTAATCCGAGGCCAAAAGAGTCTGATGAGGAACTTTCTTTCTTAAAACGATCAAATAACATTTCAGAGGAAGTTTTAGTAGGTTTACCTGTATTGGCAACGGAGATAAACAATTCGTTGGTCTGGATCTCTATGCTGCCACCTTCGTAGTTGTGCTTTATGGCGTTGCTGATAAGGTTTGAAACCACCATTTCGAATAATAGCGGATTGGCGTTTATTTTTGAGTTAAGCGTTAGATTCTTGCTTACGGTTAAATCCTTATTGATGATAAAATCTTCAAAAAGTTCTAACTGTTGATTCACTACTTCATTAATATTAATTTCTTTTTTCTGGCTGTACTGTTGATTTTCTATTTTAGAGAGCATCAACAAGGTTTTATTTAATTTCGAGAGCCTTTTTGAAGCGCTAAATACGGTGCTGATAGTCTGTTTGTCTTCTATATTTAGATTTTCAGATTGCATTAAATATTCAAGTTTAGACTGTATTATGGCCAGAGGTGTTTGCATTTCATGCGATGCATTTTCTGTAAACTCTTTTAAGTTTTGAAAATCTGTACTCAGTTTGTCGGTAAGCTTATAAAGGGATTGATTCAGTTCTTTGAACTCGTCAATTTGAGATTCTTCCAAAGCGATGGGTTCTGCATTTTCGAAAGAGTAATTCTTTAATTTATCCAGATTTTTGTAAAATGGATTCCAGAACTTTTTTGCAACATAGGTATTTAGCACATAAACAGAAAGGATTAATAAAAAGACCACCACAGCAACTGAAATTGTTATACCGAGTATAAATTCGTGGTTTTTTACTTGAGAACTACGGGTAACTATTTTGTAAGTTTTGCCCTGAAGCGTTTCTATAGAAGTAAGTTGTCTGTATAGTTCATAATTTTCAACACCACCAATGATCTGGTAAAGCATGGTATCTTTGAAATAGATCGTATCCTTTACAGGATAGTCCAATTCGTAATCATCTACCTCGAGAATTGGCAAAGGATAATCATATTTCAATCTTTGTGCGATGAGCTCCTTATCCCAAAGCAGTTTTTCATCTTGTCTTTTGGCCATTACACTTTTTAACACAAAAAAGATAGTGGTACTTGAAAGCACAAAAATGATGGCAGAATAAATAAAATAAGTTTGTCTGGTTTTATTGAGCAGCTTCATTAATCACCAAATTTGTAGCCCAATCCATAAATAGTTTGAAGGTAATCAGGACAACCCAAAAGACTTAATTTCTTTCTTAAATTTCGCATGTGGGTATAGATAAAATCAAAATTATCTAACATATCCGCATTGTCTCCCCACAAATGTTCAGCAATACTTTCTTTTGTCAGAACACGGCCTTTATTTGTGACAAAATACAACAAGAGGTGATATTCCTTTTTCGTTAAATCAACAGGTTTATCTAACACTTTTACCGATTTCGCTTCCGGATCTATTTCAATTTCATTAAAATTTATTTTCTTATCACCATCGTAATGGCGTCTTCTGATGAGCGAATTTATTCTGGAGTTTAACTCTGCCAAATGAAAGGGTTTTGTTATATAGTCGTCGGCACCAAGATCGAGGCCCTTTAACTTGTCGTCCA